>Ga0214472_10001849_pt1 | contig 23003 bp, 21 predicted proteins | sample RVTome_6_FD_207662 | JGI IMG/M metagenome (GOLD analysis project Ga0214472, IMG submission 207662) | Soil microbial communities from uranium-contaminated site in the Upper Colorado River Basin, Wyoming, United States - RVT140D175 | ecosystem: Environmental > Terrestrial > Soil > Contaminated >...
CTGATCACGCGACGAACCGGCGCCGGGGACGCTCCACGAAGGGTCTCGTTGCTGGGTGAGCGAATCTCCTTGACCAGAGTCGGGCGCATGAGATATCCGGCGGCGGCCACCGTGTTCACCGCGGCCACCATTTGCAGCGGTGTCACGGCGATCTCCTGACCGAACGAAATCGAGGCGAGTGTCATCGCCCGCCATTCCGAGACCTCCCGGAGAATGCCCCGGCTCTCCGCCGCCAACCCGACACCGGTCACCTCCCCGAACCCGAACGCGCGCACGTAGCGCGCGAGCCTCTCGGCGCCCAAGCGTTGGCCGATCCGGATCATCCCCACGTTGCTCGATTTCACGAGCACTTCGCGGAAGGTCAGCACGTCGAATTCACGGTGATCGTGGATCAATCGATTGCCGACCTGAATCACGCCCTGTCCACAATCGATCCGCTCGTCTTCGCTCACCACGCCTTCTTCGAGTGCGGCAGCCGCGGAAATGATCTTGAAGGTCGAGCCCGGCTCGTAGGCATCCGTCACCGACCGGTTGCGCCAATAGCTCGGGGGGTAGTCGCCGTAGCGGTTCGGGTTGAAACCCGGCACCTCGGCCATCGCCAGGATCTCACCCGTTTCGGGTCGCAGGAGAATCGCGACGCCACCCTTCGACCCGCTTTCCCCTACCGCCTCTTCCAGTTCCGTCTGCGCAATGTGTTGAAGCGTTTCGTCGATCGTCAAGAGGAGGCTGCGACCGGGCTGCGGCCGCTTCTCGACGCGGGACGCGGCGGGTCGGTTTCGGGCGTCGGTCCAAGTGATTTGCCGACCGTCCTCTCCGCGTATCTCTTCCTCGAAGGCATACTCGACGCCGCTCATCCCCTCGTTGTCCATTCCCACATAGCCGAGGACGTGAGCCGCCAATTGCCGCTTCGGGTAGAAACGGCGCCTCTCCGGAACGAAGTTCACACCCGCGAGATCCAGCTCCCGAACGCAATCGGCGGTAACCAGATCGACTTTCCTATCCACCCAGAGGAAGCTCTTGTCGCTCCTCAAGCGTATGGCCAGCTCTTTGCTGTCAACCGGTAGGCAGTCGGCCAGCGCACGCGCCGTTCGATCGGTCTCCTTGATCGTGCGAGGAACCGCATAAACCGATTCCACGTTGACGCTCACCGCGAGCTCCCGCCCGTTGCGGTCGTAGATCGTTCCCCGTTCCGGATCGAGCTTCACCGTGTGGCTCTGTTGGATCTCGGCGCGCTCTTGGAGGCTCTGGCGGAGAAAGACCTGGAGATAAACCAGCCGGCCTACCAGCGCACTGACCCAGAGCGTGCTGAGAAGAGCAAGCAACGTCACGCGAAAACGTGCGCGAGACAGGCTGCGGTTACGGTCCACTCTTACTCCTCCGGTTGGCTCTCTTCGATCTTCCGATACGGCTCGATCACGACGAACTGGTCTTCCGAGGGCACGACCATGCCCAGCTCGCGGGTGGCGATGGTCTCGATTCGATCGGGTGAGGCGAGCGAAGCCCTCTCCAAGGACAACTGTCGCTGGATCTGTAGGAGATACTCGCGCTCGCTTCTCTGCTCCTCCATACGGTACCCGTTTTGGATCATCTCGAAATGTTGCCAGCCGTAGGCGAGCACCGCCCCTGCCAGCAGCAAGCCCGTGACCGCCACCATCAAGAGTTGGCGGTTCCGTTCGCGGTCGACCTCTCGCACCAACCGCTCGTTGGCCACCTTTCGGCTGATTTGATAGCGACGATTGGCCATGGCTAGGAAACTCGTTCGAGAGCTCTGAGCTTCGCGCTACGAGCCCGGCGATTGGCGGATATTTCTCCTTCGCGTGGCCGGAGAGGCTTGCGCGTCAGGACACGGAACATCTCGGACTTGCTCTTCTCACGAAAAGCCCACTTCACCGCTCGGTCCTCGAGCGAGTGATAGGAGATGACGACCAGGCGTCCACCCGGAGCGAGCTTGTCGGTTGCGACTTCGAGAAATGTCTCGAGGTTCTCGAGCTCGCGGTTGACGGCGATGCGAAGCGCCTGGAACGTCCGCGTGGCGGGGTCGATTCCGCCCCGGCGGCCGCTGCCGAGCACGGAGTGAACCGCCCGCCGGAGATCGCGCGTCGTCTCGATGGGACGCCGCTCCACGATGCGACGCGCTATCGCCCGCGACTTCCGCTCTCCGCCGAGGTTGAAGAGGAGATCCGCAAGCTCCCGCTCGCTGAGGCGATCGATGAGCTCCGCTGCGGTCTCGCCCGAACCCCGATCGAATCTCATGTCGAGTGGCCCCTCCGCGGAGAACGCAAAGCCCCGGTCGCCGTCCGCCAGCTGCATGCTGGAAAGACCCAGGTCGGCGACGATGCCGTTGACGGCTTCCGATCCGTCGTTCTCCAGATGCTCGGCCAGATGGGCGAACGTCCCGTGGTGCAGATGCACGCGATCACCGAAACACTCCAGTCGCTTGCGACTCGTGGCCAGCGCGGCTTCGTCTCGGTCGATGCCAATGAGCCGACCCGAGGGAGAGCTCGCCTCGAGAATGGCCGTCGCATGACCGCCGGCACCCACCGTCGCGTCGACATACACGCCGCTCGGTACGGGCGCGAGATACCCCAGCACCTCGTCCACCAAGACGGGCCGATGCGCCGTGTCCGGAGATTGAGCCCTCCGGTCAGAGGTCGATCCGGATGCCATGTTCGTCCCACTGTTCCATTGCCGAGCGGTCCTTGTCTCCATCAGCTGCATGGCCAATCAGATTCCAAACTCGGCCAGGGCGTGGCCGTCGTCTTCGGTAAACGGCTCGCTCTCCAGCTTCTTCAAGAAGCGTTCGTGATTCCAAATCTCCAAGTAGTCGTATTTTCCCAGAACGTCCACGTTCCCATTCATCTGTGCGGTCTGACGCAGCGGGGCCGGGATGAGCAGCCGGCCCTGTCGGTCGCGCGTCGTGGTTTGCCCAAAGAAATGCACCCGGTCCAAGAAACGCGCCTTGGAAGGGTGCGTCCCCGGAATGGCTTGTAGCTTGCGCTCCAGTTCGATCCAGACCTCCATCGGGTACACGCGCACGTTCTCTCCGCTGAGGCTGGTCACGAAAACCTCGGACGCGTAGTTCGCGTCCCAAAGCTGAAGAAACCCGTTGGGTATCTTGATCCTGCCCTTGTCATCGACACGAGCCGGATGGTTCCCACGGAGCACCGAGACCTCCTGAGACCGAGATCCACCGTTACCCAGATTCGCCTAGAATCTGGTGCTAAGTAGAGACTTTTAGACCACTTTGTTCCACTTTACTCCACTAGAAATCCTAAGGTACAGCCCCTTTCCTTGTCAAGCTCCATTTACAGTGGTTTACGGGGATGTAGTGAAAACCCAACGCTCAAAACGGCAACACACGAGGCGGTCAAAGTGCGGCAGTAGGAGAGGCGTGAGACCCGACCGCGCCTCTCGGCGGGCCGTAAGCCGAGATATGGCTTCAAGCCGCCCATTTGAGGAGTGACAGGTCCGAGGTAATAGTAGAATTCTCGGGTCAAATGAAAGCAGGCATTCTAGGACTCCCGGGATCCGGCCGGCGCACCCTTTTCTCGTTGCTGACGCACGCCGTCGCGACCGGCTCGACGCGCGAGGCCCAGCTCGGGGTTCTCAAGATTCCCGATGAGCGCCTGCAAGAATTGAGTCGCTGGCACGCGTCGAAGAGTGTCGTTCCGGCAACCATTCAATTCACGTTGATCCCAGGCTTGGTCAAGGGGGAATCGAAGGAGAAGCTGGATCTCCCGGCGCTGAAAGTCGTGGACGTCTTGGTCCACGTGGTCCGGGGCTTCGAAGAAGCTTCCGTCGCTCACCCCGAGGGCTCGGTGGACCCCGCGCGGGATATCGAGACCGTAGAGCTCGAGCTGACGATCGCGGACGTTTCGCTCGTCGAACGCCGCTTGGAGCGCTTGCAGGCCGACCGCGGAAAGGGCAAGAAGGTCGATCCGCGGGAGCTCGCCGCTCTGGAGCCGGCGCGGGCAAGTCTGGCAGAAGGCACGCCGCTGCGCTCGGTGCTGTCCGACGAGGAGCAGGCGCAACTTCGGGGCTACGCGCTGCTCACTTCGAAACCGCTCCTGCTCGTCGTGAACGTCGGCGAAGACGACATCGCCGCAGAGGATCTGGTGCACAGATTAGGTCTCGAGCGGTGGGTGAAGGCGCCCAAGGTCCGTTTGGGGTTCGTCTCCGCGAAGATCGAGGCCGAGATGGCGGAGCTTTCTCTCGAGGACGCGCAGGCGTTCCGCGAGAGCCTGGGGCTCAGCGAGAACACGGTGGGGCGTATCGTATCCGCGGCCTTCGAGCTGCTCGACATGATCACGTTCTATACTTCCGAGGCGAAAGAGTCGCGAGCCTGGATCATTCCCCGGGGCACGTCGGCTTCGGCAGCCGCGGGGCTCATCCATAGCGACATCGAGCGCGGCTTCATCCGGGCCGAGGTGGTCTCGTACGACGTGCTGAAAAGCCATGGCTCCTGGAGCGCGTGCCGGGAGAAAGGCGCCATGAGGCTGGAGGGAAAGGACTACGCCATCGCCGATGGCGATGTCGTCATTTTCCGTTTTAACGTATAGTTCTTTGGCAGCCAGCGAGAAACGGGCTGCCGGGCCCGATCGGGCCCCGGGGAGCCCTCAGCCGTCGCGCAGGCACTCGTTGCCGGAGCGACTGGCCTGGGGGTGGGGCCCCAGGCCAACTGATGATGAAACTGGTCGAGCGGAAGCGAAGCGAGTGAGAATTATCCCGGGTGGGAGTAGCTCCGAAGTGATACCGGGACATCTCATACCCTCGAAGGAGCCCGATGCGGACGATTCGGCCGTGATGGGCCGGAGCGCTGCAAAGCGCGGAGGCCCGTGAGCGAGGCGGCAACGCCGAGCGAAACAACTAATCAATGAAACTCATCATCCAAATCCCCTGCCTCAACGAAGCCGATACGCTTCCGGTGACCCTCGCCGAGATTCCACGCCACATCGTCGGCATCGACGCGGTCGAGGTTCTAGTGGTCGACGACGGCTCCTCGGACGGAACTCCCGAGGTTGCCGCCCGCCACGGAGCGGATCATGTCGTCCGGTTCGAGCGCACGCGAGGCCTGGCAGCCACTTTCCGCGAGGGGATCGACACCGCGTTGCGCCTGGGCGCCGACATCATCGTCAACACCGACGGCGACGGCCAGTATCCTGGCTCCGATATCCCACGCCTCATCGCCCCCATCCTCGAGGGACAGGCCGAGATCGTCATTGGAGATCGAGAGGTCAAAAACGTCGAGCACTTCTCTCTCACCAAGAAGAAACTCCAAGCGCTCGGGAGCTGGGTGGTGCGGCAGGTTTCCGGTACGAAGGTCCCCGATACGACGAGCGGTTTCCGTGCGTTTACACGCAATGCAGCTCAAAGATTGAACGTCATCTCGGACTACACGTATACGCTCGAAACGATCATCCAGGCGGGGAAGAAGAGAATGGCCATCGCCCAGATCCCGATATCCTCGCGCGAGACAAGGCCCAGCCGCCTGATCTCGAGCGATTGGAACTACGTGAAGCGATCGGCGGCCACCATCGTGAGAATCTACGCGATGTACGAGCCTCTCAAGATTTTCAGTTATGTCGGAGCGCTATTCCTCGCCGCGGGGCTCTTCCTTTCCGCCCGCTACGCTTATTTCGTTTGGATAGGAGAGGGTCAAGGGCACGTTCAGTCCGTCATCGTGGCAGCGGGGCTTTTGGGGATGGGGCTGACCATCGTGTTGATCGGCTTGGTGGCGGACATCATCGGCTCGGTGCGACGGTTGCTCGAGGAAGTGCTCTACCGACAGCGGCGCCTGGAAGACCAGCTATCTCCGAGAGAGTCTGCGAAAGAATCTGGAACCGAGACCGGTAAACCCTCGGTACACGAGCCGGCTGCCCGAAAGAGCGGCTGAGAAGATGGCTCAGCCCGACCGGGTCAGCGTCCTGATTCCCGCGTTCAACGAAGCGGGCACCATCGGAGACGTCATCCAGAGAATCAAGTCTGCGGGAGAGTGGCTCGAGATCCTGGTTGTCGATGACGGCTCGTCCGACGCCACGTCCGAGACCGCGCGCGCGGCCGGCGCGCGCGTGATTCGCCATCCTTACAACAAGGGAAACGGCGCGGCGGTCAAGACCGCCTTCCGGGAAGCTCAGGGGGAGCTCGTGCTGCTCATGGATGGAGACGGTCAGCACGATCCCGCGGACGTACACAAGATCCTCTCTTTTCTTCCGGAGTACGATCTCGTCGTAGGAGCGCGCGCCTGGGGCGCCCAGGCCACCCTTTCCAGAGGCTTGGGGAACTTCCTCCTGGCTCGATTGGCGACTTACCTGTGCGGTCAGAAGATTCCGGATCTCACTTCGGGTTTTCGGGCCGCCCGCCGGGACCGCATGCGGGAGTTCCTCCACCTATTTCCGAACGGCTTCAGCTATCCTACAACGAGCACGATGGCATTCGTGCGAGCGGGCTACAACCTGCATTTCGTCCCGATCGACGGGAAGCAACGGACCGCAACCTCCACGAGCAAGATGCGGCCTTGGCGCGAGGGCGCGAGGTTCCTGGTGATCATTCTGAGGATGATCACGCTGTTCAGCCCCCTGCGGATCTTCTTACCCATCTCCGCGTCCTTTTTCGCGCTCGGCTTCGGCTACATGGTCTATACCATTGCCACCGAGATGCACGTGACGAACACCTCGGTTCTCTTCCTTACCGCTTCCGTCGTTTTGTTTCTGTTCGGTTTGCTCTCCGAGCAGATCGCCTATTTGCGACTGCAACCGCCGCCCGAGTAACGGTGCGTCCTAGTTCAACCCTCGCTGCAACAAGCTCTTCACACCTTCCTCGATGAGCTTCCCGGTGTTTTGCTTGGCCTGAGCCAGCAGCGCGTTCGCATCCGGCAGAACGCGCGGCTCCGCCTGCGTTCCCGTGATTTGTAGCGGGACGGTGACCCACCCTTCGTCGTCCGTCAAGGCGTCGAGCACCTCGTCGGGAACTTCATGAATGACCAGTCCCTCGCGAGGGGTACGCAGGGCAAGACTGAGCGCCAGCGGGCCGTCCAGGTCGACCGTACCCTTCAGATCGAGCGCGGCCTGTGGTGTCTCCAACCGGAAACCCGAAAGCGTCAACTGATTCTTGTCGATATGGAAGGGCGCTTCGGTAGCCTGGTAGGGCGCTCCCACGAGCGACGTGCCCCGGCCGAGCGCCTTTTCCACGCCGAGGAGTGCCGGCGAAGACGGAAGCCTTCCCTCCGCGAGACGTAGAACGCCCCGACCCTTTATCCCTTTCGAATCGGTACCGTAGCCCTCGGCATCGAACTCGAGGACGCCGGGACCGAACCCGCCGCCGGTCGACCCCGCGATGGCGTTCACATCCAGAGGATCCCCACGGAGAGAGAGCGTATAGCCGAACGGGATCTGGTTGAAGTTCGCCTCCAACCCGGCGCGGAATCGTCCTTGGTCCGTGCGGAAGGAAACCTCCTGACCTTCGAAAGTCCCGTTGTCGAGCTTCAGCCTGCCTTCGACTTCCCGTACCAGCGTGCGGTCCAGCAAGAGCGTGTCGATGCCGAGCTCTCCCGCTGCAGATAACGCGTGGAGAATCGAGATGGCCCGCGGGTGAAAGGACAGATCTTGGAGTCGGAGGTTCAGACCCGTAACCGAGGTCGCATTCTCCTCGGTACCCCTGCGTCGCAGCCGGATCGAACCATCCTGGATGACTATCTGGGTGATCTCGAGCGCCAGGCTCGCACTCGAACCCGTTTCCTCGAGCGTCTCCCCTTCACCACTTGGAGAACTGGAGGGTGCCTCCCGCTTCGGGGCGTCGCCGTTGGCTCGAGATGACCGCTCGGCCCTCGCCGTGGCACGTTCGGTGAGCTCGACCTCGGGACGAACCAATACAATCTGCTCCGCGACCACCTTGCCGAATAGCAGGGGAAGCAAACGATGCTTCACAACCAAACCGTCGAGGTGTGCCTCCAGGTTTCCACCGGGAAGTGACGCCGAAACACGGACATTCTCTAATTCGAGCCCGCGGATGAGATTCAGGCGATACCGGTCGACGCTGAGCTCTGCGCCGGTTGCCTCGTTTACCTTACCGACCACCAACTCGCCGAGCTCTGGGGATTCGAAATCCACCAGATAGACGATGCCGATTGCAAGCACGAGCACGCCCGCCAAGATTGCGGCGGCAAGAAGGAGCTTCTTCGCCATGGACCGACCTCGCCAATGCCTTGATGAAAACCGTCATCAGAGTAGCAGCAACGTATGAATCGGTCAAAACAGTGTCGTGCGCGTTCGTTTTACCCTATAATGGCGTCTCACCATCATGTCAGCTCGAGAGCGCGGATTCGCGGCCGACGGAAGTGAATCCGGGGAGAGATCGCGGCGGCCCTGGGAGGCTGGCAGGCTGCTGAAAACGACGCAGCCTGCGCGAGCGGAGCGAGCCCGGCGCGAATGCGCCGACGAAAGCGCAGGCCGTGGGGGTGGCGCCCCACGGCGCTAATACACCCGAGGAGGAAACGTTGGGCGGTAAGTCGAAACGCAAAGAGAGCTCCAAGTCGCGAGCGGGATCCAAATCGGCGAAGGCGCCGAGGGCGGTGTCGCGCTCTACACGTGCCTCGAAGAAGGTGAGCACGGCAAAGCGGTCGCTGCGGGTGGTCAAGGGACAATCGGCACAGATTGAGCTTCCGCTCAACGCCAAGGAACGGCGGAAGCAATCGTCGCTGAAACTGGTGAGTACCGAGCCCAAGACGACAGGGACTTCGAAACTCGCAGGAAGAACAGCCGACTCTCCCCGGGTCTCGGCAGAGACGCTCGCCACCAAGCAGCGGGAGATTTCAGTCTCCGAGTTCTTCACCCGCAACCGTCACCTGCTGGGCTTCGACAACCCTCAGAAAGCGCTACTGACGACCATCAAAGAAGCCGTAGACAACTCACTCGACGCCTGCGAGGAAGCCGGCATCCTACCGGATCTCGAGGTGACCATCGAGACGTTGGCCGAGGATCGGTTTCGCATCGCCGTCCAGGACAATGGCCCGGGCATCGTCAAGGCTCAGATTCCAAAGATCTTTGCCAAGCTGCTCTACGGATCCAAGTTCCATACACTGAAGCAGAGCCGCGGACAGCAGGGCATCGGCATCTCGGCAGCTTCGATGTACGGTCAGCTCACGACCGGCAAACCGGTCCGCATCTGGTCACGAACCGACAAGAAGAGCCCGGCCCACTACTATGAGATGCACATCGACACCCGCCACAACGCGCCCGAGGTCGTCAAGGATGAGAAGCTTTCGAGCTGGCACCTCGACCACGGCACGAGGGTCGAAATCGAGTTGGCTGGTATCTACAAGCGGGGCCGACGCTCGGTGGACGACTACATCGAACAAACGGCGATTGCGAATCCCCACGCCACGATACGCTACACGCCGCCGACGGGCGAGACCACGGTCTACGAGCGCGCGACCCAAGAGCCTCCGCGAGAAACGGTTGCCATCAAGCCACACCCGCACGGTGTCGAGCTCGGTATCCTGATCAAGATGCTCAAGGAAACGGACGCCCGCTCCCTCAAAGCGGCCCTCATGGGAGACTTCTCCCGCGTCTCTTCCAAGATCGCCGACGAGATCATCACCAAGGCTGGCCTCCAGCCCGAGAGCCGTCCCAAGGATCTTTCGCGAGTGGACGTCGAGAAAATATTTCGCGCGATCCCGGACGTCAAGATCATGGCCCCTCCCACCAATTGCCTGGCTCCCATCGGGGAGGAAGCCATCGTCTCGGGCTTGAAGAAACGGATCGAGGCCGATTTCTACGACGCGAGCACTCGCTCGCCGAACGTCTACCGGGGAAACCCCTTTCAGGTAGAAGTAGGAGTCGCCTACGGGGGCTCCCTACCGGCGGAGGAGCCGGCGGAAGTCTTTCGTGTTGCGAATCGAGTGCCACTTCAGTACCAAGCGGCGGCTTGCGCCATCACGAAAGCCGTTATGGGGACGGATTGGAGGAACTACGGGCTGCAGCAATCGCGAGGTGCCCTCCCGACTGGACCCTTGGTTCTGTTCGTACACATCGCCTCCGTGTGGGTACCGTTCACGTCGGAGAGCAAGGAGGCGATCGCGCACTATCCGGAGATTCTCAGGGAGTTGCGTCTCGGCCTGCAGGAGGTTGGACGGAAGCTGGGAGCTCACATCCGACGAAGGAAGCGAGAGGCGGCGGAGACGAAGAAGCTCGCTTACATTCAAAAATACATCCCGCAGATCGGAATCGCACTACAGGACATTCTCGCCCTGACCGACCGGCAACGTGACAAGACGGTCAACGTGCTCACCGATACGCTAGAGAGGAGTCGTAAGGTATGAGAGCGACTCAAGCCAAGCGCTACGCCGCGGAAGTCAAACGTAAGAACAAGAAGCTCGATCAGGACACCATCAAGCTCATCACGGGAACGGCTGACGAAACGAATCGAAAGATCCTGAGGCGAGGCAAGCCGGACCTGCAGTTCCCGGTCCGTTCGCTGTCCAATGTGAGCTATTCGAGCAAGAGCGGTTATCTGGAAATTGGACGGCAGAAGAAGGTGCGGACCCTCACCGTATCCACCGTGAAGACCTTCGCCCAGATGCTTCGCATGATGTCCCTCTCCAAAGACCTCATCGAGAACAACGACTTCGCGACGAAACGAGACGCTTACTACCAATCCAAGAACTGGGGCGACGCCGGCTTCCAGGAGCAAACCGAGTCCGACACCGTGATGGATGACATCGAGGCCATGTTCTCGATGCACAAAGTCAGCCGCGAACAACTCCGCTTCGTCCCCGACGAGCACGGGGGTGCGGTGGCGGGTCAGCTCATCGTCTACGATCCCGACATCGAGACGGGCGCGGTGGAGCGGATCGACTGTACGCGCTTCGGCTCCGGCGCCTATTCGATCCCGAGCTCGGTCGAGCACCTATCCTTCGAGACCAAAGCCAAGTTCGTCCTGGCCATCGAGACCGGGGGCATGTTTCAAAGGTTGCAGAGCCACAAATTCTGGCAGAAGGCCAATTGCATTCTCGTGTCGATGGGGGGCGTACCGACGCGAGCGACGCGACGGTTCATTCGCAAGCTTTCCGAGGAAGCGAAGATTCCGGTCTACGCCTTCGTCGATTGCGATCCGTACGGCATCTCCAACATCTATCGGACGCTGAAAGTGGGCTCGGGCAATGCCGCCCACATCAACCAATTCTTCTGCGTTCCCAATGCCCGTTACCTTGGAGTCACGCCTCAGGACATCCGCGACTACAAGCTGCCGACCCATCCCCTTAAGGAAGTCGACATCAAGCGCGCCAAGGACGCCATCAAGAACGATCCCTTCTTCCAGAGCCACCCTGCCTGGTCGCAGGCGCTGGAACAACTCCTGAAGATGGGCGTCCGCGCCGAGCAACAAGCGCTCGCCAAGTGGGGCCTGAACTACGTCCTGGAAGAGTACCTGCCGCGTAAGCTGAAGAAGACGGCGTTGTTCCTTCCCTAAAGCCACGGAAAGGGCCGAACCGACACGCGCTAGCGGTCGACCAGCTCGAACGTCACGCGATCCAACAGTAGAATCTGACCCGCCTCCCGGAATTGAGGTCGTAGTGAAACCGTATTGGTTCCCCTCCGTAAACGGCTCGCCGCGTTGAGTTGGTACTCGGAAAACCCGGGAGTCGCCAGAAACCTCCCCACCTCGTTCCCGTTGACCGCAACCGCGACTTCGACCGGCTCCGGCCGGACCGACACGGAAAGGGAGAGACGGAGCGTTTCGTCGCGCCCCATGTGTACGAAGAGACGAGCCTCCTTCCGGCGCGTCACGCGCACCCATCGATCCATGCGAAGCTCGGGCTCACCCCATTCGTCCCCGATGAGTCCTCCGTCATCCTCCCCGATCTCCAGGATCTCGCTCCGCACGCGGTTCGGGTAAAAGAAGTAACGGCCCACCACAGTGTCGAACTTGGCTGGCGACGTATTGTAGCTCCAAGCAAACCACCAGTTCGCCGGCCAGGCGAAGGGATAGCCCACGCTATCGAAAAAGTTCTCCGTACTATTCGCCACGACTTCGGAAAAGGAAACCGTGTCGTCGATGTGGATCTGGTGTCGGTGATACTGATCCATGAAGAGCATGTTCCACGCCGGAAAGAAAACGAGAAACAGGCCGGCGGCGAGCGCCGGTCGTCGCGAGACGAACCGTTGAACGTACTCGAAGGACGCGGCGACACCGAAGGCCAAGATCGGTAACGCTCCATCGAATCGACGATTGGAGAACGAGTTGCCCGCCCACCAATCCAGAATGCACATATTGACGTATGTCATCAGCACGAGACAGAAGGCCATCATCCAGACCGTCGCCCAGCGTTTCTTGACCAGGGGGATCAGGCCGACAAAACCCAGCCACAGGATTGGTGTCCAGCTCAGCAGCCCATGTCGTGACGAGAAAAGAGTCTCCAGGGTAAATGGTTCCCAATAGTCGACAAAATTTGCTCCATGAGGTGGATGCACGAGCAAATACTCGCCGTAGATCGCCTTCCATGCGAAGAGTTGAGGCGAGAGCCCGACCATGAAGCCAGCAAAGAGCACCGGACCGGCGACGATCACGCCCGGATTTCGTCGCCGGACACCCCACAACCACTCGAAGAGCGGCAAGAACAACAGCAGTCCGTTTTGCCACCGAACGCATACCATCAGGCCACCGATGAGCCCGAGCGAGAGCGCGTTTTTCCACCCGCGTTCGAGTCGGCTCCGGTCCCAGGACCAGATGAACCACGCCGCGGTGAAGGTTCCGATGGCATGGCTCATCCACGGTTGATACACCATGTACCAATGGAATTGAGTCCCCAGCCATATTAGAAGCGTTCCTGCGAAGGCGACCGTCCACGTGAAGTATCGTCGGAGAAGAGATTGAACGAGGAACACGGCCGCGAAGCCGTAGACCAAGGAGCCCACCGCGACGGCATTCCAGTGAAAGGGACCATTCCCCTGGAGATTGACGTCGAGACCTCTGAAAGTCGCCAAACGGCCGACGGCTTCCCCGAGCAGAAAAAAAGGAGACCAGAAGACCCCAGGTCCGGCGGAGAATATGCTCCGTCGATACCCCGTCACGGTTGGGATCTCGATACTCTGACGCTCGATGAGACCATGCATCCGGTACTCGTTCTCGAAGTTGACGTCGAAGTCCTTCCAGAAGGACTGGACGTAGGAGAAGTAGTAGAACCCATCGGCGACCATTCGTCGTTCGATGGAGTGAAACTGCTGCACCGTGAGGAGCATGAGCGCGAAAAGCACCAGGCTGTAGCCGTCTTTCCACCCCCGAAGTCGATACAGTGCTACCGCGAGCCCAGCCAGAATCAATAATCTGAACGCGACACCTGATTCGCTGGCAGGGAAACCGAACAACGACCAATCCCGACTGATCAGAACGGCGAATAGATCCAGGGTGACCGCGACCAGAAGGACGCCAATCAGCCAGCCCCGGGACCCGTGAGTACGTCGAGACACCTTGCGTCTCAAGGTCTTCCACGACATCCGCTCGGCTCCGATTCGATGGACCATGCCGGTACCAGCTTTTTCGGGAAACTAGCACATCGGGCCATTCAAGAGGAAGCTCATCGTTCTTTCGGCGAGCTTGTTTCCATCCTCTCTGGGAACTACTATCGTCAGCCGAATGTGGGGCCTGCTTCTCGTCGCCAGCGGTCTGCTATGGGCAGCGCAAGCGGCGATCGATCCCCTGCGACCTTCGGGCAGCATCTTGGGCCCCCTGATGGCCGTCGCCGGGATCCTCGTCGAGAACCGCACGGCGGGCTCTTGGAAACGGCTCGTGTTTCCGGTCATCCTCGCCGTCACGTTCGGTATTTCCACGCACATTCGCTTGGAGTTCCGTGCCGATTCCGGATCGTACTTCGCTTACCTGCGCTCCATGGTATTCGACGGCGATCTGGATTTCGCGAATGAATGGGAGACGTGGGGCTGGGGCGGGAAGCAGCGAACCGAAACCGGCTTGCTCACCAACGCGCAGTCGGTTGGCCCGGCGGTCCTCTGGAGCCCCGCGTATCTAGCAACACACGCCTACCTTCTCGTCGACCGGTCGCTGACCGGAGTCGAGCGCTACGAGCTCGAGGGATACAGCGCCCCCTACCGGCGCGCGGCCTCACTAACGACCCTGACCCTGGTCGTACTTGGAGCCGCATTGCTGTTCCGGTTGATGTTCCCGATGTTCGGCGCGCAGATCGCCATCCTGGCGGCGGCAGGAGCCGTATTGACCTCTCCCGTCCTCTATTACGCGTTCGTGGTCCCGACGATGTCGCATGGCGTCACGTTCGGTGCCGCCGCCGCGCTCCTTTGGGGCTGGGATCGCGCTCGCAGACTCCCCTCCCTAGGTTCCTGGATCTTCCTGGGCGTGACGCTGGGTCTGGTTACGATCTGCCGGTGGCAAGGAGCCGTATACTCTCTCTTGATACTACCGCTTGCTCTCCAGGGACTACGGAACAAGACCGTCCGCGTCGCTTGGCTCCTCGCTGCGGCTGGATCCAGCCTGCTCGTCTTCAGTCCCCAACTAATCGCCTGGAAGATCCTTTTCGGTCATTGGATCACGATGCCTCAAGGGCATGGCTTCCTTGGTTTCTCGTCTGCCAATTTCTTCATCCCTCTCTTCTCCGCCAATCATGGTTTCTTCAACTGGACGCCCGTCATGCTTTTCGGTTTCATCGGGCTGTTTGTCGGCCTGCGCCGATCCCCGTTGCTTTATGCCAGCGCGCTAATCGTTTTCGGCGCCACGGCATGGGTGAATGGCAGCGTTCCCGATTACGACCTCGCCGCCGGCGACGCGTTCGGAGCAAGGCGGTTCAGCCTCGTCGTGCCCCTCATGGCGGTCGGCCTCGGTGCCTTTCTCGATGCGGCCAGCAGCGCGTTGCAGCGCTCGCCGTTGCTCGCACCCACCGCGTTGTTGCTCGTGCTGTTTCTCTGGAACCTGGGACTGATCACGCACTTCCGAGACCGGAAGTATCGAGAAATGGCGCCGCTCGAGGAGCTGGCCGCCGACCAGGCTCGGAGCCTGCGTCAAGTCAGTCAGGAACTCCTGGGATGGGCGTTCGGGGAACGAGGTCGCGCGGTTGCCTACGAGGTTTTCTCCGCCGAGTACTTCTATACGCGGTTCAACCGCAGTGGGACGATCGACCTTCGAAATGCCGGCCCGGACTACCTATTGCATGGTTGGTCGAGCGGGAGTCCACGACGAGCGCCCCGCCCGTTTCGTCGAGCCCTCTATCCCGAGGCCTGTGTCCGCATACCCCTGCGGGAGCCTTTCGACTTGCGGACTGTCGTCACGGCTCGCGCCCCCGAGGGGCTCGATTCTCAAACCGTTACCGTGACACTAAACGGCGAGGACTTGACGTCTGCGAATCTTACCTACGCGTGGAAAGACATCCCGTTCACGATGCCGGAGCGGTACCTGATCCCGGGGGAGAACACGCTCTGCTTTCGTTTCCGCGAGGCTCTGCCCGCTCAAGACCCCGCTGCCGGTCCTCGGGTCGCCGCCCATGTGGCGCGGGTCCAGCTCCCCTGACGAGATGCGAGCCAGCGGTGTCAAGCTCTCAGGCCGCCAGCCACCTCAGCAGGGCGAGAGATCCGATCACGGCAAAGAAGATGAGGTACAGAAAGAGAATCAGCGCGAAGAACAGAGCGACCACGACCAGAGACTTGGAGCGCGGAAGCTCGCCCGTGGTCTCGACGACGATCACCGCCACGACGAGGCAATAAAGCGCCGCGAGGAAACCGAGGATGGGGCCGATGAAGGGCACCGCGAGCACCCAGTTGACCGGAGCGGCCGCTCCGAGGGGCCGATAGAGCTCCAGAAACGTGGCGGTCCCACCGAACAAGCGAGAGAGCACGTGGAGCAGACCGACGAACACGAAAGAAACCAGCGTCATCAGCACGACGCCCAGGATCATCGCCCGGATGCTGAACTGTCCGACGCCACTCGCCAAACCCGCGAGGGCGACGAAGAGGATGGCGGGGAGAAGGGCATCTTCATCTCGGTAGACCTCTCGGATGGTATCGGTGTCGAGCTGCAGAATCTGAACACCTTTTTGCAGGTAACCGCCAAACTCCATACCGGTCTACCTCCGAGCTTCTCGTCGCGCGCCGAGGCCAGATGCTAAGGTTATCGCTGTGCGGTGGAACGAATTCATGTTAGCAGAAGCTGGGGCGAGCGAAAAGAGGTGTGTGGCACGGATGACACAGTTTGAAGAACCTACTGTGGCAAACGCGACACATGGAGGAGACAGAATCCAGGCCGAATTATTCAAGTCATTGAGTGACAATAACTTGCTGTCGCGGACTCCGGGGCCATTCCTGGCACAATGCTTGCTGGGGTTGTGGCCGGCTTTCATTCTTGACGGGTTTCCCGAGGACTCATGAATCTTCAACAAACATTGAGGCGAGAAAGTGGCTGCGTCGGCATAGGCCTGCATTCGGGCCGCAACGTCAGGCTGACCCTAAAGCCGGCTCCGGCAGACACCGGGATCGTTTTCAGGAGGCTGGACCGGGATCATTATGAGATTCCCGCGACTTCAGAGCATATCGCTCGCCTCAATCACGCGACGTGCCTCGCCAGAGAGGGCGTGCGGGTCGAGACGGTGGAACATCTCCTCGCAGCTCTGGCGGTCTTGGGCGTCGACAACGCCTTCGTCGAGCTCGACGCTCCCGAAGTCCCCATCATGGACGGCAGCGCCGCACCCTTCATCTACCTGATCCATGAGGCGGGACTAAGGTCTCTGCCCCGGCAACGCTCCTATATCAAGTTGACGCGCCCGGTAGCCGTCGAATCGGACGGACGTCAGGTGGCGGCATATCCTTCCGACTCACTTCGGGTGAGCTACACGATCAGCTTCGACCACCCTTTGTTGCGACATCAGCAACGCTCCTTCGAAATCGAAGAGTCGTCGTTCATCGAGGAAATCGCGCCCGCTCGGACGTTTGGTTTTCTCAAGGACGTCGAGCAGATGCGTCAGGCCGGACTGGCCCTGGGAGGCTCGCTCGACAATGCCGTCGTCCTGGGGGAGGCGGGCGTGCTCAACAACCGCCTGCGCTTCTCGGACGAGTTCGTCCGCCACAAGATCCTCGACATTTTGGGAGACCTCTCTTTGTTGGGGCGGCCGTTACTCGCCCATATCGTGGCCGTGCGGGCAGGGCACAGTCTTCACAGCCAGCTAGTGCGTCAGATTCTCGCGTCCCCGGAGTGCTGGGAGCAGGTGGGTTACCCGGAACCGCGAGAGGCCGTAGCGGCGGCGGTTCCCTCGGCAAAGGCTCCCGTTACCGAACCGGTTTCCTGAAACCCCACCCCCGTCCCTCGATAGCGCCGCGGGATAGGGACGGTCGTGCGGCGCGTTTGTTACTCGCCGGCCGATTCCTCGGTAGACTCCACGACGAACGCCTTGACCTTGATCTGCGTGATCTTGCTATTCGCGGCATTCGAGGCGACCGACACGGTACGCTCGATTGCGCCTTTGTACATCCGCGTCTCCAATGTCACCTTGAGCGTCGTGCTTTCGCCTGGTTTCACGAACTTATCTGACGTGAGCGCAGCGGTGCAACCGCAGGAGGTCGAGATGCGCCCGATGGTAAGCTCCTCGGTGCCGATATTGAGTATCTCGAACTCTTTCTCCAGCTTTTGGTTCTGCTGAACTCTGCCAAAGTCGTAATTCTCGGGAGTCACCTCGATCCCCGGTCCCTTGACCTGCTTTCTGGTGCCTTCCGCCTGATAGCTCTGCGCCACCATGGCACCCAGAGCGATCGAGACCACTGTGATGAGCGCGACGACTAGTCTTCTCATGGACTCTCCTCTATCCTTCGCTTGGCCAAAGATCGGCAACGGGCGGCGATCCTGGTCCTTCTTGCCCGGCCGGCTCGATGTTTGCTCCGTCCTTTCTATCCCCGCCTGGAATCATCCGCTTTGCGAGGTCCACGGGGGCCATCCATCTCGTCATGTACCGTGCCACCGGTCAGCTTCCTCATATAGGCGCCGAGTCTCTCGTTCTCGTAGGTCACCGTGTTGAGAAAGAGGCTCTCGATCAAGTATCGTTTGCGCGCGTCTTCGTCCATCTCCTCGACCAGGTGGACGATCTCTTGCATCATCTCTTCGAACGTTGCTTTGAGCTCCCGACTCAGAGTCACCTCACGATAAAGCGATTCCAGAACGTAGAGGAGATCTCCGTCGAGGGGAATCTCGTGACCCGTGAGCATCTTGACCTTCTTGATCTCACCGGTACCGATTTGGCCTGTGTTGGTTCTCTTCATGACTGCGTCCCGCGCCAAGAATCCTAGAAGCTTGCCAGTGCGGCCTTCTCTTCGCGATATACCTCGATCAGGTTTTGTAGTCCAGTCATACCGACCATGGTTTCCACACGATCCTGCAGGCCGACGAGCTTGACCACGCCCGCCTGATCGGCAAGCAAACGGTAGACGTTCATCAGACACCCGATGGACGCGCTATCGACGTATCGCACCGCGGAGAAATCGAGAATGAGCTTGCGCGTACCCGACTCCACGAGACCGGTGACCTGAGCCAAGAAATCAGGCAGTTTCGTGTAGACGAGCCTCTCCTCCTTGATCCGCAAGATCTTCACGTCGCCAGATGAATCAACTTGAAGGTTCATGCTTGCTTGCCCGCCGGCTCGATCACTTTGCTGGACGCGCGCTCACCACCAATTGCCAAGAGCACCCGACCAAGCTCCAATCTCCCCCGGCTGATCCGACTCTTGACCGTACCCTCCGGAAGCCCCAAGCGGTCCACGATCTCCTGGTAGGCCAGGCCATGAATATCCCTCAGCACCACGACTTCACGGAGGTTGGTTGGCAACGCCTGCAGAGCCCTGGAAAGGAGGCGTTTGTAGTCCCGCTCCTCGAGCGAGCGATGAGGGTCGAAACGGCCGCTCACCGCCTCTTCCAAGTCGACTTCCCGGTCGATGAGCGCCTCGCGTTCCCGTCGTCCACTTCGATAGTGGTCCACGCACTGGTTACGCCCAACCGAATACAACCACGTGCTGAAGTCGGCGTCCGGATCGAACCGATCGAGCACCCGAAAGACGCGGAAGAAGATCTCCTGGGTAAGGTCCTCGGCTTCTTCATACTTTCCAGTGAACCGATAGGCGATCCCAAAGACCTTTCGTCGATAGCGACGCACGACCTCTTCCCATCCGGCTTCGCAAGTACCCTCGGACTCGCGAGCCAGACACAGCCTGATGAGCTCCCGATCCTCGAGCGCCGACAGAGGCTCTTTCCTCGATTGGCGCTTGCTGGCGGTCATGAGATCCCATCCCCTATGCGAAGCGGTGGAGGCGGTGGTCACAGGAAAGAACTCCCGAGATCTATTGTAGCATTGATGGTATCCCGCGCTCCAACAGGGGCGCACCAGGCCAACCCATGCGTAGCCGACTGGATCTTCTTATGATGGCCGCCGCGGGCGGGGTCTTCGCGGCCGCCACCGCCCTCATGCTCCACGGTCGAGAGCCTTTTGCCACCTGGTACTACTCGTTCGCCTGGTGGAGCTATATCGTCTTCGCCGATGCGTGGATTCATCGAGGGGCCGAGCGAAGCGTCTTGCTGCGCAATCCGGAAGCTCCCCAGATGCTGGCGCTCTCGATCGCCATATGGGCCGCGTTCGAGACCTACAACTTCCGGCTCGGCAACTGGTACTACATCGAGATCCCTTCCGACCAAGTTCTGAGATGGCTTGGCTACTCGGTCGCGTATGCGACGGTGTTGCCGGGGATCTTGGTAACCGCCGAGCTCCTGAGCACGGTCGGGGTGGGGCGTGCCGCCTCCGGCCTGCCTGTACCCCGCGGTTTGGCCACCTCGCTCTTCTGGGGTGGACTGGTCGGAAGCGTCCTACCGTGGATTTGGCCCACGTATTTCTTCCCGCTGGTCTGGCTCGGCCCCACGGCCTTCTTCATGGCGGTCAACTTCCGGTCCGGAGGCATCGAAGGCGGGGGGATCTTGACCGACATCTCCCAACGAGGGTTGGGAAAACTGTACCGCTTACTGGCGGCGGGGATGATCTGCGGTCTTCTCTGGGAGTGCTGGAACTATTGGGCTCGCAGCAAGTGGATCTACGATATCCCGTTTTTCGGCAGATCCCCGCTCTTCGAGATGCCCATCGCCGGCTTCCTGGGTTTCCCGCCCTTTGCCGTCGCCTGTCATGAGATGTACGAAGCAGCGCGGGAGCTCCTGGACCGGATGCGATCGCACCCGGTGGCACAACTCGTAGCTTGGCTGGCACTGGCGATCACGGTGGGTTGGATCTTTCGAGGCATCGATGCCTTCACGGTTCGGAGCTTCCAACCGTAGGCCCCCAAACTGCGTGGTTGCTGTGACCGGACATGGCCAGGCGGGCGGACCCGCAGCCACCTGTTGGCCGCCAAACTGCGTGGTTGCTGTGACCGGACGTGGCCAGGCGGCGGTCCGCCGAAGTCACTTGGTCCCGTAGACGGGCGAAGGCGGACACGGCACTAATACACTCTAAGGCAACTTCGGCTTCCCCGCCTTGCTCCAGGCGGTATACCAATAGCTCGCGATGTCTTTGGACGAGTCGGAGAGCCGCTCGTTGACGATGTCTTCGGCCCTCAGCCACAAGCCCTCATAGTAGAAGCGGTCGTAACTCGAAGTCCCTTGATTGGAGAGGTAGTCGATGAGAAGTAGGTTGTCCATCCAAACGAAGGATCGGACCAAGACGGAGATGAGGTAACGATCCGGGTTGTCGAGATAAACGGCGGCCGCCGCTTTGACTTCCAGGTCGTTCCCATGGATCTCGATCAATCGGCTATCCAATCTCGATCGAAAACCGTCTTGCCCGGTGAGCGCACCGTCGCCATACTTGGAGACATTCAGGGGCTGATGGAGATCGTTCAAATAGAGTACGATCTCCGCCGAGTGCAGGTCGATGGCCTCGAGCTCCACTCGCTGGAACGCTTGCTCGAGTTTTTGGTAGCTTTCGATGAGCCTCCATGGAAGGTCGCCGACCTCTTCCACTTTCTCGGCGCCATATTTCTCGGTCGCCGCGTCCCGGTTCACCGGTAGATCGTCGAAGGGGAAAGCCTCCAGCGAATCCACTTCGAAAGTCCATCTCGGCGAACCGATGGAGGCGTCCTCGAGCTGCTGCATCAGTTGAGCCTGTCGCTTCTTGTAAAAACCCTTGAGGGGGTTCGGTAAGACATCAATGGCCTCTTCCGCGGCGAGGCGATGTGCCACATCACCCCACGCCAGTGCATGTCCCGACCACACCAACGCCACCAAGAGTAGAAAGGCCAGCAACAGGACACCGCGCCGCGACATGATGGTTTCTGTATCCATTCCGACCCTCTCGACTTCCGGGGGTAACATTCTAGATCCGATTCGCGAGGTGGATCAAAGGGGGGGATCGGCCTCTCGCCGGACCCCGAGCCCCAATCGGGGTCGCTTCAGGGGACGCGGGCGACCGTCAAGACGTCCACGGATCGCGCACCGGCTCGTAGAAGGGCTCGCACGCACGCCTCGACGGTGGCGCCGGTCGTGAACACATCGTCGACGAGCAGCAGCCGCTCACCTATGAAGCGCGCCGGAAGGCGGGCACGGTAGACCCCCGCGGCGTTCCTGCGTCGCGCCGCTGCGCTCAAGCCCGCCTGCGGCGGGCGGGATGCCACTTTGACCAGAGCCCGGTGGCACGGTTTATCGGCGGCCTTGGCGATGACTTTGCCCAGGAGCTCCGCCTGGTTGAATCCGCGCTCTCGCCTCCTCCGCCAGTGAAGCGGAACCGGAACGATTGCTACTCCGACGTCCAGCTCACCGGTGCGGATCCAGGTGTCGAAAGCGAGTCGCCCCAGCACCGACGCCAACCGAGGTCGCCCTCCGAATTTCAACGCATGGAGTGTCTCTTTGAGCCCTTCTTCGTACCTCCCGAGGGCGCGAGCCCGACGGAATCGTCGCCCCTTGCGACAAGCTCCGCAGAGCCCCGCCGCGACGGTGCGCGCGTAGGGGAAGCCGCAGCGGCCGCAGTAAGGTGGTCGGATGAGGGGTAAGGAGTGCCAGCAGGATCCGCAAATCGGCCCCTCCAGTGGCCACTCCAGACGCGTCTTGCAGACGACGCAGTTGGAGGGGAGCCCGAATGCCACGAGGCCACCCAGGACATGGCCCAGGCCGCCAGGTATTGCCGAAATCTGGGCTGAAATCCTGACCAAGACTTGGGCTAGGTGCTGGACCAGGTGGGTGCGGGCAGAATGGAAGGTTCCGGTCGCTGAGCGGCGCGGACGTCGAGAGAAACCGTGTTCCAATTGCCGCAGCGCTCGCAGTAGTCGCGCCACTCGGCGTATCGCGCTTGGCAAGAGCCGCAGTTGAAATCCTGCATCAACCCTCCCACCTCGCCGAGCACGGTCTTGCTCTTGCTCAAAGCTTCTTTGAAGTCTCCCTTGCTCTCGAGGACCCGCGCGATGTAGACATGTAGCGGGGGCAGGCCGCTCACCGTATCCTCGATCAACCGGAATTCTTTCAGCGCCTCATCCAGCATGAAGAGACGATAGTAGAGCTTGCCCAGACAATATCGCAGGGGTGCCTCGTTCTCGGAAAGCACGATGGCCTGCTTCCAAGTGCCGATGGCCTCTTCCGGCCTCTCGATGGTCAAATAGTAGTTCTGGACCGCAGCCAGGAGCTCCGTCGAACCGGTCGCTTCGTAACCCGTGCGCCACGCCGCCAGGGCCTCATCCGTATCCCCGCCCTTGAGATGTGCTTCCCCGAGCTTCAAATGGGCGGGCACGAACTCTCCGTCACGCTTCAGTACGGACTGGAAGGTTGTGATGGCTTCTTTGAGCCGACCCTTCGCCAACTGTTCCCGGCCCAGCTCGAAGCGGATGCCCATCCACATCTTGCGGGCTTTTTCCTTCTCGGCGGTCAGGGTGACCATCTTCTCGATCTTCGGTTGCAGCTCATCCGCAGCCGCCCAGTCCTTCTGTCTGATCTTGAGGTCACGAAGTTTTCGATGCGCGGAAACGGTGGTTCGGGGATCGATCTGGATAATGC
>Ga0214472_10001851_pt1 | contig 23000 bp, 29 predicted proteins | sample RVTome_6_FD_207662 | JGI IMG/M metagenome (GOLD analysis project Ga0214472, IMG submission 207662) | Soil microbial communities from uranium-contaminated site in the Upper Colorado River Basin, Wyoming, United States - RVT140D175 | ecosystem: Environmental > Terrestrial > Soil > Contaminated >...
TTTGTTTGCTACCGATACGATAATTGCTATCGATTTTTATACCAACTCTTGCTAGAATTTTCATAAAAATCAGTCAAATAACCCCTATTCCTGATTTTTATTTAACGATAGACCCTGACTGATACACAGACTGGAATGGCAAAGATATCTGTCAGCTGACTTATAATGTTATGTGGCCTACACAGGACCGATTATTTAATATAACAATTTGATAAATATATAAAAATAAATACTGACTCGATATGAACAGGGGCTGCGAAATCATTAATATTTCCAATGTTGGCCGTAAGCGACCACATAATGAGGACAGCACTATTTCTGACAGTGAAAATGGCCTGGTCATCCTTGCTGACGGTATGGGGGGATACAAGGCTGGAGAGATCGCCAGCGCACTGGCAGCGATGACCATACTGCAAGACGTGACTACGGGGCTTAAGAACAAGGGAGCTATCAAACATGAGCCTGGCAATGCCCTGAGCCCGGAGTCCAGCCTGATCAAAAGGGCCATCCAACATGCCAATTCAAAGATTTATCAAATGGCGAAATCAGACATTGAATGTCAGGGCATGGGGACAACCATAGTGACCGGGCTTGTTCACAATGACAAAATTTCTATCGGGAATGTCGGTGATTCCAGGTTGTACCGGTTACGGGCCGGCAAATTTCAACAGGTTACCAAGGATCATTCGCTGATTCAGGAACTTATAGACCGGGGCACATATACCCCTGAGGAAGCCCAGGCCAAGATGCCCAAAAATCTTGTCACTCGGGCATTGGGACTGGATATTGAGGTTGAGGTAGACATAATTGAAGAACATATCCATCCGGGTGATATTTATCTGCTGTGCTCGGATGGATTAAATGATATGGTAAATGATGAAGAAATTCACTTAACCCTAAGTAAATATAGTGCTAATCTTGTACAAGCAGCTGACAGTCTTGTACGATTGGCCAACAGTAATGGGGGCAAGGATAACATTTCTGTGGTGCTGGTCCGGATAAAATATGCCGATCCAATTCCTGAAAAGGGTGGGTCTTTAAAAACACTATTTAACCGAATTTTTGATGTAAGGGGATAAGGACAGAGCTATGGCAAAGTTAGTTCTGAGTATAAATGGCGCCGTACAAGGCGAATATGAGCTTAGTCAGGAACGGCTGACCATCGGCCGTAAACCGGATAACGACATTCAGATTGATAATCTTGCCGTCAGTGGCAAGCATGCCCTTATTATCACCATCCTCGACGATTCCTTCCTGGAAGACCTGGGCAGCACTAATGGCACCTATGTCAACGGAAAACTTGTTAAAAAACATGCTCTTAAGGATGGTGATGTGATTGCCATCGGTAAGCATGAGCTCAAGTATGTTAACGAAAATGCAACAACCGATGATGATGAGTTTGAAAAGACCATGATCATCAAACCCGGTTCCGCCAGCGCCGCTGTGGCAGCAGCCCAGGCCGCTGAAAAAGCCGGGGCAGGAGCAGCACCCACACCGGCAGCCGCCGGTAGCGGGGCCACAACCGGGATGCCTTTGGGAAGATTGACAGTATTGAATGGGCCTATCGCCGGCAAGGAACTTGAATTAACCAAGGCCCTGGTAACCTTGGGTAAACCGGGCACCCAGGTCGCCGTCATTTCCCGCCGCCCACAGGGATATTTCCTGACCCATATAGAAAGCGATGGTGACGGAAAACGCTACCCGGTCGTGAATGGAGAAGCTATCGGGGCCAAGGCCTACCAGTTAAAAAACAATGACCTTATTGAACTGGCCGGCATCAAGATGGAATTTACCACTTCATAAAAAAACTGCTCCAGCAGCCTGGCTGGAGACTGCTATTGAAGTGCGTTCCGTATTTCCGCTGTAAATTCACTATAAATTTTGTTTACTGCAGTATTAAAACTTGCAACAGTATCTGTCATTGAATTTCCACTGATGTCTTCTTTCAGCTGGTAATGTTTGATATAGCGGGGCAAATCTTCCCCGCCTACGTCGACCCTTAATTCCAGTCCCACATTTGCCGATGATTTATCACCAATTGTTTGTATTTCAAATTCAAGCACTTTCCCAGAAATCCGATAGCCTTCACCTTTGCTGCTGTCAGTGATAACCATCGGTGCACTGTTCGATTCCCTCAAAAATTCAACCAGGTATTCACGTAACAGGCGGGGCGGTGATGTGAGCCAGAAATGATAATGATGCTGTAATAATCTCATGCCATGTTGATCGTCGGTATATAACAGGGCACGTTCATTATACAGACCTTCCGCAATAAAATTTCCCACATGGATAACACCTTCAGTCACCCGCAGTTTCTCCATGTCTTGTGCCGGTAAAGTCAGTCGATAAAATTTGTCCGTAGGTACCGGCGGGGCTGATCCACATGAAGTCAGAATCATCAGGAAAATTACCAGTTGTAAAGACCGCATCGTCATTCGCTTGCATCCTTATCGGGTTGCGGAGAACCTTTTAATATCAGGCCGGGATTTTCACGCAGTTGCCTGCTGAGTTCATGCATATTCCGGGTGCTGCCTTCCATATGATAGACAATCGCATTAATATTCTGAGATATCACATCCAGCGACTTGCGCAGGTCGTTAACTGAACCTTTCATGTTTTCCTGATTGTCTACGACCAGCCCATCGATATCAATTAATACTCCGTTCATGGCAGCCCGCGTTTCTTCAATACGGTCAAGCAAATCATTCAGTGTACTCGATGCGGTTTCCATATTGCCCAGGAATTGCTCCAGGTTGTTCAGATTGTTATCGTCGAGCAACTGCAACATACGTTCAGATCCGTTATTTAAGTTATCAAGCAGCTGGTCCAGATCGGCAAAAAACTTTTGACCAAGTTGCTGATTAATATTATCAACCATGGGACGAACACTGTTTGTTGTAAGGTCCTTCAGTTCATAGGCCAGGCTATTAATCTGATCATTCAGGTTTTTGATGAGTGGTTTTATGCTGTCCCTGGAAAGGTCCTGCAGTTCTGCAGCAACATCATTAACTGCTGCAAATATATTTGCTGCTTCACGTCCTTCTATATAATCACCGGGTTTTAACAAGGATGAGTTTGTTCCCTCCTTGATTTCAACAGTAATGGCGGAAAGCAGGCCGGAAGCAACCAGGCTTGCAATACTGTCTGACGGGATAGTCCAGTCCCTGGTAACCGCCAAAGTCAATTGATAGCGGGTTGAACCACCTTCACGCTTTGGCTCAATCTTTTCCACCTGCCCGACCTGGTAACCCTCATACAATACCGGTGTTCCATACTTCACCCCGGTCACATTGCTGTAAGTTACATAATAGGTGTCCGTCGGCCCGGTACGTCCGGTGATCTGGTAAAGGATGAAAAAAAACACTACCACCATCAACAGGACAAAGGATCCGACTACGAGATAATTGATATTTTCGCGTTTCATTTTTTTTATATTCCTGTCATCCCGTTAACCGTGCCAGGTATTCATCTGCAGCAAGTTCCTCAGTATTTGGGCGCCGATTCAAAAGAGATTGTATGCGCTCATTATCAGATGCTTTCACTTCAGCGACTGTGCCTGTCATCAATATATGCCCCTTGTCCAGTACGGTAATACGGTCTGCAATCTTGAAGGCGCTCTCCAGCTCATGCGTGACCACAACGATGGTCATCTGCATGGCATCACGAAGACGCAATATCAGTTCATCCAGTTCTGCAGATACAACGGGGTCCAGACCGGCAGAAGGCTCATCAAAAAACATCAATTTTGGATCCATGACGATGGCTCTGGCCACAGCTGCCCGCTTGATCATGCCGCCTGAAAGTTGCGCTGGCATTAAATTTTCAAATCCGCCGAGATTAACCACCTCAAGTTTCATTCTGGCCATGATCTGCATGGTTTTCCGGTCGAGTTTCGTATGTTCAATCAGGGGTAACTGAACATTTTCACCTACAGTCATCGAACTGAGCAGCGCACCGCCCTGAAAGGCAACACCCATATTTGTCCTCAATTCATGCATTTCCAGGGCACTCAATGAAGTAATATCCTTGCCCAACAGCTTGATACTGCCCCTGGTCGGTTTCCCCAGACCCAACAGATAACGCAGCAATGTGCTCTTACCCGATCCACTGCCCCCCATGATGATCATGATCTCGTTATCCTGCACAGCCATGTTAACTCCGTGCAATATTTCTGTTTTACCGTAATGGGTCACGAGATCAGTGACTTCGATGGCTGTATTTCTCCCGGTTGCGTCCATATTCAGATCACCGGTTCAGGAAATAGGTAAACAGCATATCAGCGATGACAATATAGGAAATGGACATGACCACAGAGCGGGTAGTCGCCTTGCCTACACCTTCGGCACCACCCTGTACCTGAAAACCGTTCACCACACCAACCAGGACAATAATTATTGCAAACACCAGGCTCTTAATCAGGCCCTGCCGGATATCATCCACCTCGAGGATATCCAAGCTTTGATGGTAATAGGCATCGTAACTCATGCCCATCTCGAGACTACTGTATACAGCACCACCCAGCATTGCGGCAATGTCAGAAAAAAATGTCAATGTCGGCACCATGATAAGCATGGCCAGTAAAGCCGGGGCAATCAGATAACGCACCGGATTGATGCCCATTACCCTTAATGCATCTATCTCCTGGTTAACCTGCATTGTGCCAATTCGTGCCGCCAGCGAGGAACCTGAGCGCCCGGCTATCAGGATACCGGTAATCAGCGGGCCAAATTCACGGGCCACGGAAAATGCTATGCCATATACCACCTGGGATTCAGCACCAAAGGTCTTGAGTGTATGGATACCCTGGATTGCCAGCATGACACCGATAGCAAATGACAATACAAAGACTATCGGTATAGCAGCAATCCCAATCTGCATCATTTGGGTAAATACGGAGGGCACCCTGATGGGTTGCTTGTAAAACGGGCCACAGAATATCCAGAACACACTCTCGATAAACAGGGCAAAGATATATCCCGCTTCTTCCACCCCGGCAACCACCCTGCTGCCCAGTTGTTCGATCAAACGGATCGTAGGAGAAGTTGCCAGGCTATTCATTCAGATTTATTTATTGGCAGCAATGCATTCTGCAGCACTGCCATGGATGGGAAATACCTTGTCCAGCCGGGCAAGCTGCAGGACACTCAGCGCGGCCTTGCTTACCCCGACCAGGCCGAATTTCTGGTTTTGTTTTTTGGCCGTCTGATAGCCTTCCACCAGGCTGGCCACGCCTGAACTGTCAATATAGGTCACAGCAGAAAGATCAATCAGGAGATTTTTATTGTCCTTGAGGCAAGCCAGAATCAATTTTCTCGCCTCAGGTGAGCAGGACAAATCCACTTCCCCCGATAATTCAATAACCGTGTAACCGCCCTCATCACGTAATTTGAGTTCCATAACTCAGCACTCTCTTCAACTTATTTTTTTTATCATCTCGAGGTAGTTTCCCGTACCACCTTCAAGATGCCCCATATTACATTCATCCATAATCTCACGGATGAAGTGCGTCCCCAATCCCCCGGGCCGGATGTCTTCCAGGTCCCTGGGCTTTACAGAATCCAGATCTACCGGGTCCGCGTGGTCCAGCAACCTGAATAAAAGGCTACCGGCATTATTGTGTATTTCCAGGATAATTTCACCTGAATAGTCCCCCTTGTAGGCATGCTTGATAACATTCATGCAGGCCTCATTGACTGCAATGACCAGCTTATCCGAAAGCTCGGGATCACAACCAGCCAATTCTGCGGCCTTTTTGACCAGTGCCCGAATCAGGCACAGGCGCTCTGGCCGGGCTGGTATATGCAACTCGAGCAATTGTTTTTCTTTCATCGTGGAGTGCAATCGACCACCATGAGAGTGATGTCATCTCTCTGGGTAACTCCCGGGTTGCGGATTTCTGCCACAAAATTTTCCAGCCGTACGTCGACTGGCAGGTGCGCATTGGCCTCTATCATTTCGACGAAACCAATGATATCCAGTTGCTGGCCATGTACATCAAGACACTCCGTTACCCCGTCAGTGAATAGGTATAAACTGCCGCCCTGCATGGGGATGGTGGTAACCGGGAAATCAGTGGCCGGCAGTATCCCGATGGGCAGTGCAGAAGCAGGTATTTCTTCAAATGTCCCGTCTTCGCGATGATACAGAGGTGGCTGGTGTCCGGCATTGGATAACCGGATGATCTTGTTATCCATATCTATAAAACCGGAGACTATAGTGATAAACATCCCATGCGATACGGTTTCACAAATTTCGTCATTGACACGCGCCAGCAGTTCACCGGGGTCATCCATGGATTTTGCCAGATGGTGCAACAGACTGCTGGCCTTGGCCATCAACATAGCTGAATTCATACCCTTACCGGAAACATCTGCCAGGTTGAAATAAATCTTGCCATCTTCACGCCGGAAAAAATCATAAAAATCACCGGAGACTTCAAGCGCCGGATAATTAATACCGCGTACGGGAAAATCGGCAACAGAAGCACGGGGAAGCAGGGCCACCTGGATCTCCCTGGCCAACTCGAGCTCTTTACGCATTCTTTCCTGTTCTACCAGTGAAGAAGCCATCCGCGCATTGTGTATCGCCAGTGCTGCTGCCGAGGACAGCGCCATTAATAAGTGTTGATCCCTGGAGTCAAACAGGCCATCTTCACTTTTCTTGTTGATCAGTTCGAGTGCGCCGATACATTGATCCTGCACCATTAACGGTGTGCACAATATGGATTTGGTAATGAATCCGGAGGTCTTGTCTACGGATTGTGTAAAATGTTTGTCTTTGCTGACATCGCGGACCATCTGGCTTTCTTTACTGCTTACGGTATGACCGACGATGCCTGCATTTGCCTTCAGGCGTAATCCGGTAATATCAACCGGACCGGCACAATCCATACATACCAGTTCAGTACCTTCATTTTCCAGCAAAAATATCGATGCGGCCTCCGCATCCAGATAGACCAGAAATTGCTGTATGGCATTTTTCAGGGTCTCCTGGATATTCAGCGAGGATGAAAAATACTGGCTGATCTCCGCCAGATTGGCGAGCTGCTCCTCCAGCGTAAATTTCTTGTCGAGACTTTTGTAAAGCGTTTTTATATTAGTGTCCATAATCAGGCTATTCGTTTAATACAATCGAGATAAGCTGCCTCATCCGGCAGTGTATTATTACGTTGTGCAGACCACAATGTTTCACCCAGACATTCCATGATACGGTGCTCCAATTCGTGTATTGAGGCTGATTTAACCCTTAAATCCTGATAAATTTTTCTAAACCCTGGCGGCCGGTCACTACTGACCTGTTCCCTGATGGCAACATGCATCCCCATATGCAGAAACGGATTGGTAACCCCCATTTCCGGCGTATACTCCTGTAATAATGCATTTTCATCCTGTTCCAACACGGCATGATATTCAGGATGATCCATGATAACTGCAAGTACCATATCTTCCAGTGGCTGTAATGGCAGCTTGAGCGCATATTTTTTCCAGACCTCCATAAAATACCGGCGGCTTGAATTTCGATCTTGTGCAAACATTTTTTATAAATTTTCCAACTGAGACCTGTTAGCTGCCATACTTCTTTTTTTCCTTCCATTCACACAGATCATAAATCACACAGTCACCACACCTGGGTTTGCGCGCCAGACACACATAGCGACCGTGCAGGATGAGCCAATGGTGTGCCTCCAGTTTGTATTCGTCCGGCACAAATTTCATCAACCTTTTTTCCACTTCCAGCACGTTCTTGCCCGGTGCGATACCGGTGCGATTTGAAACGCGAAAGATGTGGGTATCCACCGCGATAACGGGTTGTCCGAAGGCCGTATTCAGGATTACATTGGCGGTCTTTCTGCCCACACCAGGTAATTGCTCAAGCGCCTCACGATTGTCCGGTACCCTGCCCTGGTGCTGCTCCAGTATTATCTTGCTCGTCTTGATAATATTTGCTGCCTTGGCGTTATACAGGCCGATGGTCCGGATGAATTTTTTCAGTCCATTTAATCCTAACCTGAGGATTGCCTCAGGTGTTTTGGCCACGGCAAACAGTTTTTCTGTTGCCTTGTTTACACTGACATCAGTAGCCTGCGCCGATAAAACCACTGCCACGAGTAATTCAAACGGATTATTATATTTCAGCTCAGTGGTCGGATGGGGATTTTGTGATTTAAACTGTTTAAAAATCCGGGCACGTTTCAGTTTATTCAAAATTAATACCTGTAAGCGCCGTCAGTTATCAATGATTAACCTGATTGCTGCTGTTGCTTACCGGCAAGATTGTAAAGAGCAAGCAGTAGACCAAAGACAAGAAAAGCTCCGGCAGGTTGTTTCAGTAACGACAAACCAGCGTATTCCCTGATCACCCCAATCATTATCAGGATGGCCAGTATGCCCACGCCAGCCTGCAGGGAATGCAACAGGGATTTTATTACACTATTACGTAACGCGTATTCCTCCACCCAGGCCAGTACCAGGCAATTCATGGCTATCAATGGAACATAGATACCCAGCTTCTGACTGATGGCGTAAAACCACAACTGCAACAAAATATAAACCAGGGAAACCACGCTTGCTATGACCAGTAGTATTGCAACCAGACGTATCTCGACTGGCAGCAAATTCCGGATGGCCGAAATTGTCAGACTGGCGATAATAATCACCAATAAATTGACTATGCCAATGGCAGCAGCGCTTTCTAAATTGTTGGCCACCACCAGTAACGGCATAATACCCAGAAGCGGAATGATGGCATCTGTCCTTGAATCCGGATCAAGCAGGATTTTCATAAAATTACTCGGGAGAATAGTTTCAATTCAGCTCCAATTATTATCATTGCCATGAAACAATAATCATACATGGGTGCAAACGAACTGTCCCATCGGCAGAAATCTCGTCACTGCTTTTCAAAAATTATACGCCATTTCATAAAGTTATGTGTATCAGGCTGTTTTACCCTGCACGATAACTTCTATAATTATTATTATGATACGTGGTGTATTACTGGACTTGAGCGGTGTGCTGTACGTGGGGAACAAACCACTGCCCGGCGCAATTCAGGCCGTGCAGCGACTGGCTGATGCCGGACTGCCCGTACGATTTATTACCAATACCACGCGTAAAACTTCAGACGCGATCCTGCAACAACTCGCTGATATGCAGATACACATCCAGCCTGAAGAATTATTTACCGCGCCCATCGCGGCGAAGGATTACCTGAAAAAAAACAGTCTCAACCCGTATTTACTGATTCATCCGAATCTTGAACCGGGATTTTCAGAATATAAACAAAGCTCTGATATTAATGCTGTACTTGTGGGAGATGCCGGTGATGGATTTACCTACGACAAGATGAACATAGCTTTCCGGTACATACGTGCGGGCGCCGCTTTCCTCGCACTCGGTGTGAACCGTTATTTCAGGGATGGTGATCAATTCAGCCTGGATGCCGGGCCTTTTGTCCACGCACTGGAATTTGCAACGGCTCAATCAGCTACGGTGATTGGCAAACCTGCAGTAGAGTTCTACATGAGCGCCGTCCATGCAATGCATTGCAAGCCTGATGAGGTGGTGATGGTGGGGGATGATGTGGAGGCGGATGTCATCGGTGCCGTGAGTGCAGGTTTACAGGGCATACTGGTACGTACAGGTAAATATATCAAGGGGGATGAAGGCAAGCTTGGTAAACATGCCACATGTGTCAGTGATATCACAGAGGCGGTGGAAAGCATACTTGAAAAGTGTTGACAGTTAACAGAGGCCCTTAATTCAGGTTGGTAATATATTGGGCAAGTTTGTCGATCTGATCGTCCGTGAGTCCCCTGGTGTACGCGGTCATACTCCCGGCGTCGTTCGTGCGGTTCCTGGCGCGGAAGTCCTGCAACTGCTTGACGATGTATTCATAGTGCTGCCCGGCCGTGCGCGGGACCTCATTCTGGCCCAGGAAGCCACCCAGGTGACACATCGTGCACAAGGCATCGACAGCGATCTGCCTGCCTTCTGCAACCTTGTCACCTTCCACCGGGTAAGTACTGGGCGCCTGTTTTTGTGATTCGAAATACGCACCGATGGCCCACATGTCTTCCTTGGAAAGGTTGGCTGCCATCGGTGACATCTGTGGATCCTTGCGATGCCCTTCCTTGAAATCCTTGAGTTGAATATAAATGTAACGGGCCGTCTGCCCGGCCAGCTTTGGATATTGCGGGTTCGTGGAATTGCCATCTACACCATGGCACGCCGCGCAGGCGGCAGCCTTTTCAAAACCGATATGCTGAGGGTGTTCCCCCACGACGGCGGGCCGCTCCGGGTCGCCAGGACTGGTTTCCGCAAGGAGTTGCACCGGCAAAATACACAGTATAATCAGGATAGCTTTGATAAATCTGGTCATGTCTTTTTTACCTTAACAAAATCCGGTTCAATAAAAAACCACGCCCAGTTGGACATTCTGGGCGTGGCATGATTCCTGTTACTTTTTTTAATTACGGCAAAGCGAATACGAACACACTGTTACCTCGCTTGGCATCTACCTGGTTATTACCGCCGGCTGCTACAGCAATGTACTGTTTACCGCCGACTGCATAAGACACAGCGGGTGCATTGACACCGGCACCGCACTGGAATTTCCAGAGTTCCTTGCCGTTCGCAGCATCATAGGCCTTGAACCAGCCATTGCTTTCACCATTGAACACCAGGTCACCGCCTGTGGCGAGCACGCCGCCAATCAATGGCTGCGGTGTCTTCACGGACCAGCCCACCTTGCCGGTATCCAGACTGACGCCCACCAGCAGGCCATACTGCTCTTCACCCGGAATGACCTTGAAAGCGCCGCCCAGCCAGAGTTTGCCACCCGGGTACTCTGATGCCTCAACATGGTAGGTCATGGGTTGATGCAGGTTTGCAGCATAGGACATCCGCAGTTTCGGATTGACGGCCATCGGGCTCCACTCCACACCACCATTGGCACCAGGCAACATGCGCTTGCCTTCCGGTGTGGGCAGTACCCACATGTTTTCCTGCGGCACCATGGCCTCGGAGAAACGAATCAGGCTCAGGTCATTACGATTGTGTACATATACATGTCCGGTCTTGCCACCGTGTATCGCGACCGGAACCATCTTGCCATCCTTGTCCTTGGCTTCAGTCAGGATCACAGGACTCACCGCATCCAGGTCCCACACGTCATGGGCGATGTACTGAAAGTGGGCCTTGTGCTTACCTGTCTCCAGATCGATAGCGACTATGGAATTGGTGTAAAGGTTGTCACCCGGTCTTATATCACCATAGAGATCAGGTGACGGATTGCCGGCGACGAAATACACCGTCTTGGTCTTGCGATCCACGGCCGGTGTCATCCACACACCACCACCCAGGGTCTTGTAGAATTTCCCGCCTTTGGCAGCCAGATCGGCCTTTTCTTTCTCGATGTTACGCAGCATGTCGCGGCCGGTGGCATCGTGCGTTGCCCACACACCTTCGTGGCCTTTTTTAGGAATGGAATAAGACGTCCACAACAACTTGCCGTCTTTGGCATTAAAGGCCTTGACAAAACCGCGGACACCGTACTCACCACCATTGGTCCCGATGAGCACCTTGCCATCCACGGCGACCGGCGCCATGGTTTCGGAATAGCCGAGTTCCGGATCGGCAATCTGGGTTTCCCAGATCTGCTTACCGGTCTTTGCATCCAATGCTACTAACTTGGCATCCAGTGTCCCCATAAACAACGTACCGCCGGAGACTGCCACACCGCGATTATTGGGGCCGCAGCAATAGGTGGTGATCGGACCCATCTTGTGTTTGTAATGCCAGAACTCTTCACCCGTCACCGCATCAATCGCGTAGACATGGTTGTACGAAGTGGTCAGGAACATGATGCCATCCACCACTATCGGTGATGTTTCCATGGATTCCAGCACGGCAGTCTGGAACACAAAGGCCGGTTTGAGCTTGGCAACATTGCCGGTATTGATCTGATCAGCTGGATAATACCTGCTGTTGTTATAGGACATGTTGGAATGGATCCAGTTGGTATTGTTTCCATCCGCCTTGTCGAGTGCATCCTGACTGACATTGATATCTTTGGGTACAGGTTTGGAGACTGTTGTAGCAGCACCTTCAATTTCAGCACCCGCTATTACCATACCCGCAGCACCCGATAAAAATACTGCCATTAATGCCAATTGCAGTTTGTGTAGTTTCATGGGGAAAACCTCCTTGGAGATGTTATTGTGTGAGTTATATTGCACTGCAGCGGTAATTCTGCTACAAATTCTTCATCTTTGTGCCCCCGCTTTAAATCTATTCTAAAGATACTCCTATACGCATATTATGGATACTCCTACTAACAAATCACGATATATTGCTCTTACCACATAAAAATCGGGAATATGTCTTATGTCCTTGAGAGTCTGCTTGAAGTTGCTGTCCATTTGTTTATTCACAATGTTTCTAACGACAGGGGTTTACGCTGAAATTTCTGATAAAACCCTGAATGCCCAGTTGCTTGATTATGCAAAACAAGGGGATGAAACCCGGGTTAAAACCCTGCTCGAAAAGGGCGCCAACCCGAATTCACGCAATCGACTCGGACGTACTCCACTGTATATGTTCGCCATCGCAGGAAACTTACCCATGGTAAAAATACTTGTGGAGAAAGGTGCAGACATCAATCTTGCGGCAGTAGATAAGACCACACCGCTCATGGCTGCAACCTATGAAGGCAAACCGGATGTAATGGCTTATCTGCTGGATCTAGGGGCAGATATCAGCGCGATTGACCAGATCAACAAAACCGCCATGGAATATGCTGCCGGGACCGGATGCGCGCAATGCGTGCTGTTGTTACTTGATCGTGGTATTGATGTAAACGCCAGGTATTATCACAATCTGACAGCCCTCATGTGGGCTGCAGGAGAAGGGCAACTTGAAATGGTCAAACTCCTGCTTGAGCGTGGCGCTGACCCAGCCCTGGTGGATGACCGGGGCAAGGCAGCCCTCGACATAGCACGTGAAATTGATAATAACGATATTATTAATCTTCTTCCGAAAATCAAATAGTCTTTTCGCGTTATTTCTGCACTGTTACAATTTAAACAAATAATAATGAAGCTAGCTACATTTCTACGTAATCAAAATACCCTGGTTGGTGCAGTCGTTGAAGATCAGGTTGTTCCGGCAACCACTACCAGCATGATTGAATTGCTCTCCGGTGGCGAGATAAAGCTCAAACAACTGCTGGAAAAAATCGACACAGGCAAAGATCGTATCGATCTTGCCGATGTGGCATTGCTTGCACCCGTACCTCGACCCGGTAAATATTTTGGTGTCAGTCTCAACTATAGTGATCACGTGGAAGAAACCGGACTGGTAAAACCTGAGTATCCGACTTTTTTCAACAAGCAAACAACCTGTGTCATCGGGCCGGGAATAGCGATACACCGGCCACGTGTTTCGGAAAAACTGGATTATGAGGGTGAACTGGGGATCGTGATCGGTAAACGCTGCCGGCATGTGACCAGAGCACAGTCTCAGGAAGTCATCGCAGGTTATACCGTTTGCAATGATGTATCGGTACGTGACTGGCAGATGCGCTCACATACCTGGACATTGGGAAAATCATTTGACACACATGGCCCGGTTGGCCCGTGGATCGTGACACCGGATGAAATCGGCGATCCGCATAATTTGAATATCAATACCTGGGTGAATACAGAACAACGCCAGTCGCACAATACCCGCCAGATGATTTTCGATTGTTATTTTCTCGTGGAATATTTATCGACGGTAATGACGCTCGAACCCGGTGACATCATTGCCACCGGCACCGGCGGTGGTGTCGGTGTAAAAATGAAACCTCGCGGTTATATGAAGCCCGGTGATGTGGTGCGAGTGGAAATTGAAAAGGTCGGCGTGCTGGAGAATCCGGTAATCAAGGAACCTGAAGACACTCCCCTGCATTAATAACAACGAAACAGAACCAGAATTAATTATTTATCTGTTCCTCCGTCTGCAACATCGTCTGTATCTGTTGCAGGCGCTGCAAGGGATCATCGAGTTCCAGCAACAATTGTTTCTCATCAAGTTCAAACGGCAATAATTCAGCCAGCCGGCAACCTACCCAGTTGGCATCCAGGTATTTTGCATGTTCAGACAAGTGGGCCAGTTTGAATTTATCTGCAATCTGCCTTAACAAATCCGAGAGCAATTGATACTCGACCGGTAATTCCGCATCCTCGTTGTCATCGATGATCTCGACATCGCCTTCCATTAACCGGTTCTTGCGGAAGCGTGTATGCAGGATCCGGAAACGTTTTCCGCCCTGTACCGTAATACCCAACAGGCCATCATCACCCTTACCCCAATCCACGATGTGGGCAAATGTGCCGATCTCGTGACATTCCGCCGGTGCCCCAACCTCATGCCCTTTGCTAATCAGGCAGATGCCAAAGGCGGATTGAGTACGTAAGGATTCACTGACCAAATCCAGATAGCGTGTCTCGAAAATACGCAAGGGTAACTGGCCCTCCGGAAAGAGAACGGTGTTCAACGGGAACAACGGGACGGAATTCAACCTGACTCCTGCAAGCGCTGGATTAATTTTTGCTGGATGCCACCAAAACCACCATTACTCATGAAAACGATATGGTCGCCGGGCCTGGCCATTTTGACCGCGTTATCAACGATATTATCAATATCGCTGAATATGTCGCGCTTCTTGCCGAGGCTAATGGTCTGTTTTTTGAGGTCCCAACTGATATTTTCCGGCTGATAAAACAATATGTGGTCGGCCTCGTTGAATGATTCTGCCAGTGCTACACCATGCACACCCGTGCGCATGGTGTAGGAACGGGGTTCCATGATCGCAATGATCCTGTTTTTTCCCACTTTAGATCGCAGTGCATTCAGGGTGACCCGGATAGCAGTGGGGTGATGGGCAAAATCATCGTAGAGGGTGATGTCATTAATCACGGCGAGTAGTTGCAACCGCCGTTTTACGCTCTTGAAACTGGCCATGGCCTCGCATACTTCACCGGCTGTCAGACCCAGATGTCCTGCAGCTGCAGCCACCGCCAGGATATTATGTGCATTATGTTGCCCGATCAGATCCCAGCGCATGATGCCACCCGGCTGGTTATCCACCAAAATTTCAAATTCACTGTAATCGTTCCGCAACGGCCTGGCCTGCCAGCGGGACTCCTCACCACCGAAATATTCCACCGGGGTCCAGCAACCCATCTGCAACACCTTGGCTATCTCCGGATCCCCCGCCAACGCTACGATCAAGCCATGATCGGGCACAATCCTGACCAAATGGTGGAATTCGCGTCTGATAGCAGCAATATCGGCGAAGATATCAGCATGATCGAACTCGATGTTGTTAATTATCAGGGTTTTGGGCCGGTAGTGGACAAATTTTGACCGTTTATCGAAAAAGGCGGTGTCATACTCGTCCGCCTCAATGACAAAATAATCCGGCCCACCGAGTTTTGCTGAAATACCGAAGTTTTCCGGGATGCCACCCACCAGGAAGCCCGGTTTAAGACCGGCGACTTCCAGCGTCCAGGCCAGCATGGAAGTAGTGGTGGTTTTGCCGTGTGTACCTGCGATGGCCAGCACATGCCGCCCCTGTAATACATGCTCATGCAACCATTGCGGCCCGGAGGTGTGACGCATTCCTGTATTAAGAATATGTTCCACGCAAGGATTACCCCGGGTCATGGCGTTGCCGATTAGGATGAGGTCCGGTGCCGTTTCAAGCTGGGCCGGGTCATAGCCTTCAATCAGGGTAATGCCCTGCTCCATGAGTTGGGTGCTCATCGGTGGATAGACGTTGACATCGGATCCGCTCACTGTATGTCCCTGTTCACGGGCCAGTAGCGCGATCCCTCCCATGAATGTGCCGCAGATCCCAAGGATATGGATATTCATTCAACCACCGTCCCGGATATGAACGCGCCGATTAATAACGATGTAATCAGGATATAGAAGATTGCAAAGACAACGCCCACTCCCATCGTGGTATCCAGCGCATGTCTTAAAATATGGCCCATGATGGCCAGGCTCCAGATAATTAATATTAAATAAAGTATAACCAACAATACCTGCAATAAATCCCCGGTATTCAACAGAAGCGCGCCGCTAAATAAAGGCAAGGCCAGGATTCCAAGTATGCAGCCGGTACCGGTCAGGGCGGTCAGGGTCTGTACCCAGCGTTCAGGATGGCGGTTCAATTTGAGTATGCCCAGGGTAATGACTGACACCAGGAAAGTTTCAAGTACCCCGGACAGGACTGCGTTGCCCGGTGTGGTCGTTGTGAGGGCCAACAGGGAATTGATAGTTGCGTACAGAAACAAACAGATCAGCAACAGATCATAAGACGATGGCAGGTCCTGCGGTTTTTTTCTCAATAAACAAATATTGAAAAAGGCCCTGAACAGGGTAATGACTGCCTGCTGTATACTTCCGGGCATCACAACCGGTTCCGGTAATGTTGATATTCAAACTGCAGTTCCTGCTTGATCTTGCCGGTCCTGCCCAATGCGTAAATTGACGGCAGGTTGATGCCATTGAACATATTGGCCTTGACCAGCATATAGGCACCTACATTGGCGAAGATGACCCTGCTGTTGATCTGCAATTCCTTGTCAAAATGATAGTCCCCGAACAGATCACCACTCAGGCAACTCGCACCGGCAAGACGGTAGCTGTATTTACCGGTTGCAGATTCCTGCAACACAGAAGGTTTGAACTGATATTCAAATACCTCGGGTAAATGGTTCACCGTGGTATCAAGCACCGCTACTTTTTTCCCGCCGGAATCAAAAATGTCTATAACGCTGGCGATCAGATAACCCGCATGACCGGTGATACCCCTGCCCGGTTCAAATAATATCTCCAGATCATATTTCTGTTTCAGTGCGCAGATAAATTTATTCAATATATCCAGTTGGGAGGGATCGTTAATATAATATCCGCCACCGAAATTCAGCCATCGCATCCGTGCAATAATGTCGCTGTATTGATCTACAAGCAGGTTAATGGTGCTTTCAAGCTGATGATAATCATCAGCTGCAGAATTATTATGGATATGCAGCCCGCTGATACCATCGAGCAGATCGCTGTCTGCCCTGATGTCCTGCAATTGTGCAAGTGGCACACCCAGCTTGGACCATGGCCTGCATGGATCATAGCGTTCGTCCTTGACAAAGGACAAACCCGGATTGACACGCAGGCCGCATTGCCTGTGCATTACATACGTTTTGCAATGTTGCCATTGGGACAACGAATTGAAACTCAGGTAATCACAGTATTCAGCGATTTCCGGCAAATCGGTAGTCCGGATGCCGGGACTGGTCAGGTGAATACTGCCGTTGTCCCTGAGTATCTCTCGCGCCAGTCTGGCTTCGAATAACGAACTGACTGAGAAACCATCAACATATTCAGCGATGGTTTTTAATACACTGGAGAATGACAGCGCCTTTACTGAATAGAGCACCCTGCAACTGCTTTGCTCGCGAACTTTATCGAGTAATTCAAGTCTATCTGTTATCTGCTTTTCATCGTAAACGAATGCAGGAGTAACAAGCTTTTCGTCAGTCCATAGCGGTAGAAGACGATCGTCAAACTGTTGAGCACTGGTCATAATCGGTTCTGTCCAAATCGTTATATTGACTCCGGATCCATTTGCCGGGTAAGGTACGCCCTCGCATTATTACATTGATAAAAAAATTATGAACTTTCCTTTTGTAAAATATGCAGTCCGCATTGTGTCTGTTGGCCTGTTATACGTGGTACCTTTTCAAATTGTGGCAGATGAATTACCTGAAATACCTGCTTTGCCGCAGGCGGAATATCTGACCCCCGATAAAATGACCCAGGCAGATTATGATTTGCTTAATGAATATTCAGACAATTATAACGGTTGCCTGTCGGATACCTCCATCAAACAAATGGAAAGCCAGTCTGATCCGCGTCATGTTGTGGATTTCGCCATGAAACACTGTGCCAACATACTGGAAGAACTCAATCAGAAGATGATAGAGAAAAACTTTGATCCCAATTTTCGCCAGGGTTATATCCACAGGGCCAGTAATCAGGCGGCGAATGGGATGTTACGTATGGTGATGATGGGTATGGCTACCCGTCAATCTGCGGATGAAGTTGGATCCCAACCTGTACCGCAATAAAAAATATCAACTGAACTTGGGAAAGATATAGGGTGCAAGCTGCTTCAGCGCCTGTGCATAGACATTACGTTTGAAGGCCACCACCTGTTCCGCCGGATCCCAGTAATCAATCCAGCGCCAGCTGTCAAATTCGGGGTTTTTGGATACATCCAGCCTGACCTGGCTGTCATCCGCAATCAGTTTTAATAAAAACCAGATTTGCTTCTGGCCGATGCACAACGGGATAATATTCTGCCGGATAAACCGCTTGGGCAGCCAGTATTTCAGCCAGTCATCCGTACTGGCGATCACTTCAACATGTTCAGGTAACAAGCCTATTTCTTCCCTGAGCTCACGGTACATGGCAGTTTCGGCATCCTCACTGGGCTTCATCCCGCCCTGCGGGAATTGCCACGCATCCATACCGGCACGCCGCGCCCAGAACAGTTTCCCGTCCTGATTACACAGCATAATACCTACGTTGGCACGAAAGCCGTCTGCATCGATCATTGTGCAAAACTCAAATATTAGAATTATGGGAATTCTTCCAAAAAAAGCATCTGACCGCAATCTGAACTATAGAATTCAGAAGTCAGAATGAAAACATCAAACTGACTTCTGGCTCCTGACTCCTGATCCTGTATTATCTACAGGGATGTAGGGTATGCTGGAAATGCAGGACGCCTACAGGGAAGTAGGTGGTAGACAATGTCTGGAACAAATTGTCGAGCAATTTCCAGCGCTGTCGCCTGCAATATTTTACCTTTACTTTAATTCCCCCTAGACTAGCCCGCTTTTACATCAGGACATTCCATGAAACTGGCCATATTTGACCTTGATAATACCCTGATCGGCGGCGATAGCGACTATCTGTGGGGGCAATTCCTGGCTGAACAGGGCCATGTGGATGGTGCTATCCGGCAGCAGCAAAACCGCCATTATTATGCGGAATACAAGGCCGGCCGGCTGGATATCCACGACTTTCTGAATTTTCAACTGCAACCACTGGCGGGTATAGACCCTGAAATTCTTTCTCAACGCCGCGCACAGTATGTTGATGAAAAGATCCGGCCGATATTGCTGGAGAAATCCAGGGTGTTGATAGCCGATCACCGGCAACAGGGTCATGTGCTGCTGATCATCACGGCCACCAACCGCTTTATTACCCAGCCGATTGCCGAACTGCTGGGGGTCAATGATCTGATCGCATCAGAAGCCGAAATGAAAGACGGGCGTTATACCGGCAAACCCACAGGCATCCCCTCTTATGCCGATGGCAAAGTCACACGGCTGAATGCCTGGCTCAAGGAAAATAATTACCAACCGGATGAAACCTGGTTTTACAGCGACTCACATAATGACCTGCCGTTGCTCAGGATTGTGAATCATCCGGTCGCCGTTGATCCGGATGAGATATTGCGGGATGAAGCAAAAAAACTCGGCTGGCCGATCATCAGTTTGAGGTAACCAGCTTCACTTCAGCAAAATAGTTTCTATACTTCATAGAACCTGTTTCAAAATTAACCACCCTCCCCCTTGACGGGGGAGGGTCGGGGTGGGGGTGAAAACTGTAATCAAGTAATTTAATTTGTTTCCCCTTAACAGGTTCAGGGATAAAAGGCATTTGATGAACATCTTCGATATCAAAAAAGTTCGTGTTTTTCATGCTATACGAACGCCGCATAGCATATCAATAATGATGTTAAGCGGCATACGCATAATCAACTGTTAGACGACAATATCAAAATGAATGTTGAAACTGACACCACGATAGAAACAACAATAAACAAAGATGCGCTTTCGCTGTTTTTGGATACTTCACGATATCCGTATATACCAAAAGCATTGTCTTCGTATGTAGAAGGATGCGTCGCAAAAAAACTTAACAATCGTCTTGTCAATGCAGTACAAGGCAAAAAAACTAAAGTATTTGAGAATATCAACCGGATGTTTCAGCTTGCTAGTGATGCTACAGAGTTAACTCCAGATGAATTATTAAGAAGAACAGATTTTAATGGTAGTGACATGTCTCCGACCCGACTCGATTCAGCATTTGCAGAAATTCGAACTATTAATTTTCTAAAAGAACAAGGATTTGTGCATATTAACCTACTTCAAGCGGGTAAGCATAAAAAGGCCGATATACTAGCCACGTTCAAAGATATAGAGTTTGCGATTGAGGTGGTAAACTCCATCTTCTCGGCTAATAAAAGAGTTGAGCCATTGCAACTCAAGGATTGGCTCATCGGGCGTGCGTCATCCGATGAGAAAACAGAACAGCTTGAACAAACCTCGAAAGAAACCAGTGTCAGTCATACAATTCTCATAGGAGTAGTAGACACATTCTTCTCAGTCGTATTTAACACGCATAATGATTATTGTGATGCGGCAAAACTAGCCTGGGAAGAATTAAATAGAAAAAAAGGATTTCATGTTGCATTTGTTACCGGAAGAGAAGCACTGGGTTATGAGAGAGATGACTGTGTATTTCCTGAGTTACCAAGCTAAGCGAATATTATGACTAAAAAACTGCAAGAAATACTAAAAAGCGGTAGTTTGGCCGATGACATTTGGGGCTTTGTATGGTCACAATCATTCCTTGCGGTTGGGTTTGCAGCCTGCTTTAGTTGGGAAGGCGCAATCGAACTTAAGATCCTATTAATTATAATTCTCATATTATCTGCATATACTTGGAATTTACTAAGTGGCACGCGTGAACAAATAGAAGACAAGCAAAGAGAAATAATAAAAAATCAAGCAATATTATTTGCAATGCTGTATGAAACAAGAAGCCAAATTATTAAATCTAGTGGCGATGATCCCTCACAGACAGAGCAAGATATGATTAATTATTTTAATTCGATAGACGTCGGTTTGGAACAAGGCCTAAAAGAGGCGTTGCAATTAGAAAGCGTGTTCAATCCAAAACCGTCGGGTGAAGGTTCTGCCATAATTTTTATTATAATTGAAGTCATTATTGCAGCAATTCTCGGCTGGTTTATTTTATGGATAATAAATCTTTTCACCTAACAACTCATTCGTGTGGGACGGCGCAATGCGCCGCTCCACAATTCAATCGTTATACCGCTATTTACGGTGAGTAATATGAATGATGACCTACGCCAGGCTTTGAAACATGTACATCAATTAAATGTTCGTTTTGGACTAGCAGTCCAAAAACTAAAGATGCTTTACGGCCGAAGTTGGGCTCTCGAAAGATTACACAGCGAGTTGCAATGCAAATATGAACGAGGCATTGAATCACTGGCCGAATCCTTTGGAAAGGAAGCGAGGATTTACGATCTTTCTCTGGAATATAAGGTGAAAGATTTCGAACCGCGGGTAAGAGACCTGCAGACATTACGTGGAGAGTTTGAAGAATTAACGAAAGCTCTTGGGCACATTGACGTGGAGATAACATCAGCCTACCGTCAGATCGGCGAGAAATACTACGAGATCATGAGAGAATTAGAATCAGAGCAAGATACCTTGAACGAGAAGCAGAAGATCGAGCGGGCGAGCGCTGAGGGATTTTTGAGGCTGTACAACACGCACTTCAATACCGACTTTCACATAGAAGCACTTGGTGATGCACCAGACGTGCGGTGCCAAGATCCAAAAGGGGAAGAACTGAATCTGGAAATAACTTTAACTGAGGATCGGCCTCGCGATATACAAGCAGCTCTAGGGCGTTCAAATCACAAAAGTCCAGAGGTAGCGGCAGAGCACAATAAGAGAGTCGCAGCGGGAGAAGAAAAGCTGGAATTTAGCTCGATGTCAGGAAACGTACTCGATCAAGTGGCAGACCGTATAAAGGCGAAACAACTGAAATCTTACGGTGCAAATACAGCATTAGTCATTCGCGATACCTCTGGAGCAGATTGGGATTGGGAGTATGTCATAGAAGATCTCAAACAAAAAATTGGATGCGCACAAAACCCGTTCGATAAAGGCATATGGATTCTCAATCTCGAAAAGACAAAGCTGTATCAAGTCCTTTAGATGCGCGGTATAAGAAATCAATGGACAGCAGTGGGCCGGAGTGATTTATTTTTGAACATCTAATCAGATTGGCCTAGAATTGTAGTTAATAGACCTAATACTTCTGGACAACCAGACATGACTATCAAGGAAATAGAAAAAGAGTTTCTCAACCTCAGCGAAGCTGAAAAGCGGGAGGTTCTCCGTTTGCTTATTGCTGATCTTGAGATGGAAACAGATGAGAATGTTGAGCGTGCATCGGAAAAACGTGCCGGAGTGATTTATTTTTGAACAGCTAATCAGATTAGCCTAGAATTATGGCTAATAAGCCCAATACTACTGGACAACCAGACATGACTATCAAGGAAATCGAAAAAGAATTTCTCAGCCTCAGTGAGGCTGAAAAGCGGGAAGTTCTCCGCTTACTTATTGCTGATCTTGATGAGGCAGTGGATGAGAATGTCGAATGTGCCTGGCTTGAGGAGGCACAGCGCAGATATAAAGAGTTGAAGAATGGACTGGTAAGATCAGTTCTCGCTAGTGAAGCCATAACAAAAGCCAGGGAACGGCTGAGAAATGCACGTTGAATTTTGAGGAATCAATAGAATCAATAGGGTCAGTCGATTGATATTTGTTCCCCCTTTGTCATGCTGAGGAAGACAGCAGTTATAGGGGCATCTGCGCTGGATGCGCAGATGAGCGGCTCCATGACAGGATGTCATGTAGGTGCGTACCCGTTATAACTGATGGCTGACGAAGGAAGCCGTAGGCCATGACATCGGGGGCGATTTTCTTTTGGGTACTTTTCTTTCGTTCGTACAAAGAAAAGTACCTCGCCGTAGAAGGCGAAAACAGATGTTAA
>Ga0214472_10001852_pt1 | contig 22990 bp, 21 predicted proteins | sample RVTome_6_FD_207662 | JGI IMG/M metagenome (GOLD analysis project Ga0214472, IMG submission 207662) | Soil microbial communities from uranium-contaminated site in the Upper Colorado River Basin, Wyoming, United States - RVT140D175 | ecosystem: Environmental > Terrestrial > Soil > Contaminated >...
CAGTCGCTCGTTGGTGAATTCAAAGTCCTTGCGCTTGTAATTGGCCAGCTCGTAATTAGCGGTCATTTCAAGAGCTTCAACAGGACAGGCCTCGACACAGTAGCCGCAGAAGATGCAGCGCAGCAGATCGATCTTGTAAACGCGGGGGTACTTCTCTCCCTGTGCGTTCTCGGCCGACTCGACGGTGATGCACTTGGCGGGGCAGACCGTGGGGCAGAGATAACAAGCCACGCACTTCTCCCGCTGATGCGCGGGAACCAGCCTGTGAAGCCCGCGAAACCTGGGAGAAGGGGTGAGTTTCTGCTTGGGGTATTCAACGGTGGTGCTGTGCCCCGGCATCAGGTGCTTGAAAGTGATGCTAAGACCTTTGATGAACTCTTTGAACATGACGCAATCCTCTTCGCCTGGAGTGTTATTTACTGGAACAGAACGACGACCAGACCGGTAATGACGATATTGGCCAGCGCCAGGGGGACCATGACCTTCCAGCCCAGCTTCATCAGCTGGTCATAGCGGAGCCTCGGGAAGGTCGCCCGCACCCAGATCAGGAAGAACATGAAGAAGAAGACCTTGATCAGGAAGTTGATGACGCCGGGGAAGGGACCCGCCGTTCCGCCCAGGAACAAGGTGGCGGTGATACCCGACATGGTCACCATGTTGGCGTATTCCGCCATGAAGAACAGGGCGTACTTCATGGAGCTGTATTCGGTGCAGAAGCCGGATACCAGCTCGGTCTCGGCTTCGGGAAGGTCGAAGGGAGTCCGGTTGATCTCGGCCATCATGGCGACGAAGAACAGACCGAAGGCCAGGGGCTGCTTGAAGATGTACCAGTTGAAGATGCTGCCGCTCTGAGCCTCGACCAGCCCGCGAAGGCTCAGGGTTTCGGAGAGCATGAAGATGGCGATGATGGAGAGGCCTGCCGCCAGCTCGTAGGAAATCATCTGAGCGGAGGAGCGCACGCCGCCCAGCAGCGAGTACTTGCTGTTGGACGCCCATCCCGCCAGGACGATACCGTAAACCCCGAGGCCGCCCATGGCCAGGATATAGAGAATGCCCACGTTGAGGTCGGTAATCTGCAGGGGGACCAGATAACCGCCGATTTCCAGATCGCCGCCGAAGGGAACCACGGCGAAGGTGATCAGCGAGGGAATCAGGATCATTATAGGCGCCAGGACGAAGGCCAGCTTGCTGGCCTTGGCCGGGATGATGTCTTCCTTGAAGAAGAGCTTGATCCCGTCGGCCAGAGGCTGAAGGAGTCCGGCGGGGCCGGTCATGGTGGGCCCCAGGCGGGTCTGCATCCGGCCGATGACTTTTCTTTCGACCCAGGTCGAATAGGCCACGATCCCCATGAGGACGCCGAAGACACCAAGGATCTTGACGAACATGGAAACCAGATACAGGACCGGGTTGTTGGCTAGGGTAACGATTTCTGGGGTCATGATGGATCCTCTTCCTTTTTATCCTTTAGGTCTTTAAACCTTCAGCAGCCGGGCTTGTGCGGGGTCGAAATCTCCCCGAGGTGCTTCAGCAGGTATTTGGCTTCGCGGTTTTCCGGGTTGTAGGCCAGCGCCTTGTTCAGGGCCTCCCTGGCGGCGTCGACGAAATCCAGCTGGACGTAGCATTCCGCCAGGTGAAACAGGGCGTCCACATCCGAAGGATTGAGTTCCAGCACCTTGATGTAGGCGGAAACGGCCTCCTGGGGACTTCCGAGCCGCCTGTGAGCCTCTCCCATCATGAAATAGGAGGGGGCAAACTTCTCGTTGGTCTGAACCGCCCGGGTGAACTCCTCCAGGGCCTCTTCCAGATCCCCTTTCTTGTACAGGGCCATCCCCAGATCGAAATAAGCCGCCGTATAGGAAGGGCTCATCAGGACGACTCTGCGGAACTGCTCGATGGCCTGATCGAGATCTCCCTTCTGGGAGAAGACCATGCCCATGATGTAGAGGGCCCGGGTGTACTTCGGATTGATTCCGATGGCCTTCTCCAGCGCCTTCTGGGCTTCCGGCAACTTCGTGTTGCGAAGATGCGCAAGTCCCAGACGGTAGTAAGTCTCGGCGCTTTTCTCGTTGAACTTGAGGGCCTCGCTGAAACTTTGAACGCTGGAATCCAGATCCCCCAGGCCGTACTGAGCCATTCCCAGTTTGAAGTAAATCCGGAAGGGTTCCTTGGCATCCGTCAGGGCCTTCTTGAGGCAATCGATGGATTCCTGAAGATCGCCTCGGTCATAAAGCGCCAGTCCCTTGTAGTAGTACCCCTTGCTGAAGTCTTCCTTCTCGGCAAGGATGGCATCCCAACTCCGGATGGCCTCATCGATCATCCCGCGGTGATAGGATTCCACCGCCTTGAGGTGCGCGAAATCCAGATTCTTTTCCAGATGCAGACCGCACTGGTCACAGTATCTGGCACGGGGAGAAACGGATGTGTTGCAGCCGGGACAATCCATGGTGCACCTCGCTGGTCAGGCCTTGGAAATCTCCACCGCCACGGAGGCCTGTCCCCTGTAAAGGCGGTTGAGCATCGCTTCGGGGAAATGATAGGGAACAAACAGAACCCCCTCGGGCAGGCGGATATCCACCTTGGCCTTGAGTGACAGCCGGATCCCGTCGGAAGAGATGCTGACCAGGTCGCCCTCGGCAATGCCCAGTTCGGACGCATCCTTGCGGGAGAGCTCTACAAAGGGCTCGGGACAGACCGAAATGGGCCCCTTGGCCTTGACGGAGAGGGTTCCGCTGTGATGCAGGGTGCTGCCGGTCACCAGAGAGAACTTGGCGCCTGGCGCGGTTGCATTCCCCACGGCGACCAGGGTTTTCTTCGTGACGGCGAGGGTCTCGCCTCCCCACACATGACCCTGGGGTCCGATCTGATCCGGTGTCAGCCCCGCGTAACCGGGAACGCTGCGGGCGACCTCGGAAGTCAGGGCTCCGACGCCGGTATAGGTGACGGGGCGGCCCAGCTTGAGCGCGAGCTGCCGGAAGATTTCCAGGTCGGCCCTGGCTTCGCCGGGAGAGGAAACAGCCCTGCGCAGGCGCTGGATGCGGCGCTCGGCATTGGTGAAGGTACCTTCCTTCTCCGCGAAACTCACCGCGGGCAATACCACATCGGCCAGCTTCGCGGTTTCGGTCAGAAACAGGTCCTGAACCACCAGGAAGCCCGTCGCCTTCAGGGCCTTCTCCACGCTGTCACGATCCGGGTAGCTGGCAAGCAGATCCTCTCCCACGACGTAGAGGGCGGAGAGATCGGATGCGCTTGCGGCCGCGAGCATGGCCTTGGCACCCAGGGCGCCGGCAGCAGGCACAAAACCCAGATCGATGGCGCCCTGGCTGTTGGCCTTCTCTCCGCAGAGATAGAGCCCGGAACCTTCGCGACCGGCTGCGCCCAGAAGAAGGGCCAGATTGGCCGCAGCCGCGCCGAGCTCGGCGCTGCGTGCCCCATAAGGCATGCCGTAGGAAAGCAGGATGGCGCAGTTTTTCGCCTCGGCCATGGCTCTTGCCTGAGCCTTGATGCTTTCAGCGGAAACGCCGGTGGCCTTCTCTGTTGCCTCGGGAGTGGAGCCCGCCAGCGAGGCCTTGAAGCCTTCGAGGTTTTCCACGCCTTCGGTCCGGGCCAGACCTTCTTCGATCAGCACGTTGCAAAAGGCGTTGAGCAGATTGACTTCCATGCCGGGAGGGGCGAGCAGGGTCTTGGCGCCGGGCAGTTTACTGAACTTGGCCTTCTTGTCGCCCAGCACCAACAGCCTGGCGTCGTGGCGGCGCACCGCCTGATTCACCACCATCCCCAAGACAGGATGCGTCTCGTAGAGATCCGCCCGGACGGAGAGGATGAAATCGCAGTTCTCCACCTGAGGGAAGGTCGCGGTGGAGGCCTTGACGCCGAGGACCGAATTCACGCCCTCGGTGGACACCTTGTAGCACTCGCCGCCGGAGTGATCGATATTCCCGGTACCCAGCCGGGCCGCGACATCCTTCAGGAGGAAGAACTCCTCGTTGGTCAGGCGGGCCCCGGAGAGAATACCCACGCCCTTAGCCTGCTGAGCCTGACGAAGCCCATTGCTCACGGCCTCCAGTGCCTCATCCCAGCTCGACTCCACCAGCGCCCCGTCCTTGCGAACCAGAGGCTTGGTGAGTCGATCGGGGCTGTTCACGTAGGAGTAGCCGAATCGACCGCGAACGCAGAGGTTGCCGTCGTTCACGCCGGTCTTGTCATTGAAACGGATGGTCTCCACCTTGTCGTTCAGAACGCCCATGGTCACCGTGCAGCCGTTGCCGCAGTATCCGCAGACGCTGTCCACTTCCTCGAGCTGCCAGGGGCGGGCCTTGAACTTGAAGGGACGGGGCAGGATGGCCCCCACCGGACACATGGAGACGCACTGACCGCAGAACTCGCAGTTGAGGCCGCGATCGAAGGCGGTGGCGATCTTGGAGTCGAATCCCCGCTCGATGAAGGAGTAGGAACCGTAACCGACGATTTCATCGCAGACCCGAACGCACTTGCCGCAGAGCACGCAGCGGTTCATGTTGCGCTCGATGAGAGGGTTGACCTCATCGGTGGGGTGAGCGAACTTGACGCCCTCGAAGCGATTGGTGACCACCTCGTACTCGTAGGTGAGATCCTGAAGATCACACTCACCGCCCTTGTCACAGACGGGACACTCGATGACGTGATTCACAAGCAGAAATTCGAGAACCGTTTTTCTGACCTTGCGGATCTCCGCCGTGCCGGTATGCACCACCATGCCCTGGGTAACCGGAGTCGTACAGGAGGGGATGAGGCGGCCCTTCATCTGCTCGACTTCCACGAGACAGACCCGGCAGGCGCCATAGGGAAGAAGCTTCTTGGCATAACAGAGCACGGGGATATAAACGCCGGCCTCTTTTGCAGCCTCGTAAATGGTCGCTGTTCTGCTGACCGAAACTTCTTTGCCATCTATCGTCAGAGTTACCATGGTGACCTCTTTATTCAGTAATTCAATGCGGCGGGATTACTCGATTGCCATGAAGCGGCAGGCATCGTAACAGGAGGTGCACTTGGTGCACTTTTCCTTGTTGATGATGGCGAGGCCGCCCTTCTCCCAGATGACCGCGTCCACGGGGCAGACCTTGAAGCAGAGTCCGCACTTCTTGCAGGCGTTCTCCACCACCTCGAACTTGAGCAGCTCCTTGCAGGAGTTGGACGGACAGCGCTTCTGCTTGATGTGGGCCTCGTACTCATGCCGGAAGTAGCGCAGCGTGGAGAGGACGGGATTGGGAGCCGTCTGGCCCAGGCCGCACAGGGAGCTGCGCTTGATGTCCTTGGCCATGTCTTCGAGCAGCTCCAGATCCCCTTCGCGGCCCTCGCCATGGGTGATGCGCTCCAGGATCTCCAGCATGATCTTCAGGCCGATGCGGCAGGGCACGCACTTGCCGCAGGATTCCACCCGGGTGAAGTTGAGGAAGAAACGAGCCATGTCCACCATGCAGGTGGTCTCGTCCATGACGACCAGGCCGCCCGAACCCATCATGGCGCCCGCCTGAATCAGCGAGTCGTAATCGACGGGAGCGTCCAGGGCCTCGGGAGGCAGGCAGCCGCCGGAGGGGCCGCCGGCCTGCACGGCCTTGAACTTGCGGTTGTTCAGGATGCCGCCGCAGACGTCGTAGATGACCTCGCGGATGGTGGTTCCCGCGGGGACCTCGATGAGGCCCGTGTGCTTCACCTTGCCGGTGAGGGCGAAAATCTTGGTGCCCTTGGTATTCTCGGTGCCGATGGCAGCGTACCAGGCGGAGCCGTTGAGCAGGATATGGCGGACGTTGGCGAAGGTCTCCACGTTGTTGATGTTGGTGGGCTTGCCCCAGAGACCGCGCACCGCCGGGAAGGGCGGACGGGGGCGGGACATGCCGCGCTCGCCCTCGATGGAGGCCATCAGGGCGGTTTCCTCGCCGCAGACGAAGGCGCCTGCGCCCTGCTTGATGCGCATGTCGTAGTCGAAGCCGAGCCCCATGGCGTTCTTGCCCAGAATGCCCTTCTCGTAACAGGTGTCTATGGCCTTCTGGAGACGCTGAATGGCCAGAGGATATTCGGCGCGGCAATAAACGTAACCGAAATTGCAACCGATGGCATAGGCCGCGATCATCATCCCCTCGATGACACCGTAGGGGTCGCCTTCGAGAATGGAGCGGTCCATGAACGCACCGGGATCGCCCTCGTCCGCGTTACAGATCAGATACTTCTCTTTACCGGGAGATGCCGCGCAGAAGCTCCACTTCACACCCGTGGGAAATCCTCCGCCCCCCCGGCCCCGAAGTCCCGATTTTTTGACTTCGTCGATGACCTCGGCGGAAGCCATGGTCACGGCCTTCTTCACGGCTTCGAAACCGTTGTGGGCCAGATAGTCGTCGAGGCTTTCGGCGTCGATGCTGCCGCAGTTGGACAGAACGATGCGCTTTTGCTTCTCGAGGAACTTGGCGTAATAGGGGCCGGCCATCTTCTTGGCGATGGGCTCACCCTTGAGCATGTGCTCTTCGACGATCTGGGGGACAAGCTCGGTGGTCACGAAATCGTAAGTGACGATTTCCTTGCCGGGAATATCGATATCGACGAGAACGTCGTTGGCGCAGAGGCCACGACAACCCGTTCCGACGACGCGGCAACGCTTGCCGACGCTCGCCTCGATGCCATGCTTGGCGAACTGCTCTTCAAAGGCGGCCGCAACGACCTTGGCGCCCGAGGCGATGCCGCCCGTTCCCTGACAGATGAGGACCTTGATTTCTTCCTTTTGTGCGGACATATCTGTGGGTCTCCGTCCCTGGCTCTTTACTTCTCTGCCGCTTGGCCACGGTATTTGGCGATGATCTCATCCACCTTCTGAACCGTTGCACTCCCGTAGGTGTCGTCGTTGACCATGACGACGGGTGCCATTCCGCAAGCGCCCAGACAGGCCACCTCTTCGATGGTGAAGAGGAGGTCTTCCGTGGTTTCCGTGTGGCGGATGCCGAGGCGGTCCGAGATGGTATCGCAAATCCGGCCGGCGCCCTTGACGTGACAGGCCGTTCCCATGCAGATACGGAAAATGAACCGTCCACGGGGCTTGAGATGAAACTGGGCGTAGAAGGTCAACACGCCGTAAATCTGGCTGGAATAGGCATTGAGACGCTCGGCTACCAGATGAACACAGGCTTCGGGCACATAGCCGTAATAATCCTGAATTCCCTGCAACACGGGCATCAGAGCACCCTTCATGTCGATATATTTATCGATGACCTCGTTGGCTCCGGTCAGATCGATTTCCTGCTCCACATTTTGCTCTTCGGCTGCACTCATGAGTCCTCTCCCTTCGGCCTAGCGGTCGATCTCGCCCAGAACGATGTCCAGGGTACCGATGATGGCAATGACGTCGGCCAGCAGGCGCCCCTCGACCATCTGGGGCAGCGCCTGAAGGTTGACGAAGGAGGGCGGACGAATCTTCATCCGGAAAGGCCTTGGGCTTCCGTCGGAGATGAGGTAGTAACCCAGCTCTCCCTTGGGAGCCTCGATGGCCTGGTAGATCTCGCCGGGCTCGGGCTTGAAGCCTTCGCTGATGATCTTGAAATGGTGAATCAGACCCTCGATGCTGTTGACCACCTTCTTCTTGGGCGGCAGGCAGATCCTGGGCTCGTCGGCCAGGATGGGGCCGGGAGCCAGGCGGTCCAGAGCCTGACGGATGATGCGGCAGGACTGGCGCATCTCGTCGAGACGTACCTTGTAACGGGCAAAGGTATCGCCCTCGGGGCGGGTCACCACATCGAAGTCGTAGGTCTCGTAACCGCTGTAGGGGTTGTCGCGGCGCAGATCCCAATCCACCCCGCTGCCGCGCAGGGACGAACCGGACAGGCCCACGTCGATGGCGTCCTTGGCCTCGATGATGCCGACACCGACGGTCCTTTTCTGCCAGATCTTGTTGCCGGTCAGCAGGCCTTCGTAGGTTTCGAGGCAGCCGGGCATATCGTCGGCAAAATCGCGGATTTCCTTCTCGATGCCCTCGGGCAGATCGACCGAGAGGCCGCCCACGCGGAAATAGTTGGAGGTCATCCGGGCGCCGGAGATCTTCTCATAGATATCCATGATGCGCTCGCGCTCGCGGAAGGCGTAGAGAAAGACGGTCATGGCGCCGATGTCCAGAGCGTGGGTCGCGATCCAGACCAGGTGACTCTTGATTCGGGTCAGCTCTGCCAGCAGGACCCGCACGACCTTGGCGCGCTCAGGGATGGCGTCGGTGATTCCCAGCAGCTTCTCGACGGCAAGAACGTAGCCGAGATTGTTGCTCATGGGAGCGAGATAGTCGAGACGGTCCGTCAGGGGCAGCACCTGATGATAGGTGCGATACTCCGCGATCTTCTCCGTCCCCCTGTGCAGAAAGCCGATGTGCGGAACCGCCTTGCGGACGATCTCGCCGTCAAGCTCCAGCACCAGCTGCAACACCCCGTGAGTCGAGGGGTGCTGCGGCCCCATATTGATGGTCATCGTTTCCGTCGTTGCCATACCTTGCCTCATCTATGGATAAAAATTGTCAGCTCGCGTTTCAGGAAAGCCGGCCTTGATAGGGCTGGCGGTCAGGGCCCTGCAGGGGATAATCCTTGCGCAGGGGATGGCCCTGCCAATCCTCGGAGAGCAGGATACGGCGCAGATCGGGATGACCCTCGAAACGGATACCGAAGAGATCCCAGGTCTCACGCTCATGCCAGTTGGCCGTCGACCAGACTCCGGTCACGGTTGCAACCTGCGCGTCCGACTCCTCCACGGGAACCTTGAGGCGAAGACGGGTCTTGGCGCCGATGTTGTAGAGGTTGTAGACCACCATGAAGCGCGGCGACCTGCCGAGATGATCCACGCCGCAGAGATCCGAGAGGAAGTTGTAGCCGAGCTGCTCCTTGGCAAAGATACAGACGGAGACGATATCTTCCTTTTTGACCACCAGGGTCGTTTCGCCCCGATACTCGACCACATCCAGAACCGATGCGGAGAACTTTTCCTTCAGTTTTGCGACTGCTTGCTCGCTCATGATTCTAGCTTCCCTTTACACCCGAAACGGGGCGACAGACCCGGACTAAGCTTCCTTGACGACGTCACCGAAACCGATGGCCGCCCCGAACGAATTGCGCTCGGCCATGATCTTCTCCTGCAACTTCTGAAGGCCGTAGATAAGACCCTCGGGGCGCGGAGGACAGCCGGGAACGTACACATCGACGGGAAGCACCTCATCGATCCCCTGAACCACACTGTAGCTGTCGAAAATTCCGCCGGAAGAAGCACAGGCCCCCATGGCGATGACATACTTGGGTTCGGGCATCTGCTCATACACGGTCTTGATGACCGGGAGCATTTTCTTGGTGACGGTACCGGCGATGATGATGACGTCGGCCTGACGGGGGGAGGCGCGAAAGAGAATACCCAGACGATCGAGGTCGAAACGGGCAGCACCGGCCGCCATCATCTCGATGGCGCAACAGGCCAGACCGAAGGTCATCGGCCACAGGGACCGCGAACGCGACCAGTTGACCAGCTTGTCCAGAGATGTCGTGATGACGTTGTTACCCAGGACTTGGACTTGATCTACTCCCATTCCAGTGCTCCTTTTTTCCAGACATAGACGTAGCCGACGAGGAGAATCAGGATAAAGACCCCCATCTCGACGAAACCGAAGAGCCCCAGGCGCTTGAACAGAACCGCCCAGGGATAAAGGAAGACCGCCTCGATATCGAACACGATAAAGAGCATGGCGATCAGATAGAACTTGATGGAGAAACGGTCATGGGCGCTTCCCACGGGCGGCATGCCGCACTCGTAGGGGGCGAGCTTGACTGCGCTCGGCTTCTTCTGCCCGATCAGTCCCGACATCACCACCGACCCGATGGCGAAGCCGACGGCAACCAGAATCAGAACAAGTATCGGAAGATAGCTGTCTAACATAGAATTGGTTCCTCCCAGCATCATTTGTAGGACCGCATTCAACCATTATGAAAACGGTATTATGTATACGCACAATCCGCGAAAAGATAGGACAGGGGCAACTTCAATGTCAAGGAAAAAATACTGTATACAGTATGCAATTCACATCGGATTCAGGCGGCTATAATTTTATACAATTTCAGACACTTAGCGGAGGTGTTTTGATTAATTAAGAGGGCGGATTCCAGGAGGGTTCACCCTGGCCCGGGGGAGGACTTCCGAGCAGGGAATTGCGTGGCCGATGGCAGGAATAAAGCCGGATGGCGGTCACGCACCATAGCCGAAAACCCCGGGCACCTGCAAGCCGCAAAGGGCTATGTGCTCCGAAGCCTCAGCTCCAGGGGGCGGGGTTCGAGATAGATCTGCCGGCGCAGATAGGGCTGGTCGTATTTGCGAACGAAATGATTCATCAGCGTCAGGGGGACGACGCGGGGGACATCGGCCTTTCGATAGCGTTCGACCAGCTCGAGGAACTCGGCTTTCTTATCGGCGTCGAGCTGCTTCTTGAAACAGCCCAGCATGTGCTGAAGCACGTTGATCTGCTTGGCCGCCGTGGCCCTCAGGCGAAGGGCGCGCAGCAGCATCTCTTCGTAGCACTCATAGAGCCGGTCCATCTCCTGCTTCTCCGCCTCCCCCGCCAGATGCCCCGTCTCCCTGGCCAGGGCCGGACTGTGGGAGAGAAGCAGCAGCTTGTGAGAGGCGTGAAAGGCCACCAAGGCGCTTCGGCTCCTGCCCTGGCGCAGGCAATCGCGCCAGCGCTTGAGGGCAAAGACCTGCTCGATGAAGTTCTCCCGGAGCTCCCGGTCGTGGAGCCGTCCGTCCTCCAGCGGGCTGCACCGGGGTGACCAGCCCCACCCAGTAGGAGCTGAGCCTGGGGGTCATCACCGGCACGGGCACGAAGAGGTTCACCTCGCCGCAGAGGCGGGCGAAGCGCTCCATCATCTGGCGATAGGAGAGAATCTCCTCGCCGCCGATGTCGAAGGTGCCCCCCGCCGTCGCCTCTTCGAAGAGACAGCCTTGCAGATAGCGGATGACGTCCGCGATGGCGATGGGCTGACACCGGGTATCCACCCACAGGGGCGTCACCATGAGCGGCAGCCGCTTGACCAGGGCCCGGATGATCTCGAAGGAGGCCCCGCCTGCGCCGATGATGACCGCCGCCCGGCGGTCGCTTTCAGCAAAATGGCCCTTGGGCCCGGCCATGGAATGCACCAGACAGTACGCCGTATCCACCCCCTCGAAGGCCGGACCCAGCGTCTCCGGCCGAAGCAGATCCCCCTCGAAGAGCTCTATGCCGCCCGGCAGGGCCGCCTTCTGTTTCGAGCGCACCAGGGCTCGAAGCTCCAGCTCCCCGTGACGCAACAAGGCGCCCGCCAGCCGACGCCCCGCGAAACCTCCGGCCCCCAGGATCAACACGCGTTTCATAGAGCCCACCTCCTGCGCTTCCGCCAAGTCTAACGGCTCGCCATCGCTTTACCAGAAGGGATGCGTCTCAGCGAAACTCGATACGGTAGTAGAGATCCACCCCGCTTTGCACTCCCATGGAGGATTCGAGTTCCCACTTGGGGGCGAAATCGTAACGCAGCTTGAATTCGTTGGTGCGGGTGAAGAGGGAATGGCCCAGGCTGATGTAGAGATTGGGCCGAAGGTACTTGCCGATGGTCACCACCGAATCGGCCACGTCGCCGTCCCCGGCATGGATGTCGATGACGTCGATGCCCAGGGTCCTCTGGAGCCGGTCCTGAAGCACCACCGACTCTCCTCGGGAGAGCAGCCCCCCTGCGGCCAGCATCAGCAGGCTGGCCTCTCCTCCGCCCTTGGGATCCAGGGGGCGGCCCAGCACCATGTAGGAGAGGATATCCGTCTCGGCCATGGCCGGGTCGGAGTAGAGGCTGACCCGGGGCTGGCGAGGGGAGCCCGCAACCGCGATGCCCGCCTTGACCGAGCCCGCCGTTCGGGTGGCCAGCACGTCCAGGTTGGGGCGCTCCACGGGGCCGCCGTTGAACAGCAGGTTGCCCCGTTCGATGTCGAGCCGCACCCCGTGACCCGCATAGATGCCCTTGACCACATGAATGGCCCCTTCGGCGCGGATGTCGTCCAGGCTCTGGGCGATGATCTCCACCTCCCCTCCCAGCTTGGCATCCACACCGTAAGCCTTGATCAGAACCCGATCCCCCAGCTTGACCTGCACCCGGGCATCCAGGGCGAAGGGCAGACCGCGGGCTTCGGCTTCCTGTTCCGAATCCAGGATGATTTGATCGCTGCTGGGTTGCTGGAGGCTGGGCCCCTTGCTCTGAAGGAGCAGAAACTCCTGAAGCAGCACTTGGCCCCGGATCCTGAGCAGGTCGGCGGTCCCCTGCGCCCCCAGCTTGGCCTGGGCGACGGCATGGATGTCGGGCAGCCTGAGCAGCTCGAACTGCTCGGCTTCCAGATCCAGCCGGTAACTCTTCAGGCCCCCGGCAGTCCAATCCAGCGACCCAGATCCCTTCAGATACCCCTTGCCCGAGCGCAACAGCAGGGATTTGAGCTCCATCCTCTCCTGATTGAATTCCGCCTCGAAGGCGATGCGGGAAAGACTGATCCCCGCCAGGGGAATATAGGCGGTCGCCTCGAAGAGCCGCACCTTGCCGAAGAGCCGGGGCGAGGCGACGGTGCCCGCAAGGCGCAGATCGACATCCAGCTTGCCCCGGGTCTCCTGAATCACGCCGGGAACGAAGGAGGCGAAAATCCCCATCTCGGATACCCGGGCGTGCACCTCCCCCGAGAGCGGCGCCTCACCGGACCAGACCAGGGGAAGCCTGGCGGCCAGGGGCAGCAGGACGCGCCCCTGCACCCTTCCGGCCTCGGCGAGCTCCAGATCCGCCTGAAGTGCAAGGCCCTGCTCTTCCCAGAGCCAGAACACCCGGGAGCGGCGCACCCGGGGCGCGAACTCACGGCTCTGCTGCCGCCAGTGCAGTTGCGAGATATCCAGCCAGGCGATGCCTTCGGAATACAGCCGGTCCCCCTCCAGGCTCAGGGCCCCCTTGCCGGAGAGGGTTCCTCGGATCAGCAGCGGCTCGGGCAGCCAGGGATCGAGGGTCGAGATGTCCAGACGCTCGAACTCCAGGGCCAGTCGCAAGGCGGAGGGAAGTCCGGCCTCCGGGCTGCCGGGGCCGCGAAGCTCCAGCTTCCAGAGACTTCCGTCTCCCAGGCTGGAGGAAAGCTCCGCGCCGAGCCCCCCTGCGTCCCAGCGGGCGGAGGCCTCAAGGGTTTCGAATTCCAGATCCTGCCCGTCGAGGGACAAAAGACCGGCGAAATCGGCCGTTGCCGAAAGCTCCATCCCCTGGTCCTGCCTCCAGAGGATGCGTCCCGATCCCGAGCTGTTGCCCTGGATGCGCAGCCCCTCCTTCCAGACGCCCAGGTAGCCGGGATCGAAATTCTCCCAGGCCAGGCTGAAGCCTCCGGCCGGAGGCTGGTACTGCAGCCCCCCCGCCAGCTGCAGCTTCCATCCGCTCTCCCCCAGCAGCTCCAGCTTCCCCAGATGCAGGGCGGCCTCGGTCAGAGACAGGGCCGCGCTTGTGGCCAGCTGCCAGCGGCCCAGCACGGGGCCGTCGCCCTCCAGCCGCTCCAGCTCGCCGCTCCAGCGCCGGGATTCGGGATTCCAGCCGCCCGCAAGCTCAAGCCGCAGGGTCTCTCCCGCCTCGCTGAGCCGGGCGCCGAGCCGGTGCCGGCTCAATCCGCCCTCGGCGTCCAGCCCAAGCTGCGCCACCTTCCATTGCTCGAAGACGAGGTTATCGGCCCGCAGGCGCAGGCTGCCCCGGGGCTCGCCGGAGACATCCAGCTCGGCCTGCAGGCTGAGGGAACCTGCGGCCTCGGGCAACAGCCGGGAGAGATCCTCCAGGGCGAGGTTCAGGCTCAGCGCGCCCGGGTAGCGGCCCGCGGCCCTGAGCCTGGCGCCGGCGTACTCGAATTCGAAGGATTCGATATGCAGCATCTGCCGGGCGTAGCGCAGCTCCCCCCGGCCGAGTTGCGCCCGCTCCCCCGAGCCCGGCTTTCGCGGACCGAAAATCCGGATCCTGGAATGAGCCTCCAGTCCCTCCTCCCCTCCGGCCCTGAGCTCCCCCTGGACCGCCAGGGCAAGCCCTTGCCCGAAAACGTCTCCGGGAACGGAGATATCCGAGAGCCGCAGCTCGCCGCCCAGCTCAAAACCCTGCGCCCAGTCCAGCTTGAGCGCTCCCTCAAGGGGCATCTTCTCATAGGAGCCGGAGAGGTCCTTCAGCGCAAGGCTCTGGAGATCTCCTTCCAGGTCTGAGCGCAGTTCCAGGCGCTGCCAATCGGCCCCCCGGTTGGCCAGGGAAAAGGCGCCCCGGTAGCGCTCCCAATCCCCCCGGAGCTCCAGGCTGCCGGAGACGGAGGTTTCAGGCGCCCCCAGGGGGGAGACGTCCAGCTCCCGCAGCTTAAGATGGAGCTCCCAGGGCGTGGCCGCATCCTGAAGATTCAGCGTGGCCCCGGCCTGCAGCTCTCCCTTGAAGAAGGGCTGGCTCAGCGCGTCCACCGAGAGAAACAGGCGCGTCGCTTCGAGCCGCAACTTGCCCGCCGCTTCGCCCCGAAGCGGCTCCTCCCCCCCTCGGGCCCGGAGCCGCCAGGAGCCCGAGGGAAGCTCCTTTGGCGAAGCGGAGCTCAGGTCCAGGTCCAGCTCCAGGCTCTGCAGGGGAACCCCCGGCAGCCGGGGCCGCAGGTCCAGCTCGGCCTTCAGGGCGGGCACTTCGAGGGCCAGGCTCAGGCTGCCCGAACCCTCCCCCAGCGAGGAATCCAGGCGCAGCGGCTGCGCGTCGAGGCGCTGCCCGTCCCAGGCGAGCTGCGTGTGCAGCGAGCGGATTTCGAAGGGCTGCGCCCCGGCAGGCTCGATGCGCAGGTTTGAGACGTCCACCGGCCCGATCCCGGCCGTCCAGAGCGAGGGAAGAAAGGAAGCCGAGGGCCAGGCGAGCTGCACCGGGTCCGCTGCGGCATCCCTGCCCTCCCCCTGCTCCAGCCGGATGCGGGCGTCGGAAAGACTCAGGCCGGAGACTTCCAGATGCCTCGAAAGAAGGCTCCTCGGCTCCCAGGCAAGCCACAGCTGCCCCGCCTCCAGCTCCCCGCCCGGCCACCTCAGGGCAAGCCCCTTGAGGCTCAGCTCATCCAGCAGCCGCCCCTCCACCTCGGCGATCTCCAGGGGAACCCCGCCCAGCGCCGAGGCCTTCTCCAGAAGAAAGCGGGCCCCGTCGGCGGTGCCCAGCAGCCAGCCCAGGATCCAGAGCACAAGGGCCAGCAGCAGGGCGACGGCCGCGCCCAGGGTGCGGAACCAAAACCTCACCATGAGAAACCCACGCTCAGATGAAGCCGCCAGGAGGGGTCCTCCACCCGGATCTGGCGGGCCACGGCGAAGGAGACGGGGCCGATCTGGGTGTAGCGCCGCAGGCTGACCCCGACGCTTCGGAACCAGTTGGGATCGGTAAACTGGTTGAAGGCCCCTCCCATGTCGAAAAACAGGGCCAGTCCCCAGTTCTCGAACAGGGCACGCTCCAGCTCTAAATTGCCCAGGGCCAGCTGCTTGCCCCCTTCAACCTCCCCTTGCGCGTTGCGCGGTCCGATGGACTGGTAGGCGTAGCCGCGAATGCTGCGATCTCCCCCGGCGAAGAAACGCAGCGAGGCGGGGATGTCCCCCAGCCCGTCCTCCTGCAGGGTGGTCGCCCCCTCCAGGCGGAGGAGGAAGGTGCTGCGCCAGGGCAGGGGAAAGAGCAGGTTGGTGGTGCCCAGCACCTGGAGCAGGGCGCTGTCCGAACCCAGGTTGGGATGGGCGCCGCGCACCTCCATGCTGCCCTGCCAGCCCGAGCGGGGCCGCAGGGGATCCTTGAAGCGCACCAGGGAACCCCGGATACCGAAGAGCAGCAGCAGGGCGCGGTCCCGGTCTCCGGCCAGGTCGAAATCCTCCCGGTGGTACCGCAGGAAAACCGAGCCCAGGCGCTTGGCGGCGAACTGCCGCTGATATTCCACCTCTGCGATGAGCAGGCGGTTCTCGTAGGCGTCCAGATTGTCTTCCTGCAGGGAGAGCTGCAGCCGTATGGAGGCGTCGGGACGGCGGCGGCTGGGCAGGATGTAGGAGGTGCCCAGATTGCGGCTGACCTCGCTCAGCTTGAGCTCGCCGGCCAGCTCGTTGCCCAGATGCAGATGGTTGAGATCCTGATAGGTGAGGGAGAAGCGGGCCCCGGTGTCGGTGCCGTAGCCGATGCCCGGGCGCAGACGCTTGGGCGGCTTGGTCTCCAGATCCACCGAGACGGGCACCCGGAGGTTCTCCACCTCGTCTTCCATGGGCCGCACCCGCACGGAGGAGAAACGGTCCGAGTCGTAATAGTTGCGCTGGGTGCGCCCCAGACGCTCGTAACTGAACACCTGGCCCGGGGCGATGCTCAGAAAGCGCCTGAGAAACCAGGGGGGATATTCGTGGGCCCCGCGGATTTCCACCGGCCCCACGAAGTAGCGCTCGCCCGTTTGGAGCCTCAGGCGGATGTCGGCTTTTCCCGCATCGGGATCCACAAGCATCTCGTGCCGGCTGTAATCGGCCTGGAGATAGCCCAGATCCACGGCCCGGTTGCGCAGCTCATCCTTGCCCTGCTGATAAAGGCCATGGTCCAGCACATCGCCGGGCTCGAGGGGAAAGGCCCGCAGCTGCTCGCGCAGCTGCTTCTCGTCTTTGCCCGCGCCCTCCAACTCCAGCTCCAGCTTGTCCACCCGCACGGGTTTGCCGGGATCGACCTCGATGCGCACCTGCCGGTCCCCGTTTCTGCGCTCCGGCAGGGAGATCCGGATCTCGGGGCGGTAATACCCGAAGGGCTGCAGGGCCTTGGCAATCCTGGGCTTCAGGCCCCGGACATAGCGCTCCAGCCAGCGCTCGTCGATACGCCCCTCGCTCTCGATGCCCGGCGGCAGGCCGGCGGCCGCCTGCAGATTCCTGTGCACCTCCCCCTCGACGCCGGTGATGGAAATGCTCACCGAAGCCGCAAGGATCGCCGAAGGCGTCAGAGCGGCCAGCAACAAAAACGCAACAGTGAGGATTCGGAGTTTGCGCGCAGAATTCAACTTGAGTACCGAGGTGCCGGAAAAGAAAGGAAGGCAGGGGGCACCGTTCACCTGCCCGGGTTCATGAAATTATAGCGGGAAGAAAAAAGCTGTCAGTCGTGCCCGTGGGGTCGGGCGCCGAGCCGGTGCACGTGGAGGTGGGTGTGGGGAACTTCGACCTCCCCCGTGCGGATGCGGCCTGCGTCGAGCACCAGCACCTCGGAGGTGAGGGGGCGCAGAAAATCCATCTCGTGGGAGATGAGCAGCAGGGCCAGATCCAGCTCCCCCAGAATCGCCTTCAGCCGATCCTTGGTGCGGGGGTCGAGGCCTGCGGTGGGTTCGTCCAGCAGCAGCAGCCGGGGGTTCATGGAGAGCACCGTGGCCAGGGAGACCAGCTTCTTCTCCCCTCCGGAGAGCCGGTGGGGCACCCGGTCCTCGTAATTCTCCAGCCCCAGGCGCCCAAGGGTGGCGCGGGCGATGTCCAGGGCCTCCTGCCGACTCTTGCCCTGGTTGAGGGGGCCGAAGGCCACATCCTCCAGGACGCTGGGGCAGAAGAGCTGATCGTCGGCGTCCTGGAACACCAGGCCCACCTGGCGGCGCATGGCCTCGAAATCCCTGCGGCTCGCGACTGGCTCTCCGCAAAAGAACAGTTGCCCTTGACTGGGGCGCAGCAACCCCATCAGCAGATGGAAAAGAGTGGTCTTGCCGCTGCCGTTGGTGCCCACCAGCCCGTAGCGGCCCCCCTGGGGCAGTTCGAAGTTCAGTTCATCGAGCACGGCTGCGCGCCCGGGGTAGGCAAAGCGCAGATCACGGACGCAGAGCAGGGGCGGGTTCAGATCCATTGGAGCACTCCCAGGGCCGAACAGGCGGCCAGGCAGAATAAGAGAAAGAGTCGATCCCGGGGCAGGATGCGGAAGTCGTGCAGGGGATGAAATCTTCCGGTAAAGCCCCGCAGCTCCATGGCGGCCTGCACCCGGTGGGCCCTCTCAAGGGCCCGCACCAGCAGCATGCCGATGAGGTGGGCGAAAGTGCGGTAGCTGTGCAGGTCGGTCCCGGGGACGAACCCCCGCACCCGGGCGCCGCGCAGCAGACGGCGCAGCTCGGCCTCGAACAGGAAGAGATAGCGGTAGCTCAGCAGCAGCAGCAGCACCAGCTTCTCGGGCAGGCGCAGGCGGCAGAGGGCCTCCCCCAGGGTGGAGACGGGGATGGGGACCAGCAAGACCATCAGAAACAGCAGGATGACATTGGATTTGAGGCTGATGGCGGCGGCCAGGAAGAAGCCTTCCCGAGAAAAGCCGACGGGCCCCAGAGAGAAGAGCGCCTCCCCCGATGCGAAGGGGGGCAGCAGCAGCCAGAGCATGAGGTTGAAGCCGTTGACCAGGGCCAGGCGCCGCATCAGCAGGCGGGGACTGAGACGCCCCCAGAACAGGGTCCCCAGAGCCAGAAGGGCGGCCAGGGCCAGGGGGGCGGGGCGATCCAGCAGCGCCACCGCCACCGAGAGCAGCAGCGCCGCGATCACCTTCACCCGGGGGTCGACAGAGGCGACGGAATCGGAAACCCCGAAGGAGCCGGGGTCGATCACGGCTGCGGCTTCCTGCGGCGCGAAGCCAGCCAGCAGCCGACCCCCACCAGGCCCGCGATGTACCCCAGCCCCGCCAGAACCTGCTGAAAACGTACCCGCTCCCGCTCCTCGGCCAGCGCCTTGAGCACGGGGGTGAGTTTTTTCTCCAGAGCCGCCTCGATCTCTACCCGCAGGACATCGGGAGAGGGCACCGAAGCATCCTCCTGCGGAGCCGGTTGGGGGCTTGGCGTTTCGGGCAAGGCAGGGCCCGCCTCGAAATCGAACTCGCTTCGGTGACCGTCGCCGGAGAGCAGCACCAGCTTGAGATTGCCGGGGCGCGGAGGTGAAAAAACAAAGGCGCCCTGCTCGTCGGTCCGCCCTTCGAGCAGCAGGGTTCCGTCCGGTGCAAGAACCCGGACCTGCCCCTCCCTGACCATCCCCCCCCCGTAGAAGCGGCCCTCGGCATGAATCCGGCCGTCCTGCTCCCAGGCGAAGAGCGCTATCTTATGAGCCCATCCCGTCCGGGCAGAGGCCAGAAGGAAACAGAGAAGAAACAGGCCCATCCATCGCCGCAAATTCATGCTGTCTCCCCTGGCGCCCCCAGCAGCTCGGGCTGCACCCGCTGAAAAAAACGCACACAGGCCGCGGTGGCGAGCCCCTCGATGAGCATCACCGGCAGGTTGGCCGCCAGAACCGCCAGGGCCGCGCCGCCGAAGGCCCGGGAGCTCAGCAGCAGCGCGAGGCAAAAGAGCGCCGCGCTCAGGGCCACCGAGAGGGCGCCGCAGGCAAAAGCCCGCCACCCCAGGCCGGGCCCCTGCAGGGAGCGCCGCACCAGGGTGCCGCACAGCACCGCGGGCAGGGCCATGATCAGGCAGTTGACCCCCAGGGTGGTCAGCCCCCCGAACTGGAACAGCAGCGCCTGCAGCAGCAGGGCCACGGCGATGGCGGGAAAGGCCCCCCAGCCCAGAAAGGCCCCCAGCAGGCCGCCCAGCAGCAGATGAACCGAGCCGGGACCGAAGGGAAAGTGCACCAGGGAGGCCACGAAGAAGGCGGCGGACATCACCCCGGCCTGCACCAGACGCTCGGCATCCAGGCGCTTGAGGCCGTAAGCTACCCCGGCCGCAGCCGGGATCGCGGCGCCCAGCAACACGGGAGCCGAGAGAACGCCTTCGGAAACATGCATGGATGGACCCCTTCCCCACCTGAAAACAAGCCGGTTCGGCTCTTCGGGTAACACCTATCGAATAAACGTGTCACCAGCCTAGAGAAGCATTCCCACGGCCGTCAAGGACAAATTCCCGCCCTCAAATCAGGCGCCTGCGCCCCGGAATCATCACCGAGAGCAGAAACAGCAGAGTCGCCGCCACCACGATGGAGGGACCGGCCGGGGTGTCCCAGCGCCAGGAGCCCCAGAGACCGCCCGCGACGGTGAGGCAGCCGATGAGGCTGGCGTAGCAGGCCATGGCCTCGGGGGTATGGGCCATGCGCCGGGCGGTGGCCGCCGGGATGATGAGCAGGGAGGTGACCAGCAGCAGCCCGGCCACCTTCATCATGATGGCCACGGTCAGGGCCACCAGGGCCAGAAAGGCCAGATTCACCCGGTCCACCGCGATGCCCTCCACCCGGGCCAGATCCTCGTGGATGCAGATGGCCAGAAGGGGGCGCCAGAGATAGAGGAGCCCGGAAAGGGCCAGCGCCCCCCCACCCCAGATCCAGAGCAGATCGGCCGTCCCCATGGCCAGCACGTCGCCGAAGAGGTAGGAGAAGAGATCCACCCGCACGTTGTCCATGAGCGCCAGGCTCACCAGCCCCAGGCTCAGGGAGCCGTGGGAGAAGATGCCCAGCAGGGTGTCGCTGCCCAGCTGCTTCTGCCGCTGGCCGAAGAAGAGCAGCACCGCCAGCAGCTGGCAGACCAGGAGCACCCCCAGGGTCAGGTGCATCTCCAGCAGGAGGCCCAGGGTGATGCCCAGAAAGGCCGAGTGGGCCAGGGTGTCGCCGAAATAGGCCAGGCGCCGCCAGACGATGAAGGAGCCGAAAGGGCCGGCCACCAGGGCCACGCCGAGGCCCCCCATCAGGGCGCGAAGGAGAAAATCGTCCATGCTCTAAACAAGCTCCGTGCGGCCCCCGTCGTCCCGGTGGCGGTGGGAGCGGTTGTGGGCGTAGATGGCCAGGTTGTGCCCCACCACGGGGCCGAAGAGCTCCACGAACTCGGGAGCGAGGGTCACCACCTCGGGGGCGCCGGTGCAGCACACGTGGCGGTTGAGGCAGACCACCCGGTCGGTGGAGGCCATGACCAGATGCAGATCGTGGGAGACCATGAGCACGGCGCAGCCCCGGCGATCCCGGATGCGGGTGATGAGCTCGTAGAGCTCGGCCTGGCCGTGGACGTCCACCCCCTGCACGGGCTCGTCCAGCACCAGAAGGTCGGGCCTGCGCAGCAGGGCCCGGGCCAGAAGCACCCGCTGCAGCTCCCCGCCGGAGAGGGCGTGAACGGGGGTGGTACGAAGCCGCTGCGCCCCCACCTCCGCCAGGGCGGACTCCAGGTCGGCCTCTGCCTGCCTGCCGCCCAACGTCAAGAAGCGCTCGACGCTTAAGGGGAAGGTCTGATCCACCGCCAGGCGCTGGGGCATGTAGCCGATGCGCAGCCCGGGGCGCAGGTAGATCTCGCCCGCGTCGCAGGGGCTCAGGCCCAGCACCACGCGCAGCAGCGTGGTCTTGCCCGCCCCGTTGGGGCCGATGAGGGTGACGATCTCCCCGGGGGCCATCTGGAGGCTCACATCCCTGAGGATTTCCCGTTCCCGGCGCCTCAGATACAGGCCCCGGACGCTCAGCAGCAAAGAGGGATCGACGTTCACGGCTGCTCCTTGCTGCAGTTGGGGCAGAGTCCCAGCACCTCGATGGTGCTGCGCCTAGGCGTAAAGCCCGAGGATTCGGTGGCCGCGCCGATGGTCTCGGCGAGCCGGGGGATTTCCACCTCGGCCAGCTCCCGGCAGGATTCGCAGATGAGGAACTGGGCCTCGTGGGGCTTCCCCGCAAAAGCGCAGCCCACGAAGGCGTTGAGAGATTCGACCCTGTGCACCAGCCCCGCCTGCCGGAGAAAATCCAGCGCCCGGTAGACGGTGGGAGGCGCCGCCCGGCCCTCCTTCTGCAGCTCCTCGAGCAGGGCGTAGGCCCCCACGGGCTTGTGCCGGCTCCAGATCAGCTCCAGCACCCGGCGCCGCAGGCTGGTCAGGCGCTGGCCCTGCTCGAGGCAGAGGGCCTCGGCCCGCCGCAGGGCCCGGGCGATGCAGCTTGCGTGGTCGTGCTCCTGGGTCTGAAAGGGAAAGGCGTCCCCTGGGGTCATGAGAGGCTCCGGTGCTTGATTTTTGATGACGTTATACTATAACAAAAGGCGAAAAACCAAAGTTTCCCGACCATCCAGGGGCAAGGACTTTTCCTGCCCCGCCGGACCTCACCCAAGCCAGGAGTTCTCCCCATGTCCATCCGCCTTCTTCCAATCCTGCTGGCCCTGCTGCTTGCGGCCCTTCCCGCCCTGGCCGCTCCATCCAGGGTGGTGGTGAGCATCAAGCCCGTCCACAGCCTGGCTGCCGCGGTGATGGAAGGCGTCGGCGTCCCCAGGCTGCTCATCCGGGCGGCCGGATCCCCCCACAGCTACGCCCTCAAGCCCTCGGACGCCCGGGCCCTTTCGGAGGCAGATCTGATTTTCTGGATCGGGCAGGAGCTGGAGACCTTCCTGCCCCGTGCCCTGAAAAACCTGGGAACGCAGGCCGCGCAGGTATCCCTGCTGAAGACCGCCGGGCTGGTCCTCTACCCACTCCGGGAGGGAGGGGCCTGGGACGAGCCGGAAACCGACCAGAGCCACGAGGAGCATGAAGCCCATGAGGGCCCGGATCCCCACGTCTGGCTCTCCCCCCGCAACGCCGCCCTGATGGCGGCGGCCATGGCCGAACGCCTGGTGGCGGCGGACCCGCAGAACGCCCGGCAGTACCGGGAAAACACCGCAACCCTGACCAAGCGCCTCTTCGAGCTGGATCAGGAAATTGCGGCCACCCTCCAGCCCGTCCGGAAGAACCCCTACCTGGTCTTCCACGACGCCTACCAGTATTTCGACCGTCACTACGGCCTCAATCCCCAGGGCAGCCTCACTCTCAACCCGGAGCGCAAGCCCGGCGCCCGCAGGGTGCAGGAGATCCGCGAAAAAATCAGGTCGAGCTCGGCCCGGGCCGTCTTCAGCGAACCCCAGTTCGACGCCAAGATCGTGGGCGTGCTCATCGAGGGCACGGGCGCCGGACAGGGACGCCTCGACCCCCTGGGGATGGATGCGCCCGAGGGACCGGAAGCCTATTTCGCCATGATGAGGGAGATGGCCCGGACCCTGAGAAGCGCCCTGGAATGATG
>Ga0214472_10001853_pt1 | contig 22981 bp, 22 predicted proteins | sample RVTome_6_FD_207662 | JGI IMG/M metagenome (GOLD analysis project Ga0214472, IMG submission 207662) | Soil microbial communities from uranium-contaminated site in the Upper Colorado River Basin, Wyoming, United States - RVT140D175 | ecosystem: Environmental > Terrestrial > Soil > Contaminated >...
CGTTCATCGAGGTCAAAGGCAATGCCCTCATAGTCGTGATAGGCCAAATCCTCCAGTAGCACCATGGCCGTCTGTGAGATCGGCAAAAGCCCATTGGCCTGCGCTGACACCGCGACACCATCGTCCGAATGCGTATGGATCACACAATTGGCATCATTGCCTTCTGCATGCACGGCGCTGTGAATCGTGAACCCGGCGGCATTCACCCCATAGGGGCTGTCCATCACGATCTTGCCATCAAGGTCAATCTTGACGAGGCTCGATGCTGTAATCTCATCAAACATCATCCCATAGGGGTTGAGCAGAAAATGATGCTCCGGGCCCGGAATACGTGCCGAAAGATGTGTAAAAATGAGATCATCCCACCCGTAGTGAGCGATGAGCCGATAAGTTGCAGCAAGATCCACGCGCATCTGCCATTCTTCGGCTGACACCTGATCACACACTGACTTCACACGAATATTTTCAACGACTGACATAATTTGATCCTCCAAAGCCTCTCCGGCCCCGCAACCATCCCACAGGAAATGCAGTCCGGTCTACCGCTTGTCCGCGTTGCATCGCTGGATGTTTGCCTGAGGGGCGGCACATGCCCTCACCTCGCTCAAATGGCATATTCAGTCAGCTTGGCACGAGGAGAAAGCAGGTGCAATTAAGGAGTCCCGCAATGTCCCAGGAAATGGCTCATTTCAAGCCGTTTCACTTTGCTTCGACCTCGGCGCTCTGCCGTCATCATGAGGACAAATCGCAAATTGCTATCAAAAAAATACACCCTCTTTTTTCGCGACGGAATGATGCGCCCCTGCCGTTTGACTATGCAGTGGGGTACGCCACAAAGATCTGAGGTCCAAACCTATGCGTAAAATTATTTTGACAGGCGCCGTCCTTCTCTCAACCGCCATCGGCGCAGCCTCCTTCGCCTATGCGGACAAAGCCCCGCGCGGCGATCGTGAAGCCCGCTTCACCGCCATGTGCACCGACCGCACCGCCAGAACGGCTGGCGAGCTCAGCTATCTCGAAGCCAAACTGAAGCCGACATCAGCCCAGGCTGGTGAATGGAGCGCCTTCAAAGACGCCATGACAGCTCAGGCTAAGACCAGCGAAGCCAATTGCCTTGATCGTGCTGCCCAGATGAAAGAGCATCAGGAAAAGAAAGAACGTCCCTCCGTTGTCGAACGTCAGGCAATGATGGAAAAATCGCTTGAAGCCAAGCTCGACGGCATCAAGGCGACCCAGCCCGCGCTCACAAACCTCTATGCCGCGCTCGATGACAGCCAGAAACAAACTCTGAACAGTGCTGCGCGTCATATGTTTGGCGAACATCATCACCGCTTTGCCGAGGGCCGCGATCACAGTGGCTGGGCGCATAAGGCCGACTACCAACATCATAGCGATATGAAAAGCGCGCCCGACGCACCTGTCGAACAGTAAGTTCTGATCGACTGAAAACAACAGGAGCGAGGAAACGATCAGGTTCCCTCGCTCTTGGTTTATCTCAGGCCCTTGCCAACCGTGGCGCGCCTGCACAGGCGATCTCTACTTCACCAACACCCGACGCACCGCCTGCTGCCAGCGATCATAACGCGCCTCGCGTTCTGCTGCCCCCATCTTCGGCTCGAACCGACGCTCGCATTGCCACTTGCGCGCCACATCGACGGGCGTGCCATAAAAGCCCACCTGCATACCCGCGAGATAAGCCGCACCCAATGCCGTCGTCTCGATCACCGCAGGCCGTTCCACCGGACGATCAATCATATCCGTCAGGTTCTGCATGAACCAATCGTTCGCCACCATGCCGCCATCAACCCGTAGCGCCTGCGGGCTTGCCAGCCCCGCTGCTTTCATATCGGCCCCCATGGCGTCCATCAGGTCGCGCGTCTGAAAAGAAACGGATTCAATTGCAGCGCGCGTGATTTCGCTGGCACCTGTATCACGCACCATGCCGAAGATCGCCGCGCGGGCATGGGGGTCCCAATAGGGCGCGCCAAGCCCGGTGAAGGCGGGCACAAGCACGACCGATGAATGAGGATCAGCCTTTGCGGCCAATGCGGCGCTGTCAGCGGCATTTTTTATCAGCCCCATTTCATCGCGCAGCCACTGCATGATCGCGCCCGCCATGAAGATCGATCCTTCCAGCGCATAGGTCACCTCGCCGCCAAGGCGATAAGCAACCGTGGTGAGCAGGCGGTTGCCGCTTGTCACCTGCCGCGTGCCTGTGTTGAGCATGGCAAAGCATCCGGTGCCATAGGTTGACTTCATCAGCCCCGGCTCGAAACACGCTTGCCCCACCGTCGCCGCCTGCTGGTCGCCCGCCACACCCGCGACCCGAATCGACGCACCAAAAAGCGAAGGATCTGTGACGCCAAAATCAGCACAACAATCCTTCACCTCCGGCAGCAGCGCACGAGGAATATCAAACCAGCCGAGAATCTCGTCGTCCCAATCCTGCGTACCTATGTTGAAAAGCAACGTGCGCGACGCATTGGTCGCATCCGTCACATGCGCCTTGCCGCCCGTCAGCCTATAGATGAGCCAACTGTCAATGGTTCCAAAGCAAAGCTCGCCTCTGGAGGCACGCGCCCGGGCATCTGGAATATGATCGAGCAACCAGGCAAGCTTGGTCCCCGAAAAATAGGGATCGAGCAGCAACCCGGTCTTCTGCTGAACGATGGGCTCCTTGCCCTCGCTCTTCAGCTTCTCGCAAAGGGCATGCGTCCGCCGATCCTGCCAGACAATAGCGCGATGCAGCGGCTTGCCGGTGGCCCGCTCCCAAAGCACGGTCGTCTCGCGCTGGTTGGTGATGCCGATAGCAGCGATATTGTTGGCGCTGGTGCCGGCGGTCAGCACCCCGCGCGCCACCTCCAGCGTCGCCTCCCAAATCTCATCGGCATCATGCTCCACCCAACCGTCCTGCGGGTAGTGCTGCCGCAATTCCTTCTGCCGCACCCGCATCGGCGCACCCGATTCATCAAAAAGCAGCGCCCTGGTGCTCGTGGTTCCCTGATCAATCGACAAAATATAATGTGCGCCAGCCATAGTTCCCCTCCCGATCCACATCAAAAGGCTATCCCGTCAGCCCCGAAAGAGCCAAATGCGGATTTGAACAGGCCAAAAATGCGCGCAAGGGGGCGAATTTTGTTTGGCCCGATGCTATATGTGGGTCATGACCATCGAACACCAGAACATGACCCCGGCCACCGATATCACACCGCCGATGATCGACCCCTTCGGACGGGCGGTGACCTATCTGCGCGTCTCGGTGACGGACCGCTGTGACTTTCGTTGCACCTATTGCATGTCCGAACACATGACCTTCCTGCCCAAACCCGAAATCCTCTCGCTGGAGGAGCTGGATCAGGTTTGCTCCACCTTCATCGCCAAAGGCGTGCGCAAGCTGCGCCTCACGGGTGGCGAGCCGCTGGTGCGTCGCGATGTCATGTCATTGATCCGCAACCTTGGTCGCCACCTTGATAGCGGCGCTCTGGAAGAACTAACGCTGACCACCAATGGCAGTCAGCTTGCACGCTATGCCAGCGATCTCCATGCCGCAGGTGTGCGCCGTATCAATGTTTCGCTCGACACATTGGACGAAGATAAATTCACCCGCATCACACGCTGGGGCCGCCTGCCGCAGGTACTCGACGGCATAGGCGCCGCCACGCGCGCGGGTCTCAAGGTCAAGATCAATACCGTCGCCTTGAAAGACGAGAACGCCAACGAAATCCCCGCTCTCATTGAATGGGCACATGCCGAAGGCCATGACATCACCCTGATCGAAACCATGCCGCTGGGCGACATTGATGGCGACCGCACGGACCAATATCTGCCGCTTTCGCGCGTCCGCGAAAACCTCGAAAGCCGATGGACACTCACCGACCTGCCCGACCGCACCGGCGGCCCCGCCCGCTACATGAAAATCGCCGAGACAGGCGGCAGGCTTGGCCTCATCACGCCGCTCACGCATAATTTCTGCGAAAGCTGCAACCGGGTGCGCCTCACCTGCACGGGCACACTCTTCATGTGCCTTGGCCAGAATGACGATACAGACCTGCGCCGCGCACTGCGGGCCGACCCAAGCGGCAAAATGCTCGAAGAGGCCATCGACGAAGCCATTGGCCGCAAGCCCAAGGGTCATGATTTCGTCATTGACCGCCCCCATGCGCGCCCCGCTGTCGGACGTCATATGTCTGTCACCGGCGGCTAAGCCACTTGCATCGGCCCTCACTTATGCTTATCTCCCGGCTCAATTGCTTGATGGATCGAAACTCATGAAGTTCAGGAATATTGCGTTTGTGGCCACCAATGTGCCCGAAGCTCAAAAGGCACTGGCAGACCTTACCGCGCGCTACGGTGACGCGCCCCCAGCCGAGGCAGATGTCATCGTCGCGCTCGGCGGCGACGGCTTGATGTTGCAATCGCTCCACAAGCACATGCATCGCAATATCCCGATCTATGGCATGAACCTTGGTTCTGTCGGATTTCTGATGAACGAGTTTCACCCCGACAATCTGCTCGACCGTCTTAATGCCGCCGAGATTGCGCGGCTCCACCCGCTTCGCATGCGCGCCACCCTCGCCAATGGCACCGAACACGAGGCCCTGGCCATCAACGAAGTCGCGCTGCTGCGTGAAACCCATCAGGCCGCCAAGATTCGCATTTCCATTGACGACAAAATACGCATGAAGGAACTCAGCTGCGACGGCGTTCTGGTCTCAACGCCCGCAGGCTCAACGGCCTATAATCTTTCCGCTCAAGGCCCGATTATCCCGATTGACGCGGCGCTTCTCGCGCTGACCCCCATCAGTGCCTTCCGTCCGCGACGCTGGCGCGGCGCGCTGCTCTCCCACCGGGCCAAAGTGCGCTTTGAAATTCTTGAATCAGAAAAGCGCCCCGTCAGCGCGGTGGCCGACAATCGCGAATTTCGCGATGTCGTTGACGTGCTTGTCGAAGAAGATACAAGCGTCGATCTGCTGATGATGTTTGACGAGAGCCATAGTCTCGACGAACGCATCCTGACCGAACAATTCCTGCACTAAAAAGCCTCAGCCGAAAATATCCGCCAGCGCCGCCTCGGTCACACCATACCCCGCCTCTGCCGGGATACGCAGCAGCTCGCCATCCACCTTCGGTTCGACGGTTACAATCGCTCCTCCTCGCGCCACCTCAATCGCATGTGACACATTTTGCATGCGACTAAGTTTCAGCACATTCATCTGTGTCGGGAACACAATCAGGCGCTTGCCTGCCTCGCGCTCTGCGAGGGCATCGGACGGCCTGATCCACACACTGTCCACCGATTCCGAACCATCATGCACCGCCAGATGATCGACGGGAGCGACAGCCAGATAAAAGCGCGTGTCAAACCGCTTGGGCACCAGCGGCGGTGTGATCCAATGAGCAAATGGCGTCAGCAAATCAGCCGCCAGACGCAAGCCGCCCCGCTCCAGCAGATCACCGATAGAGAGTTCATTCCTGTTGAGCGCATCACGCGAAGGCTCCAGCGCAAGCAGCCGATCCGCATCGACAAGATTGCCTGTGCGATCATCGCGCGCGAGCAATACGCCGCATTCCTCATAAGCCTCGCGGATCGCCGCCACACGCATGGAAAATTCCCAGTCATCAAGACCTTCAGCACCGTCAATGCGCGCCCGCACATTGTCATGCGTATCCCCCTTGTCCACCTTGCCGCCGGGAAAAACCAGAGAGCCGGAAAAAGAATCGATCTTGTGATGGCGCACCACCATGAAGACCTCAAGACCTTGCGCTCCGTCACGCAACAACATGATCGTCGCCGCCGGGATCAGCCCACCCCTACCAGCCTCTGACATCAACGCGCTCCCTGTTTCATTTTCTGACAATTCACTGGCTTTTGATCATTCTCATTAACTCACGATCAAGCTTGACTCGCAGCTCTCACATGAAATTAAGTTTACCTCAACTCACAACAAGCAAATTGAACCAGCATGGAAAGATGGCTTCACCCGCGAGACTAGCGATCCGGGGAGGTTGCAAGCGACACGACCAAAGAATTTGGTATCCAGATGTATAATAGTTCCTTCCGGTTGACCAACCGGGACATCGACATGGCCCTTGAAGCAGACCATCTTTTTCTGCTTTTCCAACCCAGGATCGATCTGGCCACAGGCCGCGTTCTGGGCGCGGAAGCTTATGTCCGCTGGGAACATCCAGACTATGGATTGATGCCGCCGGGCCTGTTTCTCTCTTTCTTTGAACGTCGCGAACGCAGCGTTGACCTCACTCGTTTCGTTGTAAATGCCGCCGCTGAAACAATGGCTGTCTGGCAGGCTCATCACCAAAACTGGCCCATTTCCATCAACCTTTCCCGCAACGATCTGAACGACCCCACCTTGCCAGGCGTTCTCGCTGCCATTGTCAGCGACCACGGACAAGATACGAGCGCCTTCACGCTGGAAATCCCTGAAGGTGTCTTTGCCCGCCACGCCGAGAGTTCGGCGGCGATGATCGCCGAATTTCGTCGGCTCGGCTTTCGCACCGCGCTCGATGGCGGCGGTGCGGTTGTCGTCCCCACCGAATATGTGACGTCGGAATTTTTCTCCGAGGTGAAGATTTCCGGTGCGGCTATTATCCGTTTTGCTCATCGCGTGAAACAGGCTGGCCTCGGCTTTATCGGTCGTCGCGTCGCGCTGGCCGTATCGCAGGGCCTTGATGCCACTGCTGTCGGCGTTGAAGATGAAGCGACACTTTCGGGCCTCATGGCCGTCGGGTTCACCGCTGCGCAGGGCACACATATCTGCCGGCCGCGCAGCGCTGCCGACCTCACTGGCTGGAGCTTTGCCCAGAACCTGCGCGAGGATTTCGCCGAGTTTGACGATGGCCACGAGGACGATAATATTCTCCAGCTCAGCGACCCGCTTGAAACAATCACCGAAATATTGGAATTTCCAACCGTCCCGGAGCATGCCTTCCCCCGTGACGTCTTTTTGAGCTTTGAAGATTTCGACGTTGCCGTACCGGGATTTGACGATCTGGAAGTTTGCGCAGGCGCGCTTGATCCCGTCTGTTTCTTTCCCGGTCGCCATCTGCTGGCGATGCTGCGGCGGCGACCCCGCCACGGTCGCCGCATTGCCGGCATTGATCGCCCGATCCGCATGCGTATCCGCAAACCAAAGAAAAAACCCAAAAGCTTTCTCGCGCGCGCACTTGGTTTCTGATCTCGATCAGACCGACGGGAGCTTCAGGCAGCCCGCACTTTCAATGTCGTCGTCACCGCCAAGCGGGTCAGCCGATCCAGCAGCAGATCAAGTTCATCTGCCTCAATATTGCGATAATGCGGCGCAATCTGCTCCATCATCAACCGCGATAGCTCCCGAGGATCTGGCTTCAGCCGACTTCTGACGCAATTGCGCAGCACGTCAAGCCCGGCCCGAAAAGCAGGAAAATAAAGCTCCGGGACGCCCGCGCGGGCATGAAGCGCGCGAAACCCCAGCGGGCCCACATCATGTATCAGCCGCACGGCCCGCTCGACCTTGATCGATGTCAGCGCCGCAAACCCGCGTTCAACGAATTTTATTTTGCCCGCACATACCGCCCGCAAAAGCAGCGCCGGAGTGAGTTGACCTTTCTGCATCAATTGATGAGCCACGAGTTCAAGGTCATCATCAACCGTATGGTCCAGCATCTCAACGAGAGTGCGTTCACGCGCTTGAGTTTCCAGCATGGCAGCAACATCGGGATCAATCTGATAGCGATCCACGAGATGCTTGCGCAAATGTTCAGCCACCTGCGTGACAATTCGCTCGACCAGACGCAACGGCAGGTCATGGCGGCGCGCCATCGGATCGAGAAGGCCCTCGTCGCCGGGATAGCGGTGCAGCATCGTTTCAAAAATTTCCGGCCTGATCACCGCGCCATTGTTGGCGACAAGCACCAGCACTGTCTCGCGATCAGCCGTTGAGGCGATGGCCCCGCTCGCCTCCGGTCCAAGTTCCGGCCGACCGGCAATCAACCGTTGCCGCTTCGGGCTGCTGCTCAGCACAAGCTCGGCAAGGTCTTCATCGGACAGGACCGTCGAATAGAGCAGCACAGGCTCGGCCACTTCATCAATATCGCGTGCAAGCTGAAGCACAATGTCATGAGGCGCGTTGGGCAGTTCGCTCAACGCCAGCGCCAGCGCCGTGCGCACATGGGCGCAAACATCAAGAACCAGAAAGCCGAGAATTTCCTGCGCCAATTCGCGTTCGCGCGGCATCAGCACGACATTCGAATATTGCGACGCCACCTTCAGCGCAATTTCCTTGCGCACTTCTTCCGTCGGCCCTGAAAAGAGCCTTTCCACATCGGCAGCCGTTAACTTTTCGATCTTCGGATCTTGAGACATAGGCAGGCTCGCTTTGGACTCGATACAGGTATCAACGTTAATGAACTCAGGAAAATTTAGTTCAAAACATTTAATGCACCCTCAACGCGAAATGATCGCCTTGACTTTATTCGGCAGTCATTAGGCTTTCCTTTGCCTGGGTCCCGTTGACAAACTTACCAATGTTCTAGCCAAGCGCGCCGCCGCTTCTGGGCAGCAACAAGGAAGCCGACCTGCGCTCGTCGCTCCGCTCGGCATTCAACTGGGCAAGACGAGCCTGACGTTCATCTTGTTTGTCCTCTGCCGCCTGCAAGTCACTGGCATGCTTCACCTCTGGCACATCGAGCGATGACAGAATTTCGACCACGTCAGGCGTCAGCGTCAGGGTTGGGCGACCACCGAAGCTGCGGGTGGAAGAGGCAAAATCGGATGACGCGAACGACGAAGGCGTACCGTAACCGTAGGATGACACAGCCGCGCTGAAGTTCTGCGCATTGGGCACCCGGACAGGTACACGGCCAGTGCTCACACCCGTCGCTGCTGGGGTGCCATTATCCGCGACCGACACGTTACGGTGTTTGGCGATAAGATTGTCATAGACCTGCGCCACGGATTTCGGCGAACCGTCACGATCATAGAAGATCGACCGATTGGCCGCTGCCGCCGCCGGAAACAACTCGTCAGCAGGTGTGTTGGGGGCTTCCTGCGCATTGGAAATCAATTTCGCGGCACCGCCCGCCCCCAGAAAATGAGCGATATATAATTCTCCGCCCGAGACCGAACGACCCAGACTGTTTTCCAGCCGGGACTGACTGTTGCTCGTATAGGCCCCGGCCATCAGCGCAGAGACTTTGGGGTCATTGCGCAGGGCAAGAATTTCCTGCCGGGCGGCAGGATCTGTCACCACATAGCGACCATTGGAATCCTGCGAAATCTGATCGGCATATTGCCCCAATCCCAGATTGCCACCATCCTGCTTCATGGTCCCAAGCCACGATTGCTGGGTAAACTGAAATAACCCGCAAGCGCTGGAAGTGCTTGATTTAGCATCGCAATTCAGGCTGGATTCACGCATCGCCGTCTTCAGCAAATAGCTGAAGTCAGCGCCTGTTCTGGCACTGGCCTGTTGGAGGGCCACAGTGATCTGCGGCGGCGCGGTAATAGCTTGAACGAGACTCATATTCGGTAACCTGTGGGTTTGTTACCGCTGTAAACGCAAGGCCCATGCCAGTTCGTATGTGCTTGCCGCATCTTCGGAACGCATGCCAAAAGCAAAAATCCCGGACTAATCCGGGATGTTCAAAAAACTCACTTTATAAATGACATGAAAGTCAGACCTCAAACCGCCTTGCCAAAAGCCCGAAACCGCCAGGAGTTGGTGTTATCCTGAACAAACCGGGGAGCCTGATGGCGCTCAACAAGCCGCCCACGGGCCCGAGCCTGCGCCAGTTTGAACAACACGATATCGCGGTCAAACGGTTTGATCATGTAATCATCCGCCCCGGCATCAAGCGCCGAGCGCACCGCCATCGGGCTGCTGTTCTCGGCAACGAAAAAGATGCAGGGCTGACGGCAATACGGCAAGGCACGAATAGCCTCAATCAGCGCCGCGCCTTCAAAACCGCTGAGGCGAGCGTCAACAATCACAAGATCAGGCGACTTGCCTCGCACAAGATCGAGCGCCTCTTCTCCAGTTCGAGCGGTCTCAACCGAATGACCAAGGCTTTCCAAAAGGCATGCCGCGGCGCGGCCTACTTCTGTTGACGGATCGGCGAGAATAATATTCGCCATAATTTCAACCCTCGCCTTGTCTCAATCAAATCGACTCGTTTCGATCTGTGTGAGTTCAAGATAGGGCCTGAGAGATAAACCAATAGTTAACCAAGAAGACCTTTTTTTAACCTTTCGATAAGACCGCCGATTTCGGATGGCGGATAAGGCACGGCCTCCCCCAGCCCCCACACGGGCTTTGGCCAGGTCTCGTCAGTCTCAAACCGGGCGATCACATGGACATGAAGCTGAGGCACCATATTGCCCAGCGCTGCCACATTCATTTTCTGCGCTCCGGTCTCAGCCTTGAGAACTTCAGAAACATGATCGATCTCCGCCAGAAACATGCCCTTATCCGCCTTCGCCACATCATGAAAATCGCGCAAGCCCGTCCGCCGCGGCACGAGAATAAGCCAGGGATAGCGCTTGTCGTTCATCAGCAAAACACGGCAAAGGGCCAGATCCTTGACGGTCCATGTATCAGCAGCAAGTCGTTCGTGAAGAGCAAAAGGCATGATCGATAGAACCACATGAAGCCGAGCAGGCGCTCGACAATGAAACTCAGGAGCAACGCACCACAAAATCACCGTCAAAACTGAAATTCATGAATGCCTGCCACAGTTTTTTTGTTGTTTCTGGTCGCAAGGCTATAACCTACCTCAAAACCAAGGGGAGTGAAGAATGCCGGGCCTCTATTTCGAGGAATTTGAAGACGGACAAGTCTTCAAGCACGCGATCACGCGCACGGTCACAGAAACAGACAATGTGCTGTTTTCAACCATGACCATGAACCCCGCCGCGCTTCACCTCGACCATGACTATGCCGCCCGCGAGACCGAATTCGGCAAACCGCTGGTCAACTCCCTCTTCACGCTGGGCTTGATGATCGGCATCTCCGTGCATGACACGACGCATGGCACCACCATCGCCAATCTCGGCATGACCGATATTACGTTCCCCAAACCTGTCTTTCAGGGCGACACCCTGCGCGTCGAAAGCCGCGTCTTGTCCAAACGCCGTTCCAAATCGCGTTCCAGGGCTGGTATCGTCACTTTCGAGCACAAGGCCATCAACCAGCGCGGCGAAGAAGTGGCCATTTGCACACGACAGGCTTTCATGCATGCGCGGACCGAAGCCTGATGCGCTCGTTTCTCTTTGTCCCTGCCGACAGCGACAAAAAACTCACCAAAGGTCAGACCTCTGGTGCCGACGCGCTGATCCTCGACCTCGAAGATTCCGTGGCCCTCGCCAACAAGCAAGTCGCGCGCGACAACGCTGCCCAATACCTCAAAAGCGCCGACCCGACGGGCCCCAGAATATGCGTCCGCATGAACGCGCTCGACACACCGCTATGGAAAGATGACCTGAAAGCCATCATCAGCGCCGAGGTCACTCCCTTCGCCATCCTCGTTCCCAAGACCATTTCAGGGGCCTGCATCGGCCGGGTGGCAGACCATCTGACCAATCTGGAAGCATCCGCCGGGATTGGTACGGACAAGGTAAAGCTCTTTTGCGTGGCAAGTGAAACAGCCGCCTCCCTGTTCAATCTCGGCAGCTATGCGAATGTGACCTCGCGCCTCTTTGCCATGACATGGGGCGCAGAAGACCTCGCCGCCGACATTGGCGCGCGCCACAACAAGGACGAAACGGGCACCTATACAGGCCCCTATCAACTGGCCCGCACATTGACGCTGCTTGGCGCGGTATCGGCTGGTGCCATGCCAATCGACGGAATCTGGAAAGATTTTCGTGACGACGCGGGCCTTGAGCGCGAAGCGCGCATCGCCGCACGCGATGGCTTCACCGCCAAATTGGCGATCCATCCGGCACAGATCGAAACCATCAACCGCGTCTTCACGCCTTCAGACGAAGACCTTGCCCACGCCCGTGCCATCATTGCCGCCTTCGACGCGGCGGGTGATGTTGGCGTGGTTGCGCTGAATGGCGTCATGCTCGACATTCCGCACCTGAAACAGGCGCGCGCCCTAATTGCAAAAACTGAACCTGCCACCAACAATTGAAAGTACAGACCGTTATGAAACCGACACTCCTGGTGACCATCCCCCTTGGCCAACCCATCCTTGAAAAATTCGCTCCCCGATTTGACGTCACTCAAGACGCAGCACCGAGTCGCGACGTTCAAGCCATTCTTACGATGGGACATTGGGTGGCCGACAGCAAATTTATGGACGGGTTTCCCAACCTCAAGATCATTGCCTGCATCGGCTCAGGCTATGAATGCATTGATCTGAACGCCGCCCGCGCCCGTGGCATCAAGGTCACCAATACGGCAGGTGCCAATGCCGCCGCGGTAGCCGATCTGGCGGTCGGACTGTTGCTTGCTTCCATGCGCCATATCGTCGAAGGCGACCAGATGATCCGCTCCGGCGAATGGACGGAGGGCGCGACAACAAAATTGCTTTTCACGCCCAGCGTCACCGGACGCCGCATCGGCATCATTGGCCTTGGCAGCATCGGTCGCAAGATCGGCGAACGCATGCAGGCCTTCGAAACCGAGATCGGCTATTTCAATCGCTCAAAGAAAGATGACGTCGCATGGCCATTCTTCGCATCGCCCGTTGAACTTGCCAAATGGGCCGATGTCCTCATGGTCGCCCATCGCGCCGATGACACCAACCGTCACATGATCAACGCCGAAGTCCTCAATGCTCTGGGCGCCGAGGGTCATATCATCAATGTCTCGCGTGGCAACGCCATCGATGACGAGGCCCTGATCGCGGCGCTGGCTGAGCGTCGTATCGCAGGCGCTGGCCTCGATGTCTTCGACGACGAACCCAATGTACGCCCCGAACTCATCGCCTCGCCCTACACGGTCCTCACCCCACATCTGGGCGGTGGCACCCGCGAAGCCGTGATGAACATGATCGGCGCCGTCATCACCAATCTGAACGCTCTATTTGATGGCGCACCTCTCCCCAATGAAGTGGTATAGCCAACACCAATATGGCCGCGCGGGTTCCCACCCGCGCGGCTTGCTGCGCTCTTGAGATGAGGATGAGAACGTGACCGACCCGCTACAGGCGACAACCGAAATTCTGAAGCATCGCGCCGAAATTCTGGAACTCTACAAGGCGGGCAAACGCGGCAAGGCCGAAGAACTCGCCCGCGCGCTGCTGAACGAAACGCCCGATGACGCCGAAACCATTTCGATCCTTGCCGCCATTCTGATCGACCGCAACGCTTTCGCTGAGGCCGAAAACGCGCTGCGCCGGGCGCTTGAGCTTGCCCCTCATGCCCCCATCCCCTGGATCAACTATGGCCGCTTCCTGCAACAGCATAACCGCTGGGGCGAAGCTCTGGCGCACTATGGCCAGGCGGCGGAGCGGTTTCCCGATCACCCCCTCTTTCACGGCACGCTCGGCCAGCTCGCCCAGCGCGCGGGCGACTTTACCGCCGCAGAAACAGCCTACCGTCGCGCCAGCGCGCTCGAACCGCGTCAGGCCGTCATGGTCATGAACATCGGCATGGTCGTCCTGCGTCAGAACCGCGTCGATGAAGCCGCCGAGCTTTTTCAAAAAGCCGCCGAACTCAATCCCAAACTTGCCGCCGCCTGGGGCAATCTTGGCAATGCCGAACAGAAGCGCGACAACCTCGCCGCCGCTGAAGCCGCCTATCAACAAGCCGTAAACCTCGACCCCAGAGACGTGATGGCCTATGTCAGCCTCGGCATGGTCAAGCTGAAACGCGGCGACATGCGCGAGGCCGCTGACATCTTTGAACGCGCGATTTCTAAATATGGCCCCGAACGTCGCGCCGCCGCCTGGTTCCCCTATGCCCGCGCGCAGGAACTCGGTGCCATGCCCGCTGGTTTCCGCGCCGAGCTTGCACGCACGATCTCGCGCAACAAGCTGACACCACCGCCGGGCTACACCTCGATGGACGAACTCAACACCGCGCTTGCAGAAGCCCTGCGCGCCGATCCGACCATCGTATGGGAACCGACGGGCAAAGCCACCCGCCTCGGTGGCCAAACGGGCCTGCTGCTCGACCACCCGCGCGAACCCTTTCTGGCCTTCGAGACGGCTCTGCGCAAGGCAATCGATGCCCATTTCGACAGTATCAAAATTGAAAAAAACCACCCCTATTTCGGACAGGTGCCCAAGACCTATCAGATCGACATGTGGGGCACATTGCTTTCGGATGGCGGTCATCAGCATCCCCACATCCATGTCGGCGGCTGGATGAGCGGTGTTTACTACGTCTCCTTGCCCGCCAGCATGGGCAATGGCGAAGAGACAAAAGACGGCTGGATCGAATTCGGCCACCCGCCGCCTGACTTCAACGCAAATTTTGCACCGCTGGGCATCGCCTATGAGCCCCGCGAAGGCGACGCCTTTTTCTTCCCCTCCTATGCATTCCACCGGACGCTCCCCTTCAGCGGCACGGAACAGCGCATCAGCCTCGCCTTCGACATCAAGCCGACAAGCTGGCGGTAGGAATCCCGGCGTGCGGGGCCGCATACCAGCCCCACCTCTTCATAAGTTCATTTTCACTTTGTCAGCACAGAGCCTATACTGCCCGCTGCACCGCCAGTGACAAACCGAGGCATGCCATGAGCGACATAAAATTCCTGCTTGGATTGGCATTTCTCGCCACCGCCACTCTGACAAGCTATGCCTGCTATCTCAAAGCGCCCGGTGCCGGCGTCGCCACAGGCCTACTCTTCACCATCGTCTTCATCGCATTTCTCTATGACCATGGTGGAAATATTTTCGGCACTTCGGGTACTGCTGAACGCGATGACATCGACAAAATCAAGGCCGCCGCCCTCAAGCATACGCGCTTGACCGCCATGGTCGAAGACGGCGACATCAACCTCCCCAAACATTGATCAGTCAGATCAACTCGGCGACCACTCCATGCATATGTCGCTCAGGTCGGGACGCTCGCGTTCGTCCTTGGGGATCGTTGGACTTCCAAGATAAATGAATCCGGCAATACGTTCGTTTGCCGCCAAACCAAGCGCGTCGGAAATTCCCTCATCATACGCACACCATTCGGTCAGCCAACTCGATGCATAGCCAAGCGCCGTCGCGGCAATCAGAATATTCTGGCAGCTCGCGCCTGCCGAAAGACGCTGCTCCCAATCAGGCGCCTTGAGGCTCTCCACGACCCGCGAGACCACGGCAATGACAATCGGCGCGCGTTCAAACCGCCCCGCCTCCATCGCCAGACGGTCCTCTCCCGCTGTCGGCTCAAGCTCCGCCAGACGATCACGCAGCACCCGTCCAAATGCCCCCCGCGCCATACCCTTGAAAAGAATAAACCGCCAGGGCACCAGCTTGCCATGATCAGGCACACGCGCGCCGGCCCGCAAGATAATTTCCAACTCGCCGTCATCCGGGCCGGGCGCAGCCATGGTCAATGGTTTAACCGAACGTCGGGTCAACAGAAGTTCAATCGTCGGGTCGATATGCAAATAGATAATCCTTATACAAACAAAACCATGCCCGCTTGATTAAAGCCACGGGCAATCATCCATTTTACTTTACAGATCGCGCGTCATCACACACCATAAGCAAGTAAGCGGTTGGGGGGCCGGTGAACAATATCTCACGAATTCGGTTGGGCCTATGGGTGGCGTTGCTCGCCAGCGGCTTGGACGTAAACATGGCCCAGGCGGGAGCATGGCCGCAACCCCTTGGCCACATACAATTCATCGTCCCCTTCTCCTCCACCCGCGCCACCGAAGAATATAATGCGCAAGGAAAACTTGTCCGCAGAAACCGTTATATCAAACAGGAGCTGTCACCCTACCTCGAATATGGCCTCACCGCGCGCACAACACTCGTCGCACAAATGTCATTTCTGCATGAAAAAACAAGCTGGCTTGGAAAAACCATCACCGATCGCAGCCTCTCGCAAGTAGAGTGTGGCGCGCGGCGAATGGCAGAAGACCTATTTTTCCCTGCAACCCCAACTCATCTGGCACGGCAGCGCCAATCAAAGCGATCCCTTTGCTTCACGACGCGGCGACATAGATGGCGAATTCGCCGTGACACTCGGACGACATTTCAAGTGGCTGGGGTTTGATGGCTTTAGCGATAATCTCATCGGCATTGACGTCCGCCCCGCCAACAGACCCAGCGCCGTAAAGGTCGATCTCACCGTCGGCCTCGACCTCACCCAAAGCACAAAAATCATGCTCCAAAGCGAGAGCTACACCGCCTTTTCCAAAGGTGCCATCTCAGGCAATGCGTCGTCCAACAAACTTGGCCTGTCGCTCGTGCACCGTCTGGACAAAACCGTCTCCGTCGAAATAGGCGCGAGGAGCAGCCTGACGGGCACCAACACCATTGAGGAAAGATCAGTTCGCTTTGCCCTTTGGTACGACTTCTGAGCCTACCGAAGGTCGCAACGCCACCTCCGTCAATGCCCCAGTCATCTCCCTCGCTTTCAGGCTCGCCAGCACATCAACATCTGGCGGATCATCCTGCCCGCTATGAGAGACATGGTTTTGCAAATCACCCAGCGCAAAGCCCATTTCCACATCATAAGTGCGGTCCAACTGGTTTCTCAGCCGCCGTTCCGCCACATACCATGCCTGCTTCAGCGCACCGTCAGGACAGGTTGCAAGTTCGGCTGCGTCTGTCGCGCCCCATCGCCGTTCGGTGCATTGATAGGGATCAAACGACAAATCGAACAACCGCTGCCGCACCGCCTCAAAACTCAAACGCCGCTCCGTGCCATCACTTGCCTGATAGGCGATCACGCATTGTTCGGCTTCCTGCCCGTAAGCTGACGCCAGATCGGCAATAATATTGTGTCCACCATAAGCAACATGTTTGTCATGCGCCTGCGCAAGCGTCACGAAACGCACGACCTGATCATGCAACTCCTTGAACGACACCTTGAGCCGCGCATCGCGCGAGGGTGTCGAATAGGTTTCCCACTCGCCGCTCGTACCATAGATATTTTCCGGCAAGCGCTCGGGCGGCACCTGACGATTGATCCCTGCCTTCACCGCCACATCCACCGCCTCGACACGATATCTGAGGTCTTCGCAAAGCCCCTTCACCATGCTGCGCGTTTCGTTCAGCGGATCATAGACGATATCGTGCCCCGCCACCGCGCGGCGGACATAATCATAATAATCGATGGCCTCACCCTGATAGATAAATTGCGCCGCCGACCAGTTGTTCCCGCCAGCCGTGCCGAAGAACTGCTCGACCGACCAGTCGGGCAAGTCAGCATCTGCCGCAAGCTTCACGATGCCCCCAACCCATGATCCATCAGCAGCCTGCATCGCGCCCACCAACGACTGTGGCCGCCAGTTCTTGAACCCCGCTCCCATCGGCGCGGACGCGCGCACGAAGCGACGCCCATAATTGCCGCGCGTCACCGTGTTGTCAGGATGACTGTCAATAAATCGGATACGACCCTCGCCATCGACATCATAGACAACCGCCACATGCCCGTTCGGGTCATAAATATTCGTTCCCGGACGAATGGACCCCGGCGCGATTTTCACCGGGTAAAAGTCGAACAATTCGCCCTTGTTCTGCCCCGGCGCGAAACGATACATGGCGCTCGAAATCACATTGTTGAGATTATAAAATACCGTCTGCGCATTGGGCCACACACCTTCCGCTGGCGGGCGCACATCGCTCCGCGCATAGACGTAATTGCCATAGCGCGAATAACGAAGATCACTGGACTGCCCAACCGCCGCCACGCCGCCCGCATAAGAAAACGGCAGGCCGTTTTTCCACGCAAAATAGGCGCGCAACAAATAAGGCAGATCGGCGCAATCGGCATAGAAGCTCATGCCCATGGGGTCGCTCGCGCGATAAATATTGGCCGGGCTCTTGAGACAACTATCGATATCGCGGCAATCGCTCGCCCCAAGCGCATGCACAAAATCGCCATAGGCGCGTTCGTCACTCGCCGTCCACGACAATTTGGTCACCCGCCACTGCAAGCTCGGAGGCGTCACCATCGTGGCAGCATCGACCACCTCGCCGCCGCTGACCACGGGCGCCATAACAGCAGGCGCATATTCATCCGCCCACGCAGCACTGCCGCCGCACAATAAAGCCGCCAAGAGTCCAACACGCCAAACAGTCATAAAATAATTCCGCCCCACCCGCGAGCACCCCGCTTAACCTTAATCGGAACACCCCCAAATAAAAAGGGGAAGCTGAAGCTTCCCCTTTTGCGTCTCAATCCGCCGCCGCCTTGAGCGCGGCGGGGACAAGATCGGGTGGCGCGCATTCTGTTGCCAGTGCCTTGACGATTTCATCCAATGCCACAACCGACTGGTCCTGACTGCCCAGACGCCGCATCGACATGGTGCGTTCTTCCGCCTCGCGTTTACCCGCCACAAGGATCACCGGGACCTTGCCGACCGAATGTTCGCGCACCTTGTAGTTGATCTTCTCATTGCGAATATCAAGCTCGGCGCGAAGCCCCGCGGCCTTGAGTGCCGCCACCGCTTCCTGCGCATAACCGTCTGCTTCCGACGTGATGGTTGCGACCACGACCTGCACAGGGGCCAGCCACATGGGCAATTTGCCCGCGCAGCTTTCAATCATGATGCCGATAAACCGTTCCAGCGTGCCGAGAATGGCGCGGTGAAGCATGACGGCATTTTTACGCGACCCGTCTTCAGCCACATAAGTTGCGCCGAGACGCTCAGGCAGCACATAGTCGAGTTGCAAGGTGCCGACCTGCCACGAACGCCCGATGGCATCTTTCAAATGGAACTCAAGCTTGGGTGCATAAAAAGCGCCCTCACCTTCCGCGATCACAAAATCATGCCCCGTGGCGCGCAACGCATCGCCCAGCGCTTTTTCTGCGGCATTCCAACGCTCGATGGTGCCGCCAAATTTTTCAGGCCGCGTCGCGAGTTTGATCACGACATCGGCAAAGCCCATGTCCTGATAAACGGCATAGAGCAGATTGACGAAATGCTCGGTCTCCGACTGAATCTGTTCTTCGGTGCAGAAAATATGCGCATCATCCTGCGTCATCTGGCGCACGCGCATGAGGCCGTGCAACGCGCCATGCGCCTCATTGCGATGGCAGCATCCAAATTCCGCCATACGGATCGGCAGATCACGATAAGACTTGATGCCCTGATTGAAAATCTGCACATGCGCGGGACAGTTCATGGGCTTGAGCGCCATCAGATCACCGTCACCCGTCAACACCGGACCTTCATCTTCGGTATTGGGAATTTCGTCGGGCACGACAAACATATTTTCGCGGTACTTGCCCCAATGACCCGACTGTTCCCAGAACTTCGAAGCCATGAGCTGAGGCGTCTTTACCTCAACGTAATCCGACGCATTGAGACGGCGGCGAATATAGGCCTCAAGCTGATTGAAAATGACATAGCCCTTGGGATGCCAGAATACGGACCCCTGCGCCTCTTCCTGAAAATGATAAAGGTCCATCTCGCGGCCAATCTTGCGATGATCGCGCTTTTCAGCTTCCTCGATCATCGTCAAGTAAGCCTTTAGCTCAGCATCGCTCGCCCAGACCGTGCCATAGATACGCTGGAGCATTTCGTTGCGGCTGTCACCGCGCCAATAAGCGCCCGCCAGCTTTGTCAGCTTGAAGGATTTGCCAAGCTTGCCTGTCGAAGGCAGATGCGGGCCGCGGCACAGGTCGAGCCAACTACCCTGCTTATAAACCGACACATCTTCGCCCGCCGGAATGCTCTCAATAAGCTCGGCCTTATAATGCTCACCAATGCCCTTGAAGAAAGCCACCGCATCGTCGCGTGTCCAGACCTCGCGCGTGATCACCTCATTGCGGTCCACGATTTCGCGCATCCGCTTTTCGATCAGTTCCAGATCTTCCAGACGGAAAGGCTCAGACCGCGCAAAGTCATAGTAAAAGCCGTTTTCAATCGCCGGGCCGATGGTAACCTGTGTGCCGGGAAACAATTCCTGCACCGCTTCGGCCATTACATGCGCTGCGTCATGGCGCAGCAGTTCCAGCCCATCGGGCGTTGCCACCGTCACCACTTCCACGGCCACATCGCGGTCGATGACCGTGGCCAGGTCTTTCACTTCGCCATCGATCTTGATCGCCACGGCCTTCTTGGCCAGTGATTTGGCAATGCTCTCGGCAAAAGCCAGTCCGTCGAGCGGCGCTTCGGCTTCGCGGATCGAACCATCTGGCAATGTCAGCTTTATCATTTCGTCTCTCTCAAATTTTCCGGCCCCGAATCCACATCGAGCTTCCAGCGGCCATATCGCCAAGGCGCGTACCACGGCACAGGCTCCAGCGCCACCGGAACGGGATCAAATCCATGACTGCCCCAGGGATGACACCGCGACAGACGCGAAAGCGCCAACCAGCCCCCGCGCCACGGCCCGTGCACCTCAATCGCTTCAATAGCATATGCCGAGCAACTGGGCCCGTGCCGACACGCCGGCCCGATCAGGGGCGAGAGGAACCAGCGGTAAAGCTGGATCAGCCCGCGCATTCCCAACGACAGAGGGTCATATCGCATTTCAAAGCCCGTAAGCGCCCAGGCGGTATGCTCAAGGCATTCACACTTAATATAAGGAAATTCTCAACGATGCGCAGAACGCAGCATCTTGCGCGGCCCGGTCGCCTGGACCGAGCCGGTGCTAGTGAGGGTGTCGGGCGAAGGCCTCGTCCCACTCCTCAAAATCTGATGTTGCAGCATGATGCCAGACAATTATTTCGTCCTAATCGCAAGGCTGCCCAGGCTAATGCCCGCGCGACAACCCAATTCACAACAACTTGGTTAATAATATAATAGCCGACACCTGACCCATTAATCCAGCGGCCCGTCGCGCCCTAAAGACCTGCTTCAGACGCCGCCTGCCTGCCCGACATCAGCCTGCTTGTTTTTCGCCATGGCCTCATCCACGGCTTCTTCCACCGCATCAAAAACCAGCAATGTGGAGGCATGCCGCGCCTTGAAATCACGAACCGGCTCCAGAACTTCCAGATCGCACCACTTGCCGTCATAGGCCTCGCGCGGTGGCTGAGCGCCCTCCTTCAGCATCGCCCGCATGGCACGGCCAATGTCGTGCAGTTCCGCCGCCGTCGATCCAATGACGTGATGCGCCATGATGGAAGATGACGCCTGCCCCAGCGCACAAGCCTTGATGTCCGCGCCATAGGCCACAACCTTGTCGCCATCCATCTTCACATCAACCGTGACCTTCGATCCGCACAGCTTGGAGACCGCCGTTGACGAAGCATCAGGCGCATCCAGCCGATCCGTCAGCGGGATATTCGCTGCCAGTTTCAGAATCCGGGTATTGTAGATCTCGTTCAGCATGTCGATCTCTGGTCTTGTTCCGTCTCATCCGGCAAGGCCCGGCCCTATCCAACCCGCCAGGTCGTGCCCTTGGCCCCGTCTTCAATCACGATACCGCGATCGGCAAGCTCATCGCGTATCCGATCACTTTCCTTGAAGTCCTTGTTTTTACGCGCTTCTGCACGCGCCGCAATCAGGCCTTCAATTTCATCTGCCTCTATATGGGGAGTGACCCCGCCGCCCGCAAACCAAACTTCCGGGTCCTGTTCCAGCAACCCGATCAACGCCCCGGACGCCCGCAAGGCCGCCTTGATCCGCGCCTTCTCGGCTCCGTCGGTCGCTGTATTGGCCTGTTTGGCCAGATCAAATAACACCGCCAAGGCCTTGGGTGTATTAAGATCATCAAGCAGCGCCGCCATGAAATCCTCAGGCACGGCCCCGCTTGCTTCATCTTCCACATCACCAAGCGCGCGCAAGGCTCCGTAGAGCCGATCAAGCATCCGCCTGGCCTGCTGCAAGCCTTCGCCGGTCCAGTCAAGCGGCTGCCGATAATGGCCATTCAGCAACGCAAGGCGAATTGCCTCGCCCGGTGCCTGTTCAATCAGCTCATGCACCAGCAGCACATTGCCGATGGACTTCGACATCTTCTCTTTTTCGATATTCACAAAACCATTGTGCAGCCAGAAGCGCGAAAAGAGCTTGCCGCCATGCGCGCAGGTGGATTGCGCGATTTCATTTTCATGATGGGGAAACTGGAGATCGATGCCGCCCGCATGAATATCAATCGTCTCACCCAGATGTTTCTCAATCATCGCCGAGCATTCGATATGCCAGCCCGGACGCCCGCGACCCCAGGGGCTTTCCCACCCCGGCTGCTCGTCGCTCGAAGGTTTCCACAGCACAAAATCCGTCGGCGCTTTTTTGTAAGGCGCAACTTCGACACGCGCGCCTGCGATCATGTCATCAAGATCGCGGCGCGACAGCGCGCCATAATCCTTGAACGAACCCACATCAAACAGCACATGGCCTTCCGCCGCATAGGCATGACCGCTCGCGATCAACCGCTCCATCATCGAGATCATATCGGGGATCGCATCCGTCGCCTTGGGCTCAATGTCGGGCAACTTCACGCCCAGCGTCCCCATATCCTTGCGGTAAATGTCGGCATATTTGTCCGTCACCTCGCTGATCGGCACCCCCTGCTCCTTGGCCGCCGCGATGATCTTGTCCTCAATATCAGTAATATTGCGCGCATAAACCACTTTGGGAAAAAGATGGCGCAGCAGCCGGGACAGCACATCGAAGACGACCGCCGGTCGCGCATTGCCGATATGGGCATAATTATAAACCGTCGGCCCGCAGACATACATCGTCACGCGATCAGGATCTTGCGGCTCGAAAAGATCCTTCGAGCGTGTCAGCGTGTTGTAGAGATAAAGCTTGGGAGATGTAGGCGTCATGGGCGATGCGGTCTTCTCAAAACAACAGGGAGATTCGTTCTGTCCCCTGCCTGACGGGCCTCAAACGGCGATTGTGACAAGCCCTCAGGGAGGACAGGACATCAATCGTCATTCCTCAAATCAGCGCCGCAAAACAGGCCGCCG
>Ga0214472_10001855_pt1 | contig 22960 bp, 22 predicted proteins | sample RVTome_6_FD_207662 | JGI IMG/M metagenome (GOLD analysis project Ga0214472, IMG submission 207662) | Soil microbial communities from uranium-contaminated site in the Upper Colorado River Basin, Wyoming, United States - RVT140D175 | ecosystem: Environmental > Terrestrial > Soil > Contaminated >...
GGACTGATAACCCTGCGGCTAATTGTAAGCCTAAACGACGATTACGAGACTGATCATCGGTACAGGTTAAAACCAGATCACCTAAACCTGCCAGACCCATAAAAGTTTCCTGCTTTGCGCCCATAGCCAAACCGAGCTGCATAATTTCATGTAAACCACGTGTGATTAACGCTGATCGGGTATTCGCACCAAAACCCAAACCATCGGCAATACCTGCGGCAATCGCCATGACATTTTTAACCGCTCCGCCAATTTGAACGCCAACATAATCATTATGCGTATAGATCCGGAATACTTCGCTATGAAACAAATCTGCAAAAGCTTGTGCAACATTGATATCCTCAGCAGCAATGGTAACCGCAGTAGGCAAACCTGTGGCGACTTCTTTTGCAAACGAAGGGCCTGAAAGTACGGCAACTGAACAACCTTTAAGTTCTTCTTCAACAACCTGATGATTTAATCTTTGCGTGCCCGGTTCAAAACCTTTACATGCCAGACAAACACTAATATCAGAAAATGATTTTAGTAATTGCAAACTACTACGAAGCCCATGACAAGGAACCGCATTCACTACCATTTTGATATCTGCCGGGGCTTCTTCAATTGACCCAATTGGAAAAAGATTATCCGGAAAAATAACACCCGGGAGATATCGATTATTGCATCGATTTCTTTTTATATTATTAATTAATTCTGAATCAATATCCCATAGGTAAACCGAGTGTTGATTACGGGCTAATGCTAAAGCAAGAGCAGATCCCCATGATCCAGCGCCTAGTACTAATACCGACTGTGCTGTCATAAGTTCCATACCCGTTATTTAGTGAGTTGTGCCTGATTCAGGCTGTTCTGCTTTTTGTTGCTGCGCATACAAGGCATCAAAGTTTACCGGCGACAGTAAAAGCTGGGGAAAACCACCTCGTGTGACAATATCTGAAACTGCTTCACGCGCAAACGGAAACAAAATATTGGCGCACACTGTTGCCAACATTCGCTCGATCACATCATCTGGAATATTTTTTATAAAAAACACTCCCGCCTGATTAATCTCAATCAGATATGCCGTCTTGTCTTCAAGCTTAACCGTCAAGGTAATGGATAACACCACATCAAAAAGATTTTCGCCAATAGGTGTTGCTTCATTTGTCATGTGCATATCAACCACAGGTTTCCAATCCATCTTAAACACTTCAGGCGAATTAGGTGTTTCAAATGAAATATCTTTCACATAAACTTTTTGAATCGAAAACTGTGCTTCAGTCTGCTCTTGTGACTTAACTTCTTTCTCTGCCATGATGTTTATTTAGCACCTTTCGTTAAAGGTAAATTTGCATTCTGCCATGACAAGATACCGCCTTTTAAGCAATATACTTTTTCAAAACCTTCATTCATTAATTTACGGGCTTCCTTGATTGAAACCGTACCACTGGCACAGCAAAATATAACACCCTTGTCTTTATATTTTTTCAACTTTTCAAGTTGATTGCCAAGCTCAGCGGCATTGATGTGTATTGCATCAATAATATGTCCGCTCTCAAATTCTTTTTGTGAACGAATATCGATAACCTGAGCATCTTCGCGATTGATTAATCGTGTCACATCATCAGGCAGCAGCAATTTAACGCCACTCAGCATGTCACCATAAAAATTCCATACCAGTAACATTAAAATGGAGAGTAACAGTGAAAATAAAAATAAATGATTGGCGACAAATTCGGGGAATCGTTCCATTAAATAATCTCTTCTCTAAGGCAGTTTTTTAGTAGGCTGAATGATACGTTATATCGCCGAGTGAAAAAACAATTCAATTGGAAAATTGATTCTTCCCAAATCTTAGTGAAAGCGACGCGAGAATAGATAAGCGCTTAACTTTCATGCTAAAATCCGCGCACATTTAAAACCACAGCTTAACGGGTTATTAACTCATTGCTAACAAGCTCATTTATTCACTTATATTGCATATTAGAACTACAGTCGTCGCTTCGTTTTCTGCCCGAAATAGTCCCTATTACCAAAAAATCCAATGCAAGTAACTCATAAGCCAACAATCTTAATCGTCCTGGATGGTTGGGGGCATACGGATAATACCGTCTATAATGCGATTTATTCTGCTCATAAACCCACCTGGGATAAAATCTGGTACGAATACCCGCATACGCTGATAAGCGCGTCAGGTATAGATGTTGGACTGCCTGCGTCACAAATGGGTAATTCTGAAGTGGGCCATATGAATATCGGCTCGGGTCGCGTCGTGGATCAGGAATTCACACGAATTACCCATGCCATGGAAGATGGCAGTTTTTATCAAAATGAAACTTTGAATAAAGCCTTCAAAAGCGCTGCGGACAATAATAAAGCGGTTCACCTGTTGGGATTACTGTCTCCCGGCGGTGTACATAGTCATAAGAAGCATATTTTTGCATTAATGGAATTAGCGGCAAAATGTAATGTAAAAAAACTCTATCTACATGCTTTTCTGGATGGGCGCGACACGCCGCCGAAAAGTGCCGATGAATCGATTCATAAAGCGCAACTAAAAATGAAGGAACTGGGCATAGGCCGATTCGCTTCTCTCATCGGGCGCTTTTATGCCATGGATCGTAATAAACGCTGGGATAGAACCAAACTGGCCTACGATTTAATTTGTCAGGGCAAGTCAGATTATCAGTATTCCGATCCGTTTATTGCCGTGGAGATGGCTTATGCCAGAGACGAATCGGATGAATTTATTCGCCCGACATCGATTATGAAAGAGGGAGAACAACCTGTCACCGTCGAGGACGGCGATGTTGTTGTCTTTGCCAATTACCGCGCTGATCGTGCCCGACAATTAGCAAGAGCTTTTACTAAGCCTGAATTTAAAGCTTTTGAACGCGAACGGGTTCCACAATTAGCAGCCTTTGTCAGCCTGACATCGTATAAAGCCAACTATGAATTCCCGGTCGCATTTCCACCGGTAAAATTAAAAAATGTTTTTGGCGAATATATTTCCAATTTTGGTTTAAAACAACTTCGTATCGCCGAAACAGAAAAGTACGCGCATGTGACTTTCTTTTTCAACGGTGGTGAAGAACGTGTGTTTGAAGGTGAAGATCGCATACTGGTTCCTTCACCTCATGTTGAAACTTACGATAGTGTACCTGAGATGAGTGCCTATGAAATTACCGATCGATTAATCGAAGCGATCAATAGCCGACAATATGATGCGATTATTTGTAATTACGCTAATGCTGACATGGTTGGCCATACCGGCAATTTTAAAGCGACTATTTCAGCTGTAGAAACCATCGATAAATGCCTTGGAAAAGTGATCGAATGCACATTAAAGGTCGGCGGCGAAATTATTATTACTGCCGATCATGGTAATGCCGAACAATTAAAAGCCTACACAACTGAAAAAATCAGATCTCAGGCACATACTGCTCATACTAATAATCTGGTGCCATTGGTTTACATAGGCCGTCATGCAGAGTTTATACCCGGTACAGGTTCCTTATCCGATATTTCACCAACACTACTCAGTATTATGGGCATACCTCAACCAAAAGAAATGACAGGAAAATCTCTGTTGCGTTTGACAGATGAGGAAACACCTGCCGTTGTCGGGAAATAATTCAACTATGTTTCAACTTTATAATAAGGTTGTAAAAATTAGTTGTTACCTATTACTTATATTTTCTCTTGCATCGTACGCAGCAGCAACCGATGATGCTAACGCGGGAAAAGAATCCGAACTGAAAAATATTCGCTCTCGTATAAAAGACGTCGAAACACGTATTAAGGGCGCACAAGATGAAGCCGAAAAACTACAAAAAGAATTACGCGAAAATGAAATAACCACCGCAGAAACGTTAACCCGTTTACATGATTTTGAATCAGGTATTTCAAAAAAGCATGCCGAACTGGAAGAACTCATGTTTGAACAGGCAGAACATGAAGCCGCTCTCGAACTGGAAAAAGAAAAATTAAAGTATCAAATTCGATCTGCATATCAAATGGGTCGTAACGACTACATTAAGTTGATGCTAAATCAGGAAGATCCTGCATTGGTTGGACGAGCATTGGCTTATTACGATTATCATAATAAAGCACGTTCAGAACGTATTGGGCAAGTGCAACAAACATTAGCGAATCTGGATCAAATTCAAGCTTCTATTGTTGATCAAACGACCAGGCTTGAATCACTAAAAAAAGAACACGAAGCCAAATTACAAAACTTTCACCAATATCGCGCTACTCGACGCGATATCGTTATGCGCCTGCAAAAAGATATCGAAGCGCAAGGTATCGAACTACAAACATTACAGGAAAATGAACGGGAACTCGGAAAACTTTTTCAGGGTTTGAAAAAAGAACAAGCGGTTACTATTGAGATGTACGAAGATATGCCGCCGTTCAGTTCATTAAAAGGAAACTTACGCTGGCCAGCAAAAGGCAAGTTATTAAAAAAGTTCGGAGCTAGTAAAAAAGGTGGGAACTTGAAATGGCAGGGAGTTCTCATTGATGCAGAAACCGGCACCAGTGTCGAAGCCATTAGTGCCGGAAAAATCGTATTTGCCGACTGGTTCCGTAATCTTGGTTTATTAGTCATCATTGATCATGGTGACGGCTATATGAGTCTTTATGGGCATAATCAGAATCTATTAAAGAACACCGGCGACTGGGTGCTGGCCGGAGAAAAGATTGCAACCGTTGGTGATAGCGGCGGTCAAAGCGACACAGCACTTTATTTTGAAATTAGAAAAGGGGCTGAGCCGTTAAATCCAACACGCTGGTGTAAAGGATAAGCAGTTAGAGGTTGTCAGGAATAGTCGGGCACGAGTATGCTAAATAGACTTTACAGATACCCGTCCAGTCTGGAAGACTGTCAGCAGACCGTATGCGGCAGGGAAGTATTAACTGTTGTTCGTAGCTCGTTGCTCGCCTGAAGTCGTATTTCGCAGAGACGATTCGTGCTGCTTACGAGACACGAGATACGAACTACGAGACACGAACTACGAGATACGAACTACGAAAAATGGAGTAGAGAATGTACAAAATGAAAAACCTGATATTCACTTTCTTGCTGTTGATTTTCTCGGCTACTTTCGCCATAGCAAACACTGAAGAAAATACGGCGGAGGCTGATACTGAGAATGACACTCTACCCCTGGATGAACTACGCACCTTCACCGAAGTTTTTGCAAAAGTAAAAAGTGACTACGTTGAACCCATCGATGATAGAAAATTAATTGAAAATGCAATTAGAGGTATGCTGGAAGGACTTGACCCACATTCAGCTTATCTGGATAAAAACTCTTATAGTGAATTGCAAGAAGGCACCTCTGGTGAATTTGGTGGGCTTGGTATTGAAGTAGGCATGGAAGATGGTTATATCAAAGTCATCTCGCCGATAGACGGCACACCGGCAGAACTATCTGGAATTAAAGCTGGTGATTTAATCATTCGTCTTGATGAAAAATCAGTACGCGGTATGTCACTTAATGATGCTGTCGATCTAATGCGTGGCAGACCAGGCAGTGACATCGTCCTGAGTATTGTTAGAGAAGGCGAAGAAAAACCAATTGATATTACCATTACTCGCGCCATTATTATGGCACAAAGTGTTCGCAGCGAAATTCTTGAACCCGGTTTTGGTTATGCCCGCGTCTCAAGTTTTCAAACACACACCGCCGAAGATTTACGTAAGGCAATCGAAAAACTTAAGAAGGAAAATGAAAACAGCTTAAGCGGATTGATTCTTGATTTGAGAAATAATCCGGGCGGCATTCTTAATGCAGCAGTTGGCGTTTCTGATTTATTTCTGGATAGCGGTTTGATTGTTTATACCGAAGGCCGAATTCAGGATTCAAAATTAAAATTTAATGCGAAGCCTTCCGATATTTTAAGAGATGCTCCGATTATCGTGCTTGTTAATGGTGGCTCTGCTTCCGCTTCTGAAATTGTCGCAGGTGCATTACAGGATCATGAACGTGCGATCATTATGGGCGAACGCACTTTTGGTAAAGGCTCGGTACAAACGATTTTACCAATGAATGATGATGCCGCACTGAAATTAACAACAGCACGTTATTTCACACCTTCAGGTCGTTCAATCCAGGCAGCAGGCATAGATCCGGATATCGTTATTAAAAATATTCGTGTTAATCGCGAAGATAATTCTAATGCCGGCCAAATAAAAGAATCAGATTTAAGTGGTCATTTAGGTAATGGCAATAAAGATGACAATGAAGCTGATAAAAAATCTGTCAACAAAACAAAAAAGAAAGATGATAAACCTTCGCTTGCTGAAACCGACTATCAACTTTATGAAGCATTAAATGTATTAAAAGGTTTGGCAATTCATATGAAAAAAGTGGGCTGAGTTAACAGATATGAACATATACCCAAGATACTTGAAGATGCGGGTTTATAGCACATCTGTTTTCATCCAGAGCCTCGTTGCGCCTCCTTACAGGGAGCGGCCATGCGCGTCGTTGCGCCTCGCTCTGAATAAAAACAAACGCACTCTAAATCCCGCATCTTCAAGTATCTTGGGTATAACAGATTCTAAAAATAAATTATTTTTTTATTTACTGTTAGTCTCTGGCACGTTATTTTCAACCGCAGCTTATTCGGAGCAAACGCACAAACCCACTATTTCAATTCTTATTGACGATCTCGGATATAAATTTAAAGAAGATATTCGCGCATTAGCTTTACCCGGCCCTGTTGCCTACGCAATTTTACCGCACGGACCACATACTGAAAAAATGTCACAACTTGCATATAAAAAGGGCAAGGACATTTTGTTACACTTGCCAATGCAAGCAGAAACAATGGATAAAAATGAATTCCTGGGACCCGGTGCATTAACGCTAGACATGACCCGGGAAGATTTTTTAAAAACCCTGAATATTAATATACTCGCTGTACCGCATTTAATCGGCATCAACAATCACATGGGAAGTTTATTAACGCAACATCCCGGACACATGCAATGGTTAATGGACAGCATGAAGAACAATGGACAATTCTATGTAGATAGCCTGACTAGCGATAACAGTGTTGCCGCAAAATTAGCAAAAGAAAACAATGTGCCTTATTTTACCCGCGACATTTTTCTTGATCATGAACAAGGGCCAAAATATGTACGCGAACAATTTAAAGAATTAATTAAAATAGCAAAGAGAAATGGCTCTGCACTGGGAATCGGCCACCCACATGCAAGTACCATAGAAGTGTTGGCAGATGTATTACAAAATGTTGAGCAATACGGTGTTAAGTTAGTCAGCATAAAATCATTACTGCACAGGCAAACAAAAGAGAAACAATATGCACAAAGTACTAATACCACTGGCGCAGGGTTGTGAAGAACTCGAAGCAGTCACTATTATTGATCTGCTAAGACGTGCACAAATAGAAGTTGTTACTGCCGGACTTGATACACAAGCCGTTACTGCAAGCCGTGGAACCGTCCTTATCCCCGATACCGATTTAGATAGCGCATTAAAAGATGACTACGACATGATCATCCTGCCCGGTGGCTTGCCTGGTGCGACCCATCTTGAAAATGATAATCGAATTAAAAACATATTAATCAAAATGGCAAACAGCGAAAAATTCACTGCTGCCATTTGCGCCGCACCGAAAGTTTTATTGAATGCAGGTTTACTCGAGAATAAAACAGCCACAAGTTATCCCGGTTGCCTTGATGAAGCAAAGAATACAAATGTAAGTAATGAGGCCGTTGTAATAGATGGAAAAATAATTACTTCACGCGGACCGGGAACGGCAATGGACTTTGCCCTGACATTAATTGAATCGCTTGAAGGAAAAGAAAAAAGAGATGAAGTAGAAAAAGGCTTAGTCAGATAGCCTACAAAGAGAGTTTTGCACGGATAGAGATTTTGTTCTCAGACGAGACGAAAATGCGCGCAGAAGCGGAGTTTATAATTAATAAATGAGCAGAGCCTGCCCCGCTTTTCGGGTATTCGAGCACATTTTCACCAACGGTAGGCGCTTTAGGCGACGAAGTATGAGGACAAAAGATCATTCGTGCCAAGCTCTCTTAAATTCCTTCAACTCTTTCATGTCTCTTACCGTAAGCAAGAAAGTGCGCCAGTTTTTTCCTGAAAAAAGGAAACTTTGTCATTATTCGCATGGGTAAAGGCGGACTAAAATCTTTATCAGATTTCAATGCACTGGCAACAACACGGTTTTGTATTAACGATTGAATTTTTTGTATTGCAGCAACAGCCGGTTCACGTTTCTTTTGAACCTCTGCTAAATCTGAAACTGCCAATCGATCTTCTTTTAATGGGTCTGCTAACTGATTAACTGTTGCAACGGCATCCTGAATCGCATAATTAATCCCGACACCACCTACCGGCGACATAATATGCGCTGCATCACCGATTAATATTAATCCATCCTTATACCATTGTTCGGCACGACCGGTAACGACAGACAAGATGGCCATTTGTGACCAATCTTTAATTTCAGAAACAACACTAGTTAGTTCAGGCGCTATTCTTTTTAACGTTTCCTGAAAGCTTTCAATGCCTTTTTCACGTAACTCTTTATAGCTGCCTTTCATAATGACATAGCCAATCTGCAAATACTCTTTTCTATTAACAACGACGACCATTGTTCCGGAGCCAAGCTTGCCGCCAACAGCCTCTTTTAATTCAACATCTTCTGGTAAAGGTAATTTAAACCAGACTATATCCATCGGCGGCGATGTTTTACCCAACTCAATTTTTGCCAGGCGTCTTGCTGAAGAACCACGGCCATCCGCACCAATCGTTAATGTAGCATCCAGTTCATGCTCATTCCCTTCATAAGTAAACTTAACGCCCGTTACTTTTCCATCAGATTCTTTTAATTCACGAACCTGTGCTCCCATTAAGATATTAAAGCCAGAAAACTGTTTGGCTTTATCAACAATATAATTAAGAAACTTAACCTGGGGAATAATAGCGACAAAAGGATACTTACTATCCATGGCAGTAAAATCCGCCATAGTTATTTCGCTACCTGCAAAACTCAGGCTTAACTGCTCGATACGCGCATGGGTCTGTTTCAAGACTTCATCAGCCAATCCCATTTGATCCAGAATTTCCATTGAAGAAGCATGCAAAGTATCACCGCGAAATTCCCTGTCGAAATCCTTTTTACCTTCGAGTAAAACAACAGAAACACCACGAAGAGCAAAAAGATAAGCACTGATGACACCGGCGGGACCACCGCCGATAATACAAACTTGAGTTTTAGTTGGGATAGACATTATGTTTCCCCTTTAAAGATTTGAGTTTAATTATAGTTTATTCGTTCTTTTAAACTACTGTTTCGCCTGATGGCGAGTCACTTTTCTTTGCGTGGCCAAAGAAAACTAACGAAAAGAAAAGCCACCCCAAATGTCTTGCCCTACGGGTTCCCGAGGTATTGTTTTATTTCTTTCGGCACGCGCATACGGACTCCTGTCCTAATGCGCTCTCGCTACTTCCCTGTAGCTCAACCGAAAAATAAAACAACACCTCGGCAAGCCATGAGGGGAAATAATCTATTAACAAATTAGAGAATAGATTTATTACATAAATGTCCTGCGTTTAAATATTTTTATATCAGTGGCGGATAATTCAAACCACTCTCCATTTTTACGTTTATCTTGAAATCTTTTATGCCAATATGTTTCTATACCAACAGGATCATCAGTTTTAATTTCATGAACTTTCGTTACTTTTTCAGGAAGTTGCAAAGCTAACGTATATTCCCGCATCCCTGTTGATTTCGTACGTCCAATTTTATAAAACTTCCCTGATTTTATTAAATAAACAAAACCATATTCATCATTATTAGTATTTTCATGTTTTTCTTCAATTTTTTCTTTTTTTAATAATGGAGTACATATTTCAACAATATCTTCGTAACCTTTTTTATTTTTACAGTAGTTAAATATTGTATTAACAATATCAGTTTTATTTTTTCCCAACCGATTAACAAAAGTTGTATTGTGAGGAAAACTTTTATCATTAAAAGATTTGAATTGTATTTCTGCTTTAGTTGGATATCTGTTCTTTTCTCTAATAAGGGTAATAAGTCGTTCTATAAGCCATTCTTCATCATATGCCTGTTGTAATTTATTTGGTTTATAGCCTGCTTCCTGAATTGCATCACTCCATTTCACCCAATACTTGCCAGACCAATTTCCTTTTTTTATTCCAGTTTCTTTTTCAAACATACCCATCCCAAGAGGGACTCCGCCATTTGCTTTAGCAGTACGCTTAATTTCCGAAATTATATATTCCTTATCCATTTCAATATTTTCATTTGTTTTTTTCAAGACTAGCATATTGGTTTTGCATCAGCGAGATTTAGAGATTTATTTTCCCCTTATAGCATGCCGAGGAAGGAATTAGTTATCGGGTCAACTGTGCATGGACGCACAGTTGAGCGAATTAGGACAGGAGTCCGTATTCGCGACCCGTAATAACTAATGACTGACGAGGGTAGCCGCAGGCCATGCTATTTGGGGTGGCCTTTCTTTTGGTTCCTTTTCTTTGGCCACGCAAAGAAAAGGGACTCGCTATCAAGCGAAACAAATGCAAAAAAGAATAATGAGGTTTATAGTTTGACTGGATGCCGGGTCAAACCTGGCATGACGGCTTTGTTACTGGGTTCCAGATAGGCCTTTCGGCCTTCTGGAATGACGAAGTGGTGTTTACCAAAGCGACTCCCCTGTCTCCGGGTTATACATTTCATGATGAATCTTATGACGATTTGCAATTAACTCATCAATACCTGGTTCATCATTCATTGCGCGTTTGATTGCCAGTTTCATTGATTCGTAATTGGTACGATATAAATCTTTGCGATCAAGATTTTTGTCTTTTTCACAGCCCGGTGTAATCCAGATCATGGCAACGATACATAAACGATTTACCTGATCTTTTGGTATGACACCTTCAATAACCGAATCGAGAACGGCATCGGCAATCGCTGATTGCACCGGGCCACCGAATAAATTGACATAAGCATCCGATTTAATCGTTACTTTAGGTACCATCATGGTTGCCGGTTTTACTGTTTGATTGCACGCACGTATTGCAAACATTCGCGGATGGCCTTCAGTTTGCCCGATCATATTGGCAAAGGCATGTCCAACTGGACCATCAATATCACCGATAAGAATTTCCGGCATGGCATCGGTCAACTGCCCTTCTGCTGCAAATACAGTCGCTTCACCTGTTTTCATAATAATACGATCAGACATTACTTCACCCTCTAAAAAGTTGATTGAAAAAATAAAATTTTACTTATTTTTTTCTGGAAAAGCTTTTTCGGCAAATTCCTTATAAAAGCGTTCGCAAAGCAACCGTTTGCGCTCATCTTCAGATATATTCTGTGGCAACGAGGACAAAACAATTTTACGAGCTGTTTCAAACATCTGCATACCAATTATCATGCGTTGTTGACCATTCATTTGCATATAACGTTCATGTACCATCTTCGCTATCTCTGGAGTCGTATCATTCATGACTTAATCCCTTCAACAAAGATAACACACCAAGTTTTTTAGCCCATTCCTGCATATAATCAACGTCTGCCTGCAAAGATAACAAATTTTTTATATCCCGTAATTGTAATTCTGAATTACTATCTTTTGCCCAAACAAGTTTTGATAAAATCAAATCTTCTTTACTAACAACCCAAAGTTTAATTCCGGCAAAATCAATCTCGCATCGTCTTTCGAATTCGTGTCGTCTATATTCGTTTTCTTTACGAACAATAACATCTATTTTAACAACACTGTCCAGATGAATCAGGTTAAACATTGATAAATCCCGGATAGCATCATTCACTGCAACATCGGAGATGTAATAAGTATCACTAAATAATTCGATTAAACTCGATGCATCCGTAATCTTCAAGGCAATAACGATATCAATATCTCTTGTCATACGTGGCTCTGCGTAATAATTCATAGCCATCGACCCGGTTAACATATAAGAAAATCCGGCACTTTCCAAACGATCAACTACATCTTTAAGAATTTCAAGTTCTGTTAAATTTTCCATTTATTATTTTTCCTGCCAGGAAATATACAACATCATCACCCCTGAAAATCCTAACAACCATGAAACAATCGGCACTGACAGGAATTCGCCATGTATTGTATTGCCAAATGCATAAATAATTGATGCTGACAAAAGAAAACCTGATCCAACAACTGCAAGAACAGTTCGTTGATTATAATTCTTCATTTCCTGACGTAGTTCATGAATTTCCTTTGATTTGTTTTCCATTTCGATCTTGCCTTCATGCAATTGCTCTATGACATCAATCAATTTGTTGGGTAAGTCAGGTAGCCGGTCAATTAATTTCGGCACATTTATCTTTGCATTTTTTAATAAACCACGCACACCAATGCGTTCGTCCATCCAGCGTTCCAGTTGTGGTCGTGCTGTTTTCCATAAATCAAGTTCCGGGTAAAGTTGTCGGCCAATACCTTCAATATTAATAATGGTTTTTTGCAGCATAATCAGTTGCGGCATTATCTCAACATGAAAACTTCGCGCAATCTGGAATAATCGTTGTAACAACTCACCAAATGATATTTCATGCATAGGTCGATCAAGTAAAGGTTCGCATACGGAACGAATCGCAGATTCGAGTTCATCCATACGTGTTCCTCTAGGAACCCAGCCAGATTCAATATGCAAGGCAGCAACACGATGATAATCACGATTTAAGAATGCCATGAAATTATCAGCAAGATAACGCTGATCAAATTCAGTTAGAGAACACATGATACCGAAGTCGATTACTTTAACTGTTGCCGGATTACCGTTTTTGCCGGTGCCAACAAAGATATTGCCGGGGTGCATATCTGCATGAAAAAAATTATCGCGAAAAACCTGAGTAAAAAAGACTTCGACTCCGAATTCAGCCAACCATTTTAAATCAACTCCGGTTTCTTTCAGTTTATCAATATCACGCACAGAGATACCTGTGACACGTTCCATAGCCAATACATTACGACGCGTTAACTTCCAGTTAATCTCCGGTACAAAGTAGCGTTCTTCACCAATAAAGTTTCTGCGTAGTTGCGATGCGTTGGCGGCTTCTCTTTGTAAATCGAGTTCGTTCCATAACGTTTTTTCGAACTCTTCAACGACACCGGTAAACCGTAATGCTTTTCCATGCCTGTAATATTTTTCTGCTTTCTCGGCAAGCAAATGTAATAAACCTAAATCTTTTCGGATTAATGTTTCGATTCCGGGACGAAGTACTTTAATAATAAAATCGCGTCCATCTTTAAGTGTGGCTCGATGAACCTGTGCTACTGAAGCGGAAGCTAAGGGCGTTTCATCGAATTCCAGAAATACTTCATCAAGTTCACACTCGTAAGCATCTTCGATTATTTTTCGTGCAACTTTTCCAGGAAAAGGGAAAACATCATCTTGCAGCTTTGCAAATTCATTAACGATATCTTCAGGAACAATGTCACGACGCGTAGAAAGAATTTGACCCAGCTTGACATAAATAGGGCCGAGCTCTTCCAGCATTAAACGCAACCTTTGCGCTCTTGGCCCTTTTCTTCTTTGACCAAACCAGTTCCATGGCATGATATAAAAGATAATACGGAAAGGTTTGAACAACGGTGTTGAGAAAAGATATTCATCAAGACCATACTTAATGAAGGCTCTTTGCATTGCTAACAGGCGAAAAAACTGTTCCATTATTTAATTTCCTTTTATCTGCTTTTCCAGTTTATTAACGCGTTGTTCAAAACGATCAACATCTTCTCTAAGCACATCAACCTCTTTACTAAATTCCTCAACCAATAAGTCATCCGGCAACATATTAATTTCAAAACGCAAATATTCACTGATATCCATCGCCAATGTTTTACTCGTGTTTAGTGTGAAACGACGTGCGCCACGGACAAATTTTCCGATTTGATAGGCCATCGTATCACCAACCCATTTGGACAGAGGCTCTTCCAGATCAATTTCTATATTTTGCATGATTTCCTGAAAACGTTGGGCAAGACCAATATCACCACTAATTTGCATATCTGTTGGTAGACCAGCATTTTTCTTTTTTGAAGAGGCCATCATCATAATAAAATTAGTTGGTGTGCCTTTTATTAGTACATCCGGTTTATTCTCGTAAGTCGTGTGGATTGCCAAACCTTTCGCCGAAGGAAACAGGAATACCACTAAATTTGTATTGATAAACTCAAACGCAATTGTTTTGCCTTCAAGTGAAGCTAAAGAACATAAGGTTTCTTCATCAAGACTTAATGCCTTGTTGATTAATTTTTCAACCTGACTAATCCACTCCGGTGTTTTATTTTCTACAACAACACTCATATTTTATAACCTCTATGTATAGCTACTATGCCGCCGGAAATATTATGGTGTTGTACTTTTTCAAAACCTGCATTTTCCATCATGTTCGACAATGTTTTTTGATCCGGATGCATACGAATCGATTCAACCAGATATTGATAACTTGCTTCATCATTGGCGACTGCTTTGCCAAACATCGGAATTAATTTAAATGAATATTCATCATAGATTTTATCCAGTACCGGAATGACGATTTTTGAAAATTCAAGAATGACCAACTGAGAGCCATATTTTAGTTTACTGTACATAGAACGTAGGGCGGCATCTTTATCAGTCACATTACGAAGACCAAAAGCTATCGTCATACAATCAAAACTATTATCTTCAAATGGTAAAGCTTCAGCATTGCCCTGAACATAATCGATACCTTTAAAAAGTCCTTTATCAATAAAACGGTTTCGTCCTTCCTTTAACATCTCCGCATTAATATCGCATAAAGTAATCCGGCCATCATCTCCCAGTTGCTTGTAAATCAAGCTTGCGATATCACCTGTGCCGCCAGCCAGATCGAGTACATGAAAGTTTTTTCTAATCGCACAAAGATGCACTGCCTGTCGTTTCCAAAGACGGTGTACACCAAATGACATAATGTCATTCATCAAATCATATTCTGATGCAACTGAACTAAAGACATCCGCGACCCGGCGTGCCTTCTCCTTAGTAGCGACTTGCTCAAAACCAAAATGTGTTGTTTGGTTAGTATCGGTCATTTGTTTTTCGAACATACCCGACTTTCTTTAACGCATCGAGATAAGTCATCCAGTTATTATCGTGTTCAACACCCAGTTCATATAAATAGTTCCATGAATATAAACCCGTGGCATGATTATCATCAAAGATAAGTCGAACTGCATAATTGCCAACCGGTTCGATTTCTTTAATATTCACATTTTCTTTACCGACTTGTAATACTTCCTGTCCCGGTCCATGTCCTTTGACATCGGCTGAAGGCGAATGTACGCGCAAATATTCACAGGACAATTCAAATTTCTCACCATCATCAAACTCAATCTCAAGAATGCGGGATTTTTGATGAAGATTTATTGCAACCGGGTGTACTTGAGTTTCGGACATATATTAATTGTATTTAAGAATTCGGGTACCAGAATACAGAAATCAGGAGTCAGAATACAGAGATCAGTGAATTAGCTGGAAAATGATTTAAGATAGCGTTGATTTAATCAAGAAAGATGACCTTCTTATCTACTTTTCTTCTAACGACTCCTGACTCCTGACTTCTGACTTCTCGTATCTCGTTGTTCGTGGCTCGTTGTTCAGGGTTCTGATCACGTTTCACCCTTCACGCTTCACGTTTCACTTTCTCCTGCGCTCTTTAAAGAATGTAACGACTCAGGTCTTCATCCTCTACCAACTCATTAAGATGGTCATTAACATAAGTTTCATCAATTGAGACAGACTCGCCTTTCTTTTCCGAAGCCTCATATGACAATGTTTCCAGTAATCGTTCCATCACCGTATGTAGGCGACGTGCACCGATGTTTTCGGTATTGTCATTCACCTGAAAGGCTATTTCTGCAATTCGTCGAATACCATCATCAGTAAAATCAATTTTTACACCTTCGGTTTCCAGTAATAACGTATATTGCTCCGTTAACGAGGCATCGGGTTCCGTCAGGATGCGCACGAAATCATCCGCAACCAGTGCATTTAATTCAACTCGAATAGGTAAGCGACCTTGCAATTCAGGAATCAGATCTGAAGGTTTGGCCAGATGAAATGCACCGGAAGCAATAAATAAAATATGATCTGTTTTTACCATACCGTATTTCGTTGAAACAGTACTGCCTTCAACCAGGGGTAATAAATCACGTTGCACGCCTTCGCGAGAAACATCAGGACCACTGGTTTCTGAACGACGAGTGACTTTATCGAGTTCATCAAGAAAGACGATGCCATGCTGTTCCAGATGTTCAATTGCACGCGCTTTAAGATCATCTTCATTAACCAGTTTTGCGGCTTCTTCTTCAGCAAGTAATTTAAGCGCCTCTTTAACCAACAACTTGCGTGTTTGTTTTTTGCTATTACCCATGTTTTGAAACATACCTTGCAACTGGCTGGTCATTTCTTCCATGCCCGGCGGCGCCATGATCTCAACACCGATACTCGGCGCATTTAATTCTGTTTCAACTTCCTTATCATCAAATTTTCCCTCGAGAATCATTTGTCTGAATTTTTCCCGTGTCGAATTGATACTCGATCGATCATTATGATCGTCTTCACCCATCATACGTGCCGGTGGTAATAAGATATCCAAAACTCTTTCCATGGCTGCTTTATCTGCCTGATCACGTACTTTTTCCATTTCTATTTCACGCGTTTGTTTAACTGCTATATCAGCCAGATCACGAATAATAGATTCCACATCGCGACCCACATAACCGACTTCAGTAAATTTGGTTGCTTCAATTTTAATAAATGGCGCTTGTGCAAGTTTGGCAAGACGACGGGCAATCTCGGTTTTACCAACACCGGTTGGTCCTATCATTAAAATATTTTTTGGTGTTATTTCATTTCGGATTGATTCATCAACCTGCGCACGACGCCAACGATTACGTAAAGCGATTGCAACAGCTCGTTTAGCTGCATCCTGACCAATGATATGTTTATTAAGTTCGGCAACGATGGCCTGAGGAGTTAATTCTGTCATGTTCTTCCGTTAATTCTGTTTGTAATTTTTTGAGGCTATTTAAAGTTCTTCAATCGTCAGATTTGAATTAGTGTATATACAAATATCGGCAGCAATGCCTAAACCTTTCTCAACAATTTCGCGTGCACTCAGATCAGTATTTTCCATTAAGGCACGTGCCGCAGATTTCGCGAAATCGCCACCTGAACCAATCGCCATAATATGATTTTCCGGTTCAATCACATCACCGTTACCGGAAATGATTAACGATGTTGTTTTATCAGCAACACACAACAATGCTTCAAGTTTGCGGAGCATACGATCAGTACGCCAGTCTTTTGCCAATTCAACTGCCGAACGCATCAGATTACCCTGATGTTTTTGCAGTTTGGCTTCAAATCGTTCAAATAAAGTAAATGCATCGGCTGTGCCGCCGGCAAAACCGGCAATAATTTTTTCATCAAATAAACGACGCACCTTACGTGCATTGCCTTTCATGACTGTATTTCCCAGTGAAACCTGACCGTCACCACCGATAACAACATGACCATCACGTCTTACTGATAAAATTGTTGTACCTCTATATTGTTCCAATGTTTCTCTCCATTAAACTGGAAACCGTAATTTCCAGGGAAGCGAATTGTACCTGAGCTTGCTAACAGACTTAAGTAAAACAGGCTGAGAATTGTTTTATATTTGGGCGTTTTACCAAATCTCAAGAAATGTGAAATAAATTTAACTTAATCAATTTTCTTGCGATGTGCCCTGGGGTGCGTTTTGTCATAAACCTGTGCCAAATGCTGGAAATCCAGATGTGTATAGACCTGTGTCGTACTGATATCGGCATGTCCAAGCAATTCCTGCACTGCTCGTAGATCGCCACTCGATTCCAGAAGATGGCTGGCAAAGGAATGACGCAACATATGCGGATGCACGTGATTAGGCAACCCTTGCTTAATCGCCCATTGCTTTAATCGATCTTGTACTGATCTTGGGCTAATACGTTTTCCCCGACTACTAATAAATAACGCCTGTTCAGACTCATTCACCATCGCTGTTCGATCTTTCAACCAGCGTTTAATGGCTTTAATGGCATGTTGACCAACCGGAACACTGCGCGTTTTATTACCTTTACCTGTAACCGTTACAATTCGATCATCAAAATCTATATTGTTTAAATTTAAACTGATTAACTCTGCCAAGCGTAAACCTGAAGAATAAATTAACTCCAACATGGCTTTGTCTCTAATAGACAAGGGATCCTGTTCGTTAATTTCGACTAACTGTGCAGTTTGATCTGCGTCTAATACTTTTGGAAGTTTACGCGGCGATTTGGGAGCGATAATACCTTCGGCCGGATTGTTCTGAACTTTTGCCTCTTTTAAAAGATAACGATAAAAAGATCGTATTGCAGATAAATTGCGTTGCAATGAACGTCCACCTATTCCCTGTCGATGACGCTCTGCGACAAAACCTCTTAATTGTCGACCATCAAGATCTGACCATTTAGTAATATCATGTTTATCACAATAGTTTTGTATGTGATCAAGATCACGCTGGTAAGCATGACGGGTATGTTCGGAAAGATGATGCAGTGTCTTTATATAAGACTCTAGCAACAACGTCTCGGACGACCGCATAAAAAATTATTTAGCCTTGCTCAACCCTAGCTTTGTTCGACCCAGGGCTTAAGAATAAAACTTAATACTTCACCCAGATTAGCCAGTAATTCAACACCCATACCGGCCTGAAAACGCTCTGCATCAAAACTACCAATAGACAATATTCCACCCCAACCGTCACCATGTAAAGGCACCATCACTGATGACGCTATTTGATCACCATCGTCACCAAACAAAAATACTTGCTGCTGGCGTTTCATGCGACCACTTAAAGGAAGTCTTTTTTCGATAATGCTTTTGAATAAAGATTGCTCTGTTACTTCCTTACCGGCAAATTCATCTGTCGCAAAACTGTCAACGAAGGAAGGATTTGCGAATAAACGAACAACAACACGGTCGGCATGAAAGTTTTTCTTCAAATTATCATACAGCGTATTAAAGATATCTTTTGGATCATCGGCATCCATCAACGTTAATGCTAATTGATGCATACGACGAGCAAGCTCTTCGTTTTGTCGCGCTATTTCTATGAGTTCATGTAAACGTTTTCGTGATTGTTCATTTTGTTCGCGTAACACAGCGACCTGTCTTTCAACCAAGGACACGGCGCTACCACGACTATGCGGAATATTTAATTCAGTAAGAATATCCGGATGTTTATTAAAAAAATCCAGATTATCCCGCAGATATTCAGCAACCATACTTTCCGTGGTATTGGTCGATTCCAGGTTTTCTTCTTCCTGTACACTCATAACTCAATTTTCCCCTCAAATACGGTTGTTGCAGATCCCGTCATATAGACCGGTTCACCTTCTCCTGCCCAACGCAATGTCAAATGGCCACCGCGTAATTCTGCGTCTATTGTCCCTTCCAAGTACCCCTGCTGGCAAGCGATAACCATCGCCGCGCAGGCACCACTGCCACAAGCCAATGTTTCTGCGGAACCACGCTCGAAAACGCGCAATTTGAAAGCTTGCTTATTCAGTATCTGAATAAAGCCCACATTGACGCTTTCAGGAAATAAATCACTTATTTGTAGAGCAGATCCAATGACGTTCACTGGCGCAATATCAACATCATCAACCATAATGACAGCATGTGGATTACCCATTGATACTGCACCAAAAGTGATCTCGTCTTCACCCAAAATAAGATGATATTGCTCTTGATATTCGTCAGTTTGCATCGGGATTTTAACCGGCTCAAATTGCGGCACACCCATATTGACTGTCACACGGCCATCATCGTCAATATTCAAAATGAACTGACCTGCGCCGGTTTCTGCAACAATCATATTCTTTGTTACAAGCCCTTTTGCTTTCAAATAAACCGCAGCGCAACGCGCACCATTTCCACACTGCATCACTTCGCCACCATCCGCATTAAAAATACGGTAGCGCACATCGACATCTTTTGATTCAGGTGGTTCCAGCAGCAGCACTTGATCACAACCAATGCCAAATTGGCGATCAGCAATGTGTCTTATTTTCTCACGCGTCAAAGTTAATGATTTTGAAAATGTATCAAAAACAACAAAATCATTTCCGATGCCGTGCATTTTTGTAAATTGATATTCCATAGGCATAGATTACAGCCTATCAGACGTCAGGCAAAGTAAGGATTAATCAAGAATCTGCCTGATTTAAAAAACAGGAAATAAAACGGAGATTAGCTTCTTTTTAAAGCGCGCCAACCTGAAACTGATTGGTTATTGCATTTAATTGCAACGAAATCTGACTCATCTTCTGAGCAGACTCCTCTATATCCTGATTTCCCTGAAGTACCTGATTAGCTAGTTGGGAAATCAGATCAATACTCGTCTTAACTTCATCGACCAATTCGGATTGTTCAGAAGAATAGTCAGCATTGATTTTATTAAATTTATTAATTTCATGCACCGCATCTGTAATAATGGCTAAAGCTTCACCTGCAACACCTGCCTGATCAACACCTTTACCAACTTCACCTTTTTCCTTAAACATAGTATCGGCCATCTTTTTAGCTTTGGTTTGAACATCCATAATATTTTGCATGATGTCATTCGCAGATTCCCTTGTTCTGGTTGCAAGACTACGTACTTCATCCGCAACAACTGCAAAACCACGTCCTGCTTCACCGGCGCGCGCAGCTTCAATAGCGGCATTTAATGCGAGTAAGTTCGTTTGCTCGGTTAATTGATTAATAACTTCGGTTATACCACTCATCTTTTCGCAATCGCTAACCAGGTTCACGACATCAGCATGAGTTTGATCTATGTAATTTGAAAACTGTTCAAACATCTGCAAGACAATATTAATGACTTGCGTACTACTTATAGATTCGCCATCAGCCTCATCAGCGAGTTTCGACGCTTGTGTGGAATTTTCATATAATCCTTGTACCCGTATTTGCATCTGCTCCATTATCTCAACAGCCAAATCGGTTTTAACTTTTTGACTTTCAGTAAGCTGATAGGTCTTCTCAATATTTTCTGTTAATTCAAATACGCTCTCACCAGACAGTTTCGCTGAATTTTTTACACGCGATAACATGCTTTCGTATTTCACAAGGAGTGAATTTAATTTTATAGCCATGCAAATTAGCTGATTCTTTATTTCAGATTTCGCCGGCTCCATGCCAACAAATAACGCAGCGATAACTTCTTTATTTTGATCAAACACAGGAATGTATTGCGTTGTATAATTTTTACCAAATAATTGGGCGGGTCCAAAATATTCGCGACCTTCAAGTAGCAAAGTATATGCCGGATGAAAAATGCCTAACGGGGATCCTATAACGCACTTTCCTTCAGAATTTTCCAACGTAGTTGCAACTCGTATAAAATCAGACTTTACCTTCAAAAAAACAGTCACTTTCACATTAGCTTCGTGAGAAAATTTTTCCAGTATCTTATTATTGCCACAGAGCTGTTCAGATCCTGACCATAACTCAGGCACACTCGTGGCACCTAAATTAACAGCTACATTTTCATTGACTTTAAAAATACTTTTAAACAAACCCTGAAACTGTTTCGTAACTTTATCAACATCAACACGTTGTTGTTCCTTGTGTTGATAAATATCTGCTTCCGCTATTTCTTCAAGCACCTTTGGCAATGTATATTCATGATGCAAATTACCTTGCTCAATCAGGGACAAATGATCATATAACTGATCCATCGGTGTAATTAAGTACACAACAAAAAATTTATTAAGAAAATATGCGGCTACTGAAATAACTATCCAAAAACAAATATGCAGCATTAAATTGAAAGTGCTGTCAGAATAATGATAAACGAGTACAGCTAATATAGAGACCAACAGAGCCGTTGCGGTATGCAAAAAGCAAAACTGTTGACTCAAACTCAGCCTATGGAAACGTTTTAACATCTAGAAACCCCGGAATTATGAAACAACTCCTTAGTTTATCGACGTATTTCATTCAACCTTTAGCATTTATAGGTTACGGGGGATAGGTTTTAGGGGATGAGGGGGATCGTATCTCGCTGTTCGTTGTTCGCGGATATCCTATCCCCCATAACCTATCTCCTGACTCCTGTCTTCTGCCTTCTCATCGTTCAACTAACGAGATACGAACTACGAAGCCCTTCACTATTCCCTATTCATTATTCCCTAACCCCTATTCCCTGAGGAATATGCAAGGTCGATGTTGGGAATGCGCATTCGGCACCATGTGAATCAATGATGTCGATAATCTTCAGCATTACGTCCTGCTTAACTTCATGGAACTCAATCCAGTTCACTGTTTTGGTAAATGTATAAATAAAGAAATTGAGTGAGGAATCAGCAAACTCATTAAAGTTTACAATCAGCGTTTGATCATCATCAATACCTTCATGTTGCTCCAACATATTTTTAACATCAGCAATAATTTTCCGCATCTTGCCTGCATCGTCGTAACGAATACCAATCGTTTCTTTAATGCGTCGATGGGTCATACGCGCCGGATTTTCAACGGCAATCGTGGTGAATACTGAGTTAGGAACATATAACGGTCGCTTATCAAAAGTACGAATGGTTGTTAAACGCCAGCCGATCTTTTCTACCGAACCTTCTATTTCTCTATCCGGTGACCTTATCCAGTCGCCAACATCAAACGGGCGATCCATATAGATGGTTAATCCACCAAAGAAATTGGCTAATAAATCACGTGCAGCAAAACCAATAGCAATACCACCGATACCACCAAACGCTAATACTCCGGAAATGCTGTAACCCAGGGTTTGTAAGATAACCAATGTACCGGTAATAATGACTGAAACACGTAACAGTTTTGCAATAGCATCGGCTGTT
>Ga0214472_10001856_pt1 | contig 22956 bp, 20 predicted proteins | sample RVTome_6_FD_207662 | JGI IMG/M metagenome (GOLD analysis project Ga0214472, IMG submission 207662) | Soil microbial communities from uranium-contaminated site in the Upper Colorado River Basin, Wyoming, United States - RVT140D175 | ecosystem: Environmental > Terrestrial > Soil > Contaminated >...
AAACGCACAAAAAAAACGACTCTGAGGCATCACTGGCGAACTGGCCGTGCGAGGCAATATGGAGAATGCCATAATCGCCGGTGCGGAGGGCTTGCTCCACATTGGCGACGAGGAAATCTTCGTTGAGCATGAGTTTGGCGCCGTACAGGGATTTTAACGTGGCGAGTTCATCTGTGACGTATGGTAAGGCACTGAACCCCTGTACCGATTCGGAAAGGCCCAGGGCAAGCGGCCGGGCTTTTTCCCGTCTCAAGGGTTTGGGATCCGTCAGGGCCAATCCGGGGGTAATGGCCAGAGCGTATTTGCGGATCAGAAAGTCTTTGCCGTCGTGTAGAGCGGCCATCGGGATGAGGCGCAGGGCGCCATCGGGCACAAAGACGAGGGTCTTGACCGGGGCGTTTGCCAGATCTGCTTCGAGCGGCCGGATGAGCCAGTTGTAAAGCCGTTGTGCATGCCGGAGGTAGCGCCGCTTTTTATTTTCCTGCAGGGCCTGGCGGAAGTGCCGCACGACACGCTCAAGGTGTTCCCCTGACACCGGCACCGTGTACTGTTTTAAGCCTTGGCGAAAACTGACGAGAAGCTCGGTCCGGTCGGCTAGCAGAATTGGGTAAATAATGACTGCAGTTTGCGTAAAATCATCTAAAGGGGTCTCGTGCCCTTCGGTCGCATTGACACAGTCGTCTTGAAAATAATCTTGCAATTCAGCGGCTTTAAAGAGTTCGATGGTCTGACGCGCCTCGTCGAGAAACATCGCCTTCTGCTGTGTTTCGGGTAGCTGGGCGGTCCGTTTGAGAAGCAAATCCACAAATTCAAAATAGAGGCGGCCGGTGGTGGTGCGAAACGCCGTCGGCGGTTTGCCGTAGCTTGAGGAGAGCTCCCGGCGAATCGATTGCAAGGTCGCAATGGCATGCCTATAGGTCTCGAGGGCGACGGTTGGCCTGCCCATCGCGTAGAGAAGACGCGCGGTTTGCCACTGCCACTGGTAGAGCGATTCGGGAGCGTGGAGCCGCTGGGCCGACAGCAATGCGCGTCGCGTTAATTGCAAAGCTTCCGCGTCGCGGTGTTCTTGCTCATAAAGATGACCCAAATAGCCCAGGGCGTAGGAGGCGGCGAGAGGATCATCGAGACGTTCGGCGATGTCCGCTGCAGTGCGAAACGCCTCGGCGGCACGACGCAATAACAAATCGTTTTGCAGGCGCCAGCGAGTCCGGAGATCGCGGTAGGTCAACCCGGCTTTATTGAGGGTGTATGCCTTTGAATGGGAGTCGGGCAGGGCTGTCAAAGCAGTATAAGCCGCGTCGAGAAAGGTTTTGGCCTGTGCCGGCTCGCCGGCTTCGAGGGCTGCCGCTGCCGCATTGACGTGGGCGCGAGAGGCGAGAGACTGTTGCCCGGTGCGCTGGGCGAGTTCGGCACTGTGTTGATAAGCGGCTAAGGCGGCACGAGGGTTGGCACGGGTCATCAAGAGATTGCCCCGATTATTGGCAACACTCGCGGCCAGGGTGACGTACCCCGATTGTGTTGCCATGTCGAATGCTCGTTGCAACAGCGTCTCTGCCTCCTTGAGCTGTCCGGTGGCAATCTGGACATTGCCGAGGCTCCCGAGAGCCATCGCGAGTTGCAGCGAATCGTGAGTTTGCTTGGCCAGGGTGCTCGCCGCCTCGAAGCTCGCCGTGGCTTTGCGATAATGGCCAAGGGCGTGATAGGCTTGCCCCAAGCGGAGAAGGGCATCGCCTTGGGCATGAGGGTTGGAATCGCGGGCATAGCCCTCAGCCGCCGCCTGCCAATGCTGTACGGCTTGGGCATAATCACCGTGTTGGAAGCCCTCGTAGCCCAACCTCAAACGATCGTCTAATACCTCATCAGCAAACGACGTGGGGGGCCAACACCAGGCCAGTGCCCAGAGGGTCGCAGAGAGCATCAGCAAACGTAATAATAAAGGGCTGCAGAGGTGTACAGCTCGCGGTAAATGCCCATGGGAACATGCCATGTGACGACTTTCTTTGATACATTTGCCTCATGTGTGTGAACCTTTGGCCACTCACATGGCTTGTACCATGCGATCTATGAGCTTGTCAAAGACGGCGTGAGATGGCAAGATAATGGCTCTCAGCAACATATCTCTCCTTGCGGATTGGTTCATATGGGCTGTTAGTCGTCCCTAACCACTTTCTTGGTGGTCTGTTGTCCCATCCGGTGGCTTCGAGGCACGTATAGAACGGAAGGTCGATCATGAGGTCGTCGCACGATGCATATAAGCGAGATGGGGGCATCGACCATGAAGAGACATCCAATGTGGTAAACATTACAATAACGGTAAAAGCGTGGTGGGGGTAGAGCCGGTGTGTTCTGCCAGGTTTGGGGAGGCATAGACCATGTCAGGACAAGATAAGCTCGAACGTTACGAGCAGACGGAAGCCCGGGATTTGATCCGGTTATTGGAGAGGTCGAGGCCGTGTGGCGAGTTGCGTGCCCCGCCGGATTTCCGTCTAAAGATCCTTAGTAAAATTGAAAAAAGCTCGTCCCGCCGCAGGGTGTTCTCGTGGCTCAATGTCGTCTTCGTGCCAGGATGGGCACCGGCTTTGACCGCTGCGTTGTTGGTGCTTTCCCTCGGGGTCAATGTCTGGTTGGGCACTCGCGCTGTAGGCCCCAATAATGAGGTTCGGACTGTACGGGTACCGGTGCAGGCCTACGCCTTCCAAAAGGCGATCAGACAGGATGCGAACCTAGGGGCCTTAGTCACGGCCCAGGACACCGAGAGCGAGCCGAAAGCGTATGGCTTTGCGGGCAAGTCGACCCGGCAGCAGTCTTTCCTTCTCGGGACGCTGTATGCCGAAGCGCTCGCATACGTCCACAGTGGGAATATCGAGGCGGCAACGCAGCGGTGGCAAACCATGGATCAGGCTTTGGCGCAGACTACCGAGCCGCTGCTCAGCTACCGGCATCATATGCAGGAATGGCTACAACAAAAACCACCGAAGCTGGAGCAGTTTCAAGCCTTGTTGCCATTGTTTGAACCTGCCTTTGAGCTCTATGCCGAGCGTGAAGATGATCAAACGCTGCCGCTCTTTCAAGCGGGGGCGTGGATGACGAATATGCGACTGGCGGCGGCGGCTGGTGATGCTGCAGGGTTGCGCCAGGGCGATGCGATAGCGTATTTTTTAGTGCGTTTAAATGGACCCAAAGGGGTCGAAGATCGGCTTGGACACCTTGGCGATCTGATGGCGCAGGAGACGCTGAGCAAACGAGACATGCGGACCGTGCTCAAGCTGGTGGAAAAGATGCAACAGCTCTTGGACTAACTAAAGCAGTGTGTGACAAAAAACGTGGTGGGGACGTTGTCGCTTAGGGGGATAGACGATGCAGAGGAAGAGAGGTTACCAGGCATGGCGTAGCGCGTTGGTGATCTTGGTGTTGACCGGTGCCTTTTCCAATGTGCTCGCCAATCCGAAGGAACGAATCGACTTTTGGCGCAATAACTATGCCGAACTGACTGCGGCCAACGATCCTCGGGTGGACCGCGCACACGATATTTTTGATCGCGTTTTGCATGCTGCGGGCAGAACCCTCGGGGTGGTCCCGCGCTTGTTCATCCTCCAACGCAACCCGCAGAACGTCGCCTTGCCCATCGCGATTCCCGACGGTTGGGTGATCATTTCCAAAGGCACTCTAGATATTTGTTATCGCGATCCGGTCTATGGTGATGATCGGTTGGCCTTTGTGCTCGCCCATGAACTCGCCCATCAGATCAAGGGCGATTTTTGGCACATGCAATTTTTCCAAGCCCTCGAGGCATCGAAGTCAGGAGACGGGCAACCCCATCAGACCCTGAACGCGACGGAGCTGAAGACTCTGAAAGAAATCGACCTTGGGTTGCGCAAGACGGACGACATTTGGGCCAAGGAGTTACAGGCTGACGAACATGGCATTGTCTATGCCGCCATGGCCGGGTTTCAAACCCATGCCATTATCACCGAGGATGGCCGGGTCAACTTTTTTCAAGAGTGGGTCGAGGCGCTCGACCCGGAACAGGTGGGGGCGGCTTACCAGGGTAAGTCGCATCCCGCTCCTAAGCAGCGTGTGACTGCGGTCAAAGCCCGGCTGCAACAAGTGGTCAATAAGACGGATGCCTTTGAGGTCGGGTTGCATTTTTATCAAGCGGGCGATTATACGCGAGCCATCCGTGCGTTCGAAAAATTTTTGGAGTATTTCCCGAGTCGCGAAGTCTATCTCAATCTGGCCGCGAGTCATCATCAATTGGCCTTACAGCTTGAGCAGCTCCTGCAGCCCGAAAATCGTGTCCTGCCGTTTAAGTTGTCTTTGGCCGTGGATCCGGACACCCGGGCCAGTAGCGTGACACTCCGTGGGGCGAAAGGCCGTGGGAGGAAGGAGCCGCAAGCCCATTTTCAAGAGCACATTGATAAGGCCATTGAATTTTACGAAATAGCCAAATCGCTCGATCCGGCCTATGCCTTGTCGTACAATAACTTAGGGTGTGCCTATATTTTGAAAGGTGGAGCCGACGCCTTTAAGGCGATCGCGGCTCTCCTGGACGCCCTGAGGCTCTCTCCGGATGCCCCCGATGTGCTCAATAATCTCGGGGTTGCCTTCTTTACTGCCAATCTTACCGAACAGGCCAAAGCGTACCTCCACAAGGCGAGCATGCTTGACCCAAACTATGAGGCGCCGCTGTTTAATCTGGGCAAAATCTCGTACGAAGAGCGGCAAGGTGAAGAGGCCCGCCGTCATTGGCGCGCGTATTTACGCTTGGATGATGCGAGTCCATGGGCCAAACTGGTGGAAGGATACGACACTCGACTCCGGGCCGAGGTTCGCCAGAGAGCCGTCCACAAGCAACCTGATGAGCGTGTCAAGGGGGTCTCGGTCGCGACATTTGAAGATGAAATTCCTGTGAGCTGGGGTCGGCCCGAGAGCGTTCGCCGCCTTCTGCTTGAAGAGGAGCCGCTGACCGTGCGGCACTATCCTCAAGGCATTATGACTTTTTCCCAGGATGAGGAGATCGTCATGATCTTCGCTGAGTCGAGATATCGTGGCAAAAGTTCCCGGGGCATTGCGGTCGGGAGCGATCGCGCCGAGGTGATCGATCAATACCGGACGCCATCACGTATCTTGAAAATGACCCGAGGTGAGACCTGGGTGTACGACAAAATGGGGATCTCATTTCAACTGCGTCAGGGCCGGGTTGTCTCGTGGCTTTTATTTTAGGAATCAATACCAAATAAAATCATTTGATGCGATCGGCAGAATGATCTTTAGCGGTTGGATGTAATGTGATTGCAATTTTGACATGGCCTCCTGAGATATCGTTTGCATAGGGTCTCCCAGGAGGTCTTTTCACGTTCGGCTATCCTTCCAAAGCATGTTTTTTCGCTTTGCTCACAGCTCACACCTTGTTATCATACTCGTACATGCTCTATCTCGAGTGTTGATAGTGGTTGTTGATTTGGAAGATGGAATGGATATAGACCCGAATAAGCTGAGCGATGAAACGTACCGGTCACTGATTTTTACGTCATTGGTACAGGAGTACCAAGATCGTATTTACCGTTACTGTGTGAACCGTCTGGGCGAAGCGCAAGGCGAGGAAATCGCCCAGGATGTTTTTTTGACTGCCTGGGAAAGTTTGGCCAAATTTCGCCGGGAGTCGACGATCAGTACCTGGCTGACGGGAATCGCCAAAAATAAATGCATCCAGGCGTTTCGGAACCGGGGCCGCCGGCAGATCATTGCGTCGACGTTTGTTGACGATATCCGTTCTCAGAGTCATGCTGAAGGGGCTGTCTCGCCTGAAGATAAAGTGATGCATGAGGCTCGGCGGCAAGAGCTGGGCCAAGGGATGTCAAAGATGCGAGAAGACGAACGATTGTTGCTGAATTTGCGCTATCACAAAGGTCTGCCCGTGGCCGAAGTGGCTGAGTTATTGGGCAAATCGGAAGCCGCAGTGCGCAAGCGGCTTTTGCGCGCGTTGGAACGGCTGCGCAAGATTATGACTACGGATGTGGCTGGATGAGATGCATTCGCATTGTGTTGCCATGGGCGTTTTGGATTCCCTTCGGTTTCGCCAGCTACATGGCATTGACGCCAGCCGTTCATCTTGAAATTTCCCAAACCCATGATAAAATCACGCATTTTCTGGCATTTGGGTATCTTACCGGTGCTTTTGCCGTCGCTTATGCGCAATGGAGCACATGGCTGCGCACAGCTGGGATTATGCTCGCCTATGCGGCGTTTATTGAAGTAGTGCAGGCGTTTATCCCTAATCGGCAGTGCAGCTTGCTCGATTTTATGGCCGATGGCCTCGCCATCTTTTTGGCGTTGAGTGGCTTGTATGTGATTCACAAAGTGATGGGGTTGCTGAAGCCGGGAGTGAAGACGTCATAACCGGACGTTTCTGTCGTCTCTGCATCGTTATTCCATTTTCATGACAGACTTGCTGAGAAACGTGTCCAAGCCTTGGAATATGCCCTGGGCGATGGCGTTTTGATAAGCTTTACGCCGCAGCTGTGCGGCTTCGGTCTTATTGGTGAGAAACCCGACTTCGACTAAAATACTCGGCATCTCCGTGCGCAGCAACACGATAAAAGGCGCGCCGTCAACCCCTCGGTCCGGGATCGTTTTCTTGTGCTTGGACAGGGAATTGACCAAGGCTTTTTGCGTGGCGCCGGCAAGCAGGGCGGATTGGTTGATGCGGTCTGTTTCGTGCAGGTCGCGCAAAATGCGTTCCAATTCGGAAAATTGGTTCGACGACATATTGTTTTCTCGCGCCGCGATGTGTTGAGCCCGTTCGGTTTTGGCCTCAAAGCTAAAATACCAGGTTTCAATACCTCGCACGTTGTGGCGTTTGCTGGCATTGGCGTGAATGGACAAAAAGATCTCTGCCCGATTGTCATTGGCCATCCGCGTGCGCTCGGTCAAAGGCACAAACACGTCCTTTTCCCGAGTCATGATGACCCGATATCTGGGCAAGTGCTGGCGAATGAGCTGCCGCAGGGCCATGGCCACCTGAAGCACCACAGTTTTCTCATCCAGTCCCTTGGGTCCGAGCGCGCCCGGGTCTTTGCCGCCGTGACCTGGATCGATCACGATCGTTGGCTGTGACGCATCCGTGGGGGGCGTTACGGGCTGCGGTGGTCGCGCAAGTTGCCGTGGCGATTTGGAGGTGGGTGTTTGGACTTGCGGAGGGGGCGGTTGAATAGGCGGCTCTGACCCCTGCAGGTCAATGACAATGCGGTATGGTGTTTTGAGCGAAAAAATCTTGTACGTCTTAATCTGTTTGAGGTCGATTACGACTCGCACCACCCCTCGATGATACTGTGCGACCCGAATGGCCGTGACCCGTGCGTCATTCACAGACAACTTCGTTTGTTCCCAACCCGATGTCAAGCGAGCCTGGAGGAGGTCGAGGTAGAGGCGTTCCGGGTTAGACAGGCGTCCCACCGAATATTGCAGGGCGCCGTTGGTCGTCACCACCACGCGGGTTGAAGTTGACTCTGAACGGAAGCGCACTTCTTCAACCACGTGTGGCGCCGCCGCATGCCCCCCTTGAGCAAATAACCAGCTATGAAGGATCAACGCGATGGCACTGTAGAGCCAATGCCGTGCAGGCCAATCGCACACATCCTCTAACTTAGACATGGATTTTCCCAAGATCATGTGACCACTCATCTATAGTGGAGGAAGGGATGGCGGTGTTAAATAGGGCATCCGTCGCCATCGAGGCGAGGTCAAAAATGTCTTCATAATTTACCGGTATTGGGCTTGGAGTGCAATGGCTCTGTGTGGATTCGCGCTTGAGCAGTAAGCAATACTTCGTCTACAATGCAGTTCTTGATCAGGTGGAATGGCATTGTGGGTGAAGCTAATGGGGTATACGTATACGCATAGGGGGAGGGTATGGCGCAAAACGGAGGCCGTGATGGGGTGTATGAGATAGCCGAAGACATTGATGCGATTGAGTTTTACTTTGAAGCAGGGGGCACCGATAGGCTCCCGGTCGTACCGCCGACGGAAGAGCGGGTGCAGCGCATGTTGGCCGAGCGAGGGCCGCAGATGAGGTGATGGCCCTTGTGCCGCCCAACTTTGGCGAAGCAACGGTTGAAAAGATCACGGTGAACGCTGTCATGCCTACGCCGGAGGATCCGGAAGGTTTTAATGTGGCGCGATTGCCGAAATGGCTCGACCCGGCTAATGCTGCTACCTTAGTTCCCAAAGTGGCATCGCCAGATGCTATTATTCTAGTAGTCGTGGGTGGGACAGCGGGCCGATGCAGTTTATGCGCAGTTGCTTGAGGAGTTGATCCGTGGGAGAGGTTCGACAGGGCGATGCGGTTGCGCTCATTGATGCGCGGCTACAGCAGGGCAAGCATCATTTTACGCTGCCGGAAGCGGCGGCCATGACAGGTCTTTCCATCGACGAGACCCGCTATGCTATGGAGGCCCTGCTCAACAAATATATTTGCCGCCTTCAAGTGAGTGAAAACGGCGATCTGATTTATTATTTTGGTGATGCCTTGCAGCGCCGTGGAGAAAAAACGGCGGCCGAGCGCCGCCGTGAATTTTTGGCCTGGCTGTGGCGGATCTTTACCGTGATTTACAAAGCATGGGTTGCGGTGACCCTAGTGGCTTACTTCATGGTGTTCTTGGTGATTGTCATCGCGGTCTTAGTGGCGGCGAGTTCCCGGCAATCTTCCGATGACCGGCGTCGTCAGAGCAGTGGGATGCCAATTCATCTGGGCAGTCTTTTCGATCTTTTTTTCAGCATTTTCCGCTGGCGTACGGTGACGGGTGCCATTGACTATCAGCGAGATGCCCAGGGCTATCGCTACCGCCATTACGAGCCGCACCCGGCGGTGATCAACACCAAGAAAAAGAATTTTATATCTGGGGTCTACGACTTTGTCTTTGGCCCGCCGCGCGTAGAACTCGATCCGTTCGGCAATGAAAAAGAAGTTGCGGCCTACTTGCAGCAGAATAAGGGTCTTGTCGTGACGGCGGAATTGAGCGCCTTGGCTGGGTGGACCCTGCCGCAGGCCGAAACGTTTTTGACCGATTGTATCTTGCGCTACCGGGGCGATAGCAAGATCAGCGATGATCCCGTGCTCTATGGACAATTTGATGAGCTGCTGCGTGGTGTTGGCGAGGTTGAAACTGGTGAGGTGACGTATTACTGGGATGAGTATGAACCCGAATACGAGTTGAACGGCAACAGTGCCACGCAGAATACGATTATTTGTGTGATGAACGGGTTCAACTTGCTCATTTCGTTTTTCATAGCCACGGGAGATTTTACCGCGTTTGCCGCTCCGGGTGCACAGTCGGATATCTTGGCATGGCTAGCGGTCAACTCGGCATGGGTACATGTGGTGTTGGGCTGGATACCTTTCGTGTTTTCGATTTTGTTTTTTGTGATACCTCTGGTGCGCTGGGGCCAAATTCGCACTTTGCAACAGCGCCGGCAAGCGCAGAATGTGCGAAAGCGTCTTTTCAAAGCCATCTTTGCCCGCCGTGGTCAGCCGCAAACGGTGGAGGAGGTCACCGCCGCGGTCAACCGTGGCTCTGGTGAAGAGGCGTTAGCGTCCGCTGTGGTTGAAGCCGCTCTCAAGGAACTCACTCTGGACATGCCGGGCGACATGGATGTATCGGAGATGGCCGAGGTGCAATTTTCCTTTCCACGACTCACGGCAGAACTGGCCGCGGTGGGTCTCCTGCGCCAGAGCCGCCGGGGCGATGACGCACTGGGGACCATTGTGATAGAGTCTGACAATCGTTAGTCGCCCTCATAGCCTTGCGGATTCTGCGATTGCCAACGCCATACATCTTCGCACATCTCATCGAGACTGCGCACCGCCTCCCAGCCCAGTTCTCTTTTGGCTTTTGAGGGATCGGCGTAAGTTGCTGCCACATCGCCTGGGCGGCGATCGACGATCTCATAGGCAATGGTGTGGTCCGAGGCTTTTTCAAAGGCGGCAATGACTTCGAGAACGCTGGAGCCTTGGCCCGTCCCCAGATTCCACGCGGCTAGGCCGGGTTTCGACGTTAGTTTTTGTAGCGCTTTAATATGACCCACTGCCAGGTCGACCACGTGGATGTAGTCACGTACACCCGTCCCGTCCCGGGTGGGATAGCTCCCGCCAAATACGCTCAGTTGGGGGAGCCGCCCCACCGCGACCTGTGAGATGTAAGGTAGCAGATTGTTCGGAATGCCAGTGGGATCTTCGCCAATGCGCCCACTGATATGGGCACCCACCGGGTTGAAATACCGTAGCAGCGCGATGTTCCACAAGGTGTCGGCGGCGTGAAGATCGCGCAGGATGTTTTCGATCATCAATTTCGAGCGCCCATACGGATTGGTAGCCGACAGAGGAGAATCTTCCTGAATCGGTACTGTATGGGGATCGCCGTACACGGTGCAGGAGGAGCTAAAGACCAAGTCTTTAACATTGTATTTAGCCATGATATCAGCCAGATTGAGGGTGCCGGCCACATTGTTTTGATAGTAATGCAGTGGCTTGACCACCGATTCTCCCACCGCCTTGAGGCCCGCGAAATGGATCACCGCCGTGATATCGTGTTGCGCGAAGACCCGATCTAGTGCTGGCTTGTCCAGGAGATCAATCGGCTCAAACTGCAAAGATTTCCCGGTGAGTGCCTGAACCCGCTGCAGCGGTTCTACCTTACTATTGGACAAGTTGTCTACCACGACCACATCATATCCGGCTTGGAGCAATTCCAAGCACGTATGACTACCAATATACCCTGCACCACCGGTTACCAAAATTTGCATATTGTTTGTGCCCTCTCACTCGGAGTCTGGTATGGATGGGTCACGAGCATTGCGCCAACTGGTGTATGTAAATCGCCAGATTGTTGACCATGTAAGTTGATATGATTGTACATCATATGAGCGGATTGCGCCTGTTGTACATTGATCACACTCCGTAACGGGGGTATCGAGTTGCTAACTGCATGTGAGTTGGTGAGTTAACCTAAAAAACACAATACCTTAAGACGTTCCCGCGTCACCGTGCGGCCGAGGTGGTGATCGAGTTAGCCGACGGCACGCAGTTGCAGCACGCGGTCGATGTGGGCGAGCCCGCTCGTGATCTCGGCGCGCAGTGGACGCGTCTGACACAAAAATTCCACAGTTTGGCGGACCCTCTATTCTTGGCGTTGACAAGGCATTGGCCTGCATCGAACAATGTTTGAGATTGGAAAAGGCCGGTGCTCTGAGCAGGTTATTGGACAATGCCTCGGTAGGGTAACATCGTATTTGTACGACAAGGGCCACATCGGTCATCTGCAGTTTTAAATGTGATTTTCTAAACAGGATTGCGTGAGACGATGCTGGAAGTTAAGGCGTGGAGCTTTGGCAACTCCATGTCTCTGCTTGACACGGTCTGAGGGGCGCCCTAGGATGGCGAGCTAAGTGGTCCGAGTAGATGACTTGACTGAGGAAGGAGGTGTAGCTGTGGCGGAAGTGAAATTTTACCGTAATAAGATGACCGGGATCAAATCTCAGCCCCATCGCCTTGGCGATACGGCCGATGGGCACGGCATCTACATGGCGCTCGAGGGTTGGGAACCTTTAGATGAGGATGAAAATCCCATTGAGGTGCAGGCTAATGACGAGGGCCGATGGATTATTTAGTTAGCTAGTTAGCATGTCCACAAGTGGTTTGCAGGGCTTGAGTATCAGCCGGTGTGAGGGTGAGGTTGTTGAGATCCTGTGAACCCATCAGGGCATGCATAATTGCCTCGGGGGCATCAATGTGATTCAACCCAAGGGCGTGACCCATTTCATGGGCGATTACCAAGAGAAGATCATCTAAATTGTGAAACTGGAAGATGGTGATAGACTCACCATTGTACTCCCCTTTGTGAAATGGGATGTTTACGCCGTAGAGGGCATTGTAGGTGTGGGCATTGCGGTTGTAGATGGTGAGGAGTGTTGTGCTCTGAGCTTGGAGGGACTCTAGCATTTGGGTGATCTCCTCGATGGCTTTGTGCTTGGCGTCGAGTTCCTCGCGAGTCCGGTCGATGGCCTCGCGCTCGGCGCTTAAGGCGTCGTGCTCTTCCTGTGTCACACCACCCTGCCGATTCTTAGCCTCGACGGTGGCATTGTACGCTTCGCGCCGTTTTTGCAAGTCGTCAAGAGATATTTGGTAGGCTTCTGAACGAGTTTGATAAATGTCTTGCCAATGGTTGTGCAGGGCGCGGACTTTTTGATTCGAGTGATCGGTCTGTTGCATCTTGCGTGATAATTCATGACTAGTAATTGTGGTGTGTTGACGTTCGTCGTAGAGGAGGTTGATGGCAAAAGAGGCCTCGGGGTCATAGATAAACAGTTCCTGACCGAGTGCAGTTGCCCACATGTCACCGGCTTTCTGGATGATCTTGCGGTATTCCCGAGGACTGAGGTCAAATCGGTCGTCTACCTCCCCGATGCGGTAGCGCAAGGGGTGCTCGCATGGCTGGTCATGCTGCCAGAACCAGCCTGCGGCTAAGGCACATGAGCAGAGAAATAAGATGGTGCCAAGTTTTCTCATACGTCGATTCCGTCTTCAAATTTGACCTGATGTAAAAGTGATAACGATGAATACGCTGTCAAACTCATATAAAAAAAGGCACACGTATCTTATCGGATTCACCAGGAACTCTCATGAAGGTAGCGGCTTGGCCAAACGATACATGAAAATTTGATGTGATGGCGCACCCCAAGATTCATATTGTCGCCACGGGCGGTAGCATTTCCGGCATTGGTCCTCACTGTCTAGCCTATGTCTCGTATCCCGAGCTGGGGCAGCGTCTGTCGATCGAGGAGATGTTGGCCCGGATTCCAGAGGAGGTGCATTTCTTTTGCTACGACGGGGCCTCCTTTGAAACGACGGGTGATGATTAAGCCTGAGTTGGCTATGGCAGCAGCAGGGGCGGCAGGCGGATGCCTATGAGCAGATCGCCGGGGTCTATGAGTAGGTTCACCGAAGGTGACAACGCCAGCGATCTGCAAGAGGCCAGCTGATGGCCGGAGGAACGGGGGTTAAGTAACGATGAGTGCATCGAGACATACGCTCAGGTTCCCGGCCGCTTCTAGCGACCAGAGCGATGCGAGGACTCGATCCATTTGCTCTGGCGGCATCGTGTCAGCGGCCAAGCGCCGGAATTTGGCTTCGACGTCGTCGTCCGACATGGGGTTGCGAAAGTGACCGTGCGGGTGGGTAACGGCGGCGCTGAAATGCTGTCCCAATGTCGTGGTCACGTCCATCTGACAGTTGTATTCGTCTGAAAAACGCTGGGTAAAACCGGGTTCTTCTTCCAGCGTGATAGTGGCGATGAGGGACCGGATGGCCGGGTCCTGTAGATAGGTATCGCTAAAGCTATACGGCGTGACGATGCCGTGTTGAAAGGCATAGGCCACCAGGTAGGGAATACTGTGATCGGCGGTTTCGCGGGTTTTGGGAGCCCATTTTTCCGGCTCAGTGGCCGCGCTAGAGGCGGCCGCTTGATAGGTGCGAATGTGAATCGAGGCAATCTCGGCCGGCTGCTCTTGCCGGTAGTGTTCCACCTGCTGGCGAAGTTCCAACGCTAGGCCGATTGGCCCTTGGGTATGAATTTGTGACGGATACGATTTGACAATGGTTGAGAGAATGCGAAAGCCGTCCGCTGCGGGATCCAAGGGCGATATATCAACCGGCTTGCCGACGGCTTGTTGCCAGAGTCCTCGGCGTCCGTCGAAAGGCGCTTCCGGGCCAGTCATGCCCTGTTGTGCTAGCAGCGCCGAAAAGATGGCTGCACGAGTGGCGTAGGCTGCCGCGCAACCTTTCCACATCGAAAGTTCCCCCACGCGAATGGCTCCCAGAGGCAGGTTGGAGACGCTGGCGAGCGATATGGCCTGTCCCAGGGCGTCGCGGTCGAGCCCCAAAACCTTGCCGGCGCCACACACCGCGCCGATGACGCCGAGCATGCCCTGATCCCAACCGAGTGGGCCAATCACCACGTGATCGGAGAGGCGGCAAAACACCTCGTAGGCTGAGACAATGGCCGTAATCACTGTGCGGCCGTTGCAACTTGTGGGATCGGCTAGGGCTAAGACCGCTGGGATCATATCGCTGGGATGCCCACCACCGGGGGAAAAATACGAATCGTTATAGTCGAGGTAGCGCAGGGCTACCCCGTTGGCAAACCCGGCCATCTCGGGGGAGCTGCTCTGCGCGGTGCCCAGAAGCCGGGCGGGCATCGTGCACGTCACGGTTTGGGCCATGTGTCGGGCCATACGGGCGGGCTCGGCCGGTAAGCCGCCTATGAGGCAACCGACGCTGTCGATTAGAGTGCGTTTTACTTGATGCACGACATCAGCCGGCAGTTGATCGTAGTTGAGGTTGTAGGTATAAGCGCTCAAGAGGTCGGTGGTGCGATCCATAAATTCAAATCCTCAAAAGTTGGGGCGCGGTTAGGCGAGCTTGCCGGCGTCTTTGAGCTGTTGAATATCCGATACGCTGTACCCGAGTTCCGCCAACAATGCGTCTGTTGCCGAGCCGATCTGCGGCGGATGGTGACGCAAGCCGAAGTCGTAATCACCCATTTCCAACGGGACGCGGGGCAGTGTGGTAGCGGTGCCATCCGGCAGGGTGGTGGGCACCAGATTGAGCTGTGGGTCGTCAAACAGATCTTCCGGCTGGGCAATCGGCGCAAAGGGTAGGCGGGCAGCTTCACACCGCTCGATGATTTCTTGCTTGGTGTAGGTTTTGAGATGGGCTTCCACCGCCGGCAGTAAGCGGTCCGCAGCATCAATGCGGGCATTGTTGGTGGCCAGGCTGGCGTCGGCAGCCCAGTCCGGTCGTTCAAACGCCTCACAAAACCGTTGCCAGTGCCGGTCGCTCGTGACCCCAACGAAGATTGATTCGCCATCCTCGGTTTCAAAAATGCGATAAATACTCCAGGCGCTGACCCTTGCAGGCATTGGCGGCACCGGTCCGTCGATGAGAGCGCTGTAGGCCATATGCTGACCCATGAAGAAGGCGGTGGTTTCAAACAGCGAGGCCTTGATATGTATGCCTTTGCCGGTCTGTTGGCGGTTGTAAAGGGCCGTGAGCACCCCGATGATGCCGAACATGCCACCGCCAATATCGATGATCGAGGTGCCGGCGCGCAGGGGTTGCCCAGGTGGGCCGGTCATGTAGGCGAGCCCACCCATCATCTGCACCACTTCGTCTAGAGCGGTGCGCTGTTCATAGGGGCCGCTCAAAAATCCCTTGAGCGACAGATAAATGAGACGTTCGTTCAGGGCCTGTATCGCATCGTAGCCAAATCCCAGGCGCTCCATCGTGCCTGGTCCGAAATTTTCGACAAAAATATCCGCCGTGGGCACGAGTTTGTGGATGATGGCTTTGCCCTCGTCGCTTTTGGCATCTACTGCAAGGCTTTGTTTATTACGGCTGTAAAACGGGAAATAGCCGGTGCCAAATCCCTTGAGCCGGCGGGTGGCATCGCCCTCAGGCGGCTCGATGTGAATCACTTCAGCGCCGAGGTCGGCCAGGAGCAAACCGGCAGTGGGCCCCATGACCGCGTGGGTGAACTCCAGAACACGAAGACCGCTGAGAGGGAGAGATGACATGCTGCGCTCCTGTGGTCATAGAAATGTGCATAGGTACGGACTTAACAATATGCCCTTATAAATCATGGCGTTATAGGGCAATCAGAATCTGTTGATTTTTGTATTCTTGCGTATGTACAGTCCATGTGACGTCAAAGCGAAAGTACGTCTGCTGATCCTCGGACAGCTTTGGAGCAGGAAAACAAAATCTGGCCAGATCGTCAATACCTGCAAGTATTTGATTTATAATAAAATAAGCTTAAGTCCGTACCTATGTAGAAATGTGTGAGTCATGTCGGCCGGATTTTAACAGACCTGAGAAGAGAAAGAAATGGTGTGATTGGCGTGGGTGATCACGTGCCCCTCGAAACCAGTGGTGGTGGGATATGAGAGGCACGTGAGTCAGGGCTTTTGCAGCAAGTCTTGTACAATGTCGTCAGAGACGGGTCCAAAGTCTTGGGCGATCCATCGCACGCACTGTTGTACGCGCCCGCACCAATCCTGCCAGGCGTGGCCATATTCGATGTAGGCGATAAACGACTCAATGTCACCGACAACGGCCGTGCTATCGGGAATGATGTCGTCGGATAATTCGTGGGGCAATGGCACAGCGTTTCTCCCACCGTTACCTGCGCTCTGATACGAGCAGCCTGAGTCCAAGGAGCGACTTCGGATGCCTATAAGTAATTGTTGCCAATGCGGTGGGGATTAATCAACTGAAGGTTGCCTGGTGCATAAATCTTAAGTAAATTCAACAGGTTGATCGCGAGGTGCGTGGCGGCCTCTCTATTTGTACTGGCACGTGCAAGTCTCGCCGTTGTCACAAACCACTTCGAGACTCTGTTGGTTAATTCGATTTTGCCCCCCGGCGATGAAAGTCATTTTTCCGAGAGGTAAGGCTCTTTTTGAATTCTTCTTTCGAATAGGAATCCGTTCAATACGATTTATTTCTTGAAGAAGGTCTTCAATCTCATAATCATGATAAGCTTTGTCAGAATAAATGATGGACCATCTTGGAGTTCATAGGTGTAATACTTCAAATTAACACGGTGAAGCCTTCGACTAAATCGGCCTTTGCTCAGCATCTGAGGAATGTCACCGTGTTGCTTGAGCATAGCTCGGGCACTTTCATGCTGACCTCGGAAAAATAAAGCGGCAACTAAGGCAGTGGTCATGACTTCAGCATCGTTCATTTGACATTGGGGACTCTCTTGATAATGTATCGCTTTCAACAAATCGTCACCTAGATAGAATGTCGCTATCATTTTTTCGTCCATGGGTTTCCTCCTCGCCAAGGGGTTTCGAGTTTTTATCCTCATGAAACTGTTGATGGTATGATGCGACTGAGGATGCGGATGGGCAAAGCGGGTACCCGTCGTAGCAAAAGAAATGCACCCTATCCATATCGCGGTCACGCATAGCTTAGCCCCTGAGCCAACAGAGGAATTTTTTGACTTCATACGGGCGTTATAAAGTGTAGAGAGGCCAACTTGCAAGCCAAGTTGAGCAGCAACGCAGTTAACGTCTAGGATGTTGTGTCTAAGATGATGCGAATTCTGATTGTGTTTTTCAGTCTCGTAGGGTTATTGTTCGTTGGCATTTCATCATCCGCCAATGCTACTGAAGCGCTTGATCAAGCCATTCAGCTCTTTAACGCCAAACAATACACAGAGAGCCGTCTCCTGTTTGAGCAAGTGCTAGCGGATCACCCGAACAGCGCCACCGCCCACTATTTCCTTGGCCAAATCTACCTGCATACGGGGGATTTTGACAAGGCCGTTGCCCACTGTAAAATATCGGTCGACCTGCATGCCGAGGTGGCGGCTTACCATTTTTGTTTGGGCCGCAGCTATGGGGAAAAAGCCCGACAAGCACCGCTTTGGCTGCAAGCGTTTCTCGCACCCAAAATCCGCCAGGCTTTTGAAAACAGCGTCGCTCTCGATCCGAGTCATCGCTCGGCCCGGGTCGGTCTCACACATTTTTATATGCAAGCCCCACTAATCATGGGCGGCAGTCTGACCAAAGCACAGGAGCAAGCCGAAACGCTCATCCAACTTAAAGATCCACGGGGTGAGCAGCTCTTGCAAGACATTCTCAAACGGCAAAACAAGGCGCGATTAGCGAATTAAATGAATCCCCCACGGGGGCACTCCGACGTAACCTTCGGACCGCACTGCCAGTAATCATGATGGACATGAGCATTTCCTTAGGCATTGAGGGCCAGCGTATCCATGCCATCATGAGGCCGACACGGCAACTGTCGGCGGTAAGTGGGACACGTATTGCGCCACAATATTGAGGCCGACCAACTCGCTGTAGGCACTCAGAAGCCGATCGGTCACCGGACCGGGAATCGTCCCATCGCCAATCGTCGCCCCATTGATGGAGGAGACCGGACAAATACAAAAACTCGTCGATGTCACAAATGCTTCTTCCGCCGTGTAGACATCAAAGAGGTCAATATCCGCTTCCTTCGCCTCCATGCCGAGATCCCGGGCCAAATCCATCACGGTTTCGCGGCTAATGCCACCCAACACATATTGCTCGCGAGGGGTGATGACCACGCCATCTTTGACAATGAAAAAATTGCTTCCAAGCCCCTCTGCAATATTGCCGTTGATATCGAGAAGGATAGCCCATGCCTCCGGGTCCCGGGCCTTCACTTCCAAATCGCCTTGGACCAAATTAATGTAATTGTGCACCTTGGCCCTCGGACTCATACACTCCGGTGGAGTGCGACGCACCGAGGGCACGATCACTGGTAGGCCATCGCGATAAAATTTGGCCCGGGCCGCAAATGGTAGCGGCTGGCATTCGATCAGCACCGTAGGGGTCAGGGCAGCTCCAGGATCATCGTAAGCCCGCACCCCGCGGGTTACCCGTTGCGTGATCCAATAATCCTCTCGTTCACCGATCAGTGGCAGATTGGCTTCCAGGACTTGCATGGTGCAGGCGGCCATCTCCGCCTGGCTCAGGCCAGGGTCAATGCGCATATACGTGAGTGAGCGGTAAAACCGCTCTAGATGTGGTTTCAGTTTAAAAATAACGCCGCCAAAAGTTCGCGTGGTGTCGAATACCGCGTCCCCCATGAGAAACCCCAAATCGTGAATGGAGACCTTCGCCTGACTGTCCGGAACGAGTTCGCCGTTCAAATATACCATGCGTTCATTGGCCATGATGCACCTCCGGTAAGCGTATCCTTAAATCACCAAGCAGCATTCGTTATGACTGGTCAAGACGAGACAGAGCGCTCGTTATTGTCGCTTGCCGAGGGGGCATTGACAAGAGGAAAACAGGTGAGGGGCAAGGCAGAGGGCCAGCATCTCAAGCTAGGGCTCCCGGAGTCAGCGAATGACTAACCGATCCGACGGTTATCGGTTAGTCAACTGATACCGAGAAGCATTGGGCGGGAAGAAAAAAAAGGCTAATCAGATCCCAGACAGCGTGAACGCCATAACGCTAGGAGCAACACGATGAATTTACTCTCTAAGATACGGCGCTCAGCACGCCAGCAGATGCGACAATATGCAGTCCCATGGGCTTCGATCCCAATGCTGTCGGCCACACTGGCTCGACGATGGCCCATGGGACAGCCGATGATCCTCGTCATCTCGATGCCCCGAAGCGGGTCGACTTGGGTTGGCGAAACCCTAGCTCGATCATCTGGAGCTTCGTATCTGCACGAGCCCTTCACGGGAACTTTACTGGACGAGGGCGCGAAGGGAGGGACCTTCCAGTTTCCGTTCGAAGCCCCCCCTAGTTGCTATTGGAAAGTCGCGGAGCGTCTGCAGAGCGGCCTGCCGAGGTTCCGCCTTGGCATTGTTCGTTACCCCGACCAATGGCAGCTCTCGGGAAGGCATGAGCGCCAGATCGTGGTCAAAGAGGTAAACGTCCTCGGCCTGCCGTGGTTCCTCAACGAATTGCAGCCACGTGTCATTCATCTCGTTCGCCACCCTGCGGCAGTGTCCAACAGTCGATCCCGACTCCCATGGCATGAGAATTTACACGGGATGTTTCAACCGGAGACCATCAAGCATCATGAGGCTGAATGGATTGACAAGACAGAGGACCCGTGGATCGTCGCGGGTGCCATGCATGGATTGGCCATGAGTCTCACAAGTCAACTTCTCATTGACTATCCGGACTCGATGGAAGTCACCTATGAGCAGCTGTGCCAAGATCCAATGATCGAATTCAAAGCGATACTTGATTTCTGTGGTCTGCCGTTTACCGACGAAGTGCGCCAATACCTCCAATCGAGTACCCGTGAGGATGTGGGCCGAGAAACCAACCCATGGGGGACCAGCCGAGACAGCTCAACGATGCATGAGCGTTGGAAGCGCGAACTCGAACCCGACCAAGTCGCTCAGATACGCAAAGGATTCGATGCCATGAATCCCGGCTTTTACAGAGACGACCAATCGTGGTCCCTCGTGGATCAAGCTGTCAGTCCATAATCAGTGCAGCGGCCTGCCGCGGGCAAGGCGTTGGCAATCCGCGCGAGATAAGCTCAAAAACCATCGTGTGGTAGTGCCGCAGGCAGCTTTCACGCCACCCCTTTCGTGGATGACTAATCACCGGTCGATCGAGAGACTTTTAACCCCTCTCGCTGCATGACTAATAACTGGTCGATCGAGAGATTCTTTATTTCTTGAACGTACCCATCAGGCCAAAAGATCTTCGCAGAGAGCCCCTGCTGATGCTGCCCGAGCCCAAAATATAGGCGGTAGTGCCCTTGCGACCTGATTGAGCCTTCAGCCTGCCCCACCTGCTGCCGCTGCGTGCTATCAGGGGATGTCACCTCCACAACAGCTCCAACCGCGGGGCGATTTCCCTCTGAACCAATTAGCTGAAATTCTACCCAATGATCCTTTGCACCCATGTTGTGGTACAGTACGATATGCCATTTCTCAAAACGAAAAAGATGCTGAGTTTGGAATATTTTCAATATTTTCCACCAAACTCTTGTCCATATAGAAGGCAGCTCTTTAATAGCTATCAATAAATCCCGAAAGCCATCATTGTCAGCATCAAACCAGGTACTAAAGAGTCGACCTCTCGCATACTGTCTCTGCAAGATCTGAGTTGCTTCGAAGCGATGGTCCGGACGTTGACGATATATACCATCAGGTGAGACATAAAGATCAGTCAAACCATCATTATCATAGTCAACCCACTGGGCAGCATAGCTCTGAGCGGGCAATCCAATGGACTGCGGATCAGCTAGTTCATAGGTGCCGCCGACATTAATCAGGAGGATATTTCGCTTTTCGGTTACGGCAAATACGTCAATATCGCCATCAGAATCGTAATCGGCGATCGTTAGATTCCTAACGATACTACCACTTTGCCCAATGGATTGGCGTGTAAAGTGCCCGGATTGATTCACATAAAGCCAAAATGCTTTGTTATCTGTCCAAAACAAGTCCATGTCTCTATCATTGTCGGCATCCAACCAGACGAACGCACCCTCTTCAGGAATATCGAGTTTTCTTTCCATTGCGACGTTGACAAACTGTCCCGGCGTCTTTTGCCAGTGCAATTGATTTGGATATAGGTTTCTTGGAGGTGTTCTCCTACCACATCCAACGTAAATATCGAGTCGATCATCACCATCGAAGTCAATCCAGGCCACACGTCGCCCTGGACAAACATCTTTAACAATCCCAGATGTTGCAGCACGATCTGTAAAGGCGAATTCCTCTTTAACGAGCAACTCGTCATTATGACGTAAGAGATCAGACGCCATTTCTCCTACTCCTCCACCATGAATGATGAAGACATCGGTCCGCCCATCGCCATTATAGTCCGCCCATGCCATCCCATGGCGATCTATACCTGGAGACAAAACAAACTCGTGTGAACCGGGATTTAACCGTTTAGAACCAATATACACCCTATCGAGCGGCATCTGCTTATTTAATTTAAATGATGCATCAAACAAGAAACGGAAAGTCTGTAAAGTTAACCAACCATTATCTTTACATGAGAAATAAACATTAAGCGTATCTTTGTTTTTTTTAGTAGAAGCTTTACAGTTGTTTTTTGCATTAATAACTGCTTCCTGTGGTATCTGAATTTCCCCCATAATTTTATTAATGTTACTAGTATCATGAACACGAATAATTAATTCTCGCTTATACCAATAAATATATAATCCCGGAGTATCTATAGATGGCTCTTGATCTGAGGGCTCTGCTCCGGGAAATTCGGAGTTTGTAGAGAGTCCAAACTGAAGAAGCTGATCATTAAATTTTCCGTGACCATTATTGATTAAAAGTTTCTGTCTAGAACTATGATTAGTCGTATAAATATCCAGTGATTGATCGTTGTCAACATCTGCGACACCAAGATCATCTAGATCATAGGTAATTCCTAGTTGCTGTTGAGCAAACAAGCCATTAGTTCTTAAAGGGTTTAGAATTTTATATTCCTGAGACTTAAATACCAAAATCACGGCAATAATCACAACGAGAGTTATCACAACACCCACACGGATGAATCGCCCATGGAGAGTAGGTTTAGGCATTGAATGCCTCCTTCATTATCACCGAGACGCGGATATAAAAAGAAAGGGGAAAGACAATAGTCTTAGAAGGGTTGACACCTTTTTCACAAAAACGATTTCTTTGTGTCTCTAAAAATATTAACTCACGTCAAGTAATATGGAAAATAAATCTGATGACTCCCGGCATTTTGCCTGTTGAAACTGATATGAAAACGGTGATCAGGAATAAGCCGTCTAAATCGGCCCATTTGCCTTGCCCACTTTTTGGATCTCCTCATTGGAGTCCAAAGTCCAGTAAATATAGACATTCTGAGCGATACAGCGGGTCCAAAAACCGGTCAAAAAATTTGGCCCAAAAACGGCGTTTTTAGACGGCCTAGAATTGAGGGAGCTATTCCCGAACGAGTGAGCTGCGTCTACAACTCGCGATGAGTGCGATTGAGCCAGGCAAACTGTTCACTACTTTCGGGGAGATGTGAAAGGAGTCGAAAATACAGCGATTCCCGGAGGGTACTTAAACCATTGAAAACAAAAGACTTATATTTTGTGCTTTCGTAAACATAAACCTAGTAAAATCAATGACATATGCTTTTTTGAGTGCCTTGAACAAGGCAATTTTAGCGTAAGTTGTTGAAAAATTTGATTTCATCTTTACGAAAACTAAAATTTTAACTTCTTTAAATTCAAGCACTTAAGTGTCCTCCGGGAATTGCTGGGGTTTCCTCCGATTTCGCCGATCTGACCTCCCGGCCCCTTGCCTCTCATCGCCCGTAAAATCAACGTATCGTGGTATCGGGCCGATCCAACGCATTGCACCCACCGTCCCCTTCCTCTATAATGCA
>Ga0214472_10001857_pt1 | contig 22952 bp, 26 predicted proteins | sample RVTome_6_FD_207662 | JGI IMG/M metagenome (GOLD analysis project Ga0214472, IMG submission 207662) | Soil microbial communities from uranium-contaminated site in the Upper Colorado River Basin, Wyoming, United States - RVT140D175 | ecosystem: Environmental > Terrestrial > Soil > Contaminated >...
CGCCCGCACAAATGCGGTCATTTCATCGTCCGGCGCCCGTTCCGAAAAATCGTCGAAGGAAACGTAGGCGCCTTTTGGTATCACCAGAACATGGACTGGTGTCTGAGGGTTGATGTCCCGGAAAGCCAGGACATGATCGTCTTCGTATACCCTGTCACAGGGAATCTCGCCGCGCAGGATCTTCGCGAAAATATTGTTGTTATCGTAAGCCATTGATTTACCTGTCTGTAGAGCGTTGATCCGCAGGAGCTTCGGACCTTAGTTTTCCGGCAGGCCTGCAACTGGCAAATCTCCGGCCTGATCTTCGCCGGAAAGCCCGCGCGCGGATTTTTCGGCAATGCCCGAAATACCCTTGCGGCCCTCAAGCTGCCTCCAGATGTCGTTGGGCTTCAGCCCCCGAGCGGCCCAGAGCACCAACAGATGATACAGCAGATCGGCGGACTCGTCGGCCAGCTTGTCCCGACTGCCCGCAACGCCTTCGATGACGGTTTCGGTGGCCTCTTCGCCGACTTTCTGGGCGATCTTGAGCACACCTTTGCTGAAAAGTTTGGCGGTATGCGAAGTCTCGGGACTGTCGTCGCGGCGACTTTCGATGACCTCGAAGAGATGATCCAGAACACGTCCGTCCAGTTCGAGCTCACCCATCTGTCGCTGTTCCATATTCTGTCTTCCGATCACTCAAAGGCCTTTGCGCGGGATTCATTGGAAAGACCCGATTTTCCTTGGCTGCCTAGCCCCAATGTTACCTGATTGCAACGCTTATCGAAAATTTGAGGCAAAGTACCCGGCGGATTTCAACTGAGCACTGAGCGCATCGGTCTAACGTACGGGAATCCCGTCTTTCGCCATATGTGCCTTGGCTTCGGCGATTGAAAACTCTCCGAAATGAAAGATCGATGCCGCCAGGACCGCGCTGGCATGCCCCTCGAGAATTCCGGCACTGAGATCTGCGAGTGTACCGACGCCCCCCGAAGCAATCACCGGAATCCGCACGGCATCGGCGACGGCGCGGGTCAGTGCAATGTTGTAGCCCTCCCGCGTACCGTCCCGGTCCATCGAGGTCAGCAGGATTTCACCGGCGCCATAATCCGCCATGCGCTGCGACCATTCCACGGCGTTGATCCCCGTCGCTTCGCGGCCGCCATGGGTGAAGATCTCGAAGCGTTCCGGCGCGACCTGCTTGGCGTCAACGGCGACCACAATACACTGGGCACCGAACTTTTCAGCGGCGTCACGCACGAAACCGGGATTGTGGACCGCGGCGGTATTGATGGAAACCTTGTCCGCACCTGCCAGCAGAAGACGCCTGATATCTTCAATCTCCCGCACCCCGCCACCCACGGTCAGCGGCATGAAACAGGCCTCGGCGGTGCGTGTCACCACATCCAGCATGATATCGCGGCGCTCATGACTGGCGGTGATATCAAGAAAGCAGAGCTCATCCGCACCGGCCGCGTCATAGACCCGGGCCTGTTCGACCGGATCGCCGGCATCGCGCAAGCCGACGAAATTGACGCCCTTGACCACGCGGCCGTCTTTCACGTCCAGGCAGGGGATGATACGAACTTTAAGCATGAATGCCTCCTGCTAACCCGCGCTTGATTCTGCGGTGGACCTGGTGAGCGCAAGAACGGCCGCCGGATCGATCCGGCCATCATACAGCGCCCGTCCGCAGATCACGCCCTCGATACCGCTGTCTTCCACAGCCAGCAGCGCCGTAATGTCATCGAGCGAAGCGACGCCTCCCGAAGCAATGACCGGCACCGAGATTGCCCGGGCCAGCGCGGCCGTGGCGGCCACGTTCGCGCCCTGAAGCAGGCCATCCCGGTCGATATCGGTATAGACAATCGCCGCAACGCCGGCATCCTCGAACCTTTGCGCCAGCTCGGTTGCCGCCAGTTCACTGACCTGGGCCCAGCCTTCGACGGCAACCCGGCCGCCGCGCGCATCGATCCCGACCACCACCCGGCCCGGGAAGTTACGGCAGGCTTCCTTGACCAGTTCCGGATCCTTGACCGCGACGGTCCCCAGAATCACCCGTTCGATCCCTGCCGACAGCCAGGTTTCGATGGTCTTAAGATCCCGGATGCCGCCGCCGAGCTGAATGCGCAGATCAACGGCTTCAACAATGGCGGCAACGGTATCGCGATTAACCGGATAGCCCTCGAATGCACCGTTAAGGTCGACCACATGAAGCCATTCGAAGCCCGCTTCGCGAAAGCGCCGCGCCTGATCGGCCGGATCGCTGTTGAAGACAGTGGCCGAATCCATCTCGCCCTGACGCAGGCGAACAGCAGCTCCGTCCTTCAAATCGATTGCCGGAAATACGATCATGGTTACCTGGCTTCCTTGTTACTCTTTGAGTCTGCTTCGCGTTCTTGATGTCTCCAATCAAGAACGATCGCGCTCCGGCGCGTCACCGGATCACACCTGCAGACTTAATACTCCGAACCGGTGGCAGAGGAACGGTCCAGGGAGGCATTGGAATCCCCTTGAAGATCCTTGGTATAAAAATACCCGGTCACCCAACGGCCATCGACACGTGCATACTGCGGATGCTCTCCCCAACGGTGGAAATTAAGCTGATCGTAAACCTGTATCGCGCGTTTCTGAGTTTCACGGACATCCAGATTGAGAACCTTCAACCCGACTTCCCGCGCAGCAGACTCAACCCGCTCGACCATCATGCGTGCCAGCCCGTGACCACGCGCCCAGGGCGCAAGGAAGAAGGTGGTCAGCTGCCCTGTGTGCGCCTGCGCCTCATTGTTGCGTGGTGGCCGGATCAGCTGCGCTGAACCGGCAATGGTGCCATCCAGACGGGCCACAAAAAGCTGTCGCTCGGGAACCAGCAGGACACCGCGCCAGGAAGTTTCCATGACCTCCCGGGGCGGCGGCGTCAGCCAACCAAACCCGCCGCCGTCGAGAATGGCCGCCTCGGCCGCATCGCAGAGATCATGCAGGTCCGGACCTTCGAAGGCCTCAAGACACTCGACCGCAACGTTTGGCGCCCGACCGCGGTTTTCGTTTTTTTGGGGGTTCACACCTTGCACCGACATCAGGGAGTCCATTTCAAAAAATTTTCGAGCAGTTTCAATCCCGCCATCTGGCTCTTTTCCGGATGGAACTGCGTGCCGACCAGATTGTCGCGCCCGACGACGGCAGTCACGCTGCCGCCATAATCCACCGTCGCAAGCACCTGCCCGGGCTCGCTCGGCTGCATATGATAGCTGTGGACAAAATATACATGAGGTTCTTTCCCCATTCCTAAAAACAAAGGGTGCGCCGGCACAGTGAATTTCAGCTGATTCCAACCCATATGGGGCACCTTCAGCGCCGGATCGTCCGGCTCCAGGGCCACGACCTCGCCCGGAATCCAGCCCAGACCGTCGCAATCCCCGTGCTCCCGGCCGACAGACGCCATCAATTGCATGCCGACACAGATTCCCAGGAAGGGCCTGGCGGCGCGAATCACCCGTTCCTCCAGGATCTCGACCATCCCGGGCAGGGCACCCAACCCCCGGCGGCAGTCGGCAAAAGCACCAACCCCCGGGAGAACGATCCGGTCGGCCAGACGCACGACGTCGGGATCGGACGTCACCATCACGCGGCTCGACAGGCCCGCTTCATACGCGGCACGCTCCAGCGACTTGGCCGCCGAGCGCAAATTACCGGAGCCGTAATCGATAAGGGCAACAGACATAACCGGGAGACACTCCTATAGAAAACACCGTCCATTCGACCTGGAGATGGCATCGGCCGCCGCAAATTCCAACTCGCTGATCCTGTTGGAAGTCGGTGAAACCACCCTGCCAGCGAACCGCTGGCCTATAGGCTGCCCTTGGTCGAAGGAACCGAATCAGCCTTGCGTGGATCGATGGCAATCGCTTCGCGCAGCGCACGCGCCAGGGCCTTGAAACTCGATTCCACGATATGGTGGTTGTTGGTTCCGTAGAGGTTCTCGACATGGAGCGTCAGGCCGGCATGTTGCGCAAAGGCCTGGAACCATTCCTTGAACAGCTCGGTGTCCATTTCCCCCAGCTTGTCGCGACTGAACTCGACCTTCCAGATCAGATAAGGACGATTCGAAGCATCCAGCGCAACCCGGGTCAGGGTCTCGTCCATCGGAATAACAGCCGAGCCATAGCGCCAGATACCTTTACGTTCGCCCAGAGCCTGCGAAAAGGCTTGCCCCAGAACGATACCCGTATCTTCCGTCGTATGATGAAAATCGATATGCAGGTCACCCTTCGCCCGCAGCGTGATATCGATCAGGCTGTGGCGTGAAAAATTTTCAAGCATATGATCGAGAAATCCGATCCCGGTCTCGACGTCATAAACCCCGGTCCCGTCCAAATTCACAGTCGCTGAAATCTGGGTTTCATTGGTATTACGCTCGACGCTCGCTTGACGCATCAGCTGGTCCTTCCATCGGGTACAGCAATGATTCACCGCGATAGCACCTGACGCCCGGAGTAACTTGACGGGCGGACGGGATCGCTATCATGTATGAAGCCGGGCTCTTTTATCAGGAAGCCGCGGCCAGTTCCAACAAAGAAGAACCCAAATCCTCTGGAAAGCTGTTTCAAGCCACAGTTGACCGGCGCATCCACTGAGCGTTCAGTTTATGCAAAAAGCCGAATCTTTCAGCTTCTTCTTGAACGCGCGGCGAAGTTGGACCATTTCTCTTGCCATGTCACAGAGTCAAATTCCCCAATGGCGAGGCACCACAATACTGTCCGTTCGCAAGGGCAATAGGGTTGTCATCGCCGGTGATGGTCAGGTCAGCCTGGGCAGCACCGTCATCAAGTCGAACGCCCGCAAGCTGCGGCGCCTTGGCAAAGATCAGGTTATCGCCGGATTTGCAGGAGCAACGGCCGACGCCTTTACCCTGTTCGAGCGACTGGAAGCGAAGCTGGAAAGCTATCCCGGCCAGCTGACCCGGGCCTGCGTTGAACTGGCAAAAGACTGGCGCACAGACCGCTATCTGCGCCGGCTGGAAGCCATGATGGCGGTCGCCGATTCCGAGACATCCCTTGTTCTGACCGGCACCGGCGACGTTCTGGAACCGGAAGACGGGCTGATCGGGATCGGTTCGGGCGGCAATTACGCGCTGTCCGCGGCACGGGCGCTCATCGATATCGACAGCCTGGACGCCGAAATGATTGCCCGCAAATCCATGGCCGTGGCCGCCGGTATCTGCGTCTACACCAACAACAATATCCTGGTCGAGAGTCTCGAGAGCAAACGGCAGAATTGACGGCACCGATTTGACCGGTGCCGTAGCCGGAAAGAATAAGCCGCCGAAAGGCCGACCGATCGCGTGACGTAGATCCCGAGCACATTACAGGGCCCCATTCAGAATGAGCAGCATCAAGTCTTCACAGTCCCAGGCAAACGCTTTTTCACCACGGGAAATCGTATCTGAACTCGACCGCTATATTGTCGGACAGAAAGACGCCAAACGCGCGGTGGCGATCGCCCTGCGCAACCGCTGGCGTCGCCAGCAGTTGCCGGAGAGCCTGCGCGAAGAAGTGCAGCCCAAGAACATCCTGATGATCGGCCCGACCGGCGTCGGTAAAACCGAGATCGCCCGGCGTCTGGCCAAACTGGCGCAGGCGCCCTTCATCAAGGTCGAGGCGACGAAATTCACCGAAGTCGGCTATGTCGGACGCGACGTCGAGCAGATCATCCGCGATCTGGTCGAGGCCTCGATCCACACCACCCGTGAAAAACTGCGCACCGAGGTCAAGGCTCAGGCGGAACTTCATGCCGAGGAGCGGGTCCTGAATGCCCTGGTCGGTGACAACGCCAGCGACGACACCCGGGCAAAATTCCGCAAAATGCTGCGCGAAGGCGATCTCGATGATCGTGAGATCGAAATCGACGTCGCCGATTCCGGCGGCCTCCAACTCCCCACCATGGACATTCCCGGTATGCCGGGAGCGAGCATGGGAATGCTCAATCTCAACGACATCTTCGGCAAGGCCATGGGTGGACGCACCAAAAAGCGCCGCATGAAAGTCGCCGAAACCTACGGCCCCCTGATCGCCGAAGAGAGCGACAAGCTGCTGGACGAAGAAACGGTGATCGTGGATGCCGTCAACAACGTTGAGCAGAACGGAATCGTCTTTCTCGACGAGATCGACAAGATCACGGCCCGCTCAGAGCGGACCGGCGCCGATGTCAGCCGTGAAGGCGTGCAGCGCGACCTGCTGCCGCTGATTGAGGGCACAACCGTCGCCACCAAGCACGGACCGGTGAAAACCGACCATATTCTCTTCATTGCTTCGGGTGCGTTTCATCTTGCAAAGCCCTCCGACATGCTGCCGGAGCTTCAGGGCCGTCTGCCGATCCGGGTCGAACTCAATCCGCTCACCCGCGACGATATCAAGCTCATTCTCACCGAGCCCGAGAACAGCCTGCTCATTCAATACAAGGCCCTGATCGGGACCGAGGAGGTCACGCTCGAGTTCGAGGACGCGGCGATCGACGTGCTGGCCGATCTGGCGGCGGACATCAACAACAGGGTGGAAAACATCGGCGCCCGGCGGCTGCACACGGTGATGGAGAAGCTGCTCGACGAGATTTCCTTCACCGCGACCGATCGGGCCGGCGAAACCATCGTGATCGATGCCGATTACGTCCATAAAAAGGTTTCCGAACTGGCCAAGAACGTCGATCTTTCGAAGTTCATCCTCTAAGGGCTGATTCACCGGCTCCGTGAACTGGCCGTCTCTTCCGGTGTCTCAAACTTCGTCAACCACCGCGAGCAGACGCTCAATCGTTTCGTCATCGAAACGGCTGATCTCTTCGGACAGGCGGTTCGCCAGTTCTGTCGCACGCGGCGAGAGGCCCGCGGTATCGACGGTCACGCGGGGGTGTGAGCGATCGGCAAGGCTCTGCAGTTCCTCAGCCTCGTCCCAGATAATGTTCAGATACTGGCAGACCCGGTGCACAAAGCGGCGGTTCGGACGGCTTCGATGACCATGCTCGACCGCGGAAAGATAGGCCGAAGACACACCCAGGCCGGCCGCCATCTCCTTGAGCGTCACGCGACGTTCGGCGCGCAGCGCCCGGAGCTTTTCACCAAACGGCGTCACCGGCGATCTCTGTTTTCGGTTAACTGCATCCCGGTTTATAGATCGAAAAAACCTTTGGGATCAAGTTCTTGTGAATCAGTTTGCTCGGCTACTTCTCACGGCGGCGTTTAAGCAGAACATAGAGTGCGCCCGTACCGCCATGACCCTGCTGGGCATAATTGAAGGCGATAATCCGCTCCCTGTTGCCGGATTCGTTCAGCCAGTTCGGCACCTGATTGCGCAGAACCCCGCCGGATTCCTTGGCGAGCCCCTTTCCGGTGATCACCAGCACACAGCGCAGTCCGCGCGATTCCGAACGCAGGATAAAGCGGCTGAGCGCGCCGTGCGCCTGCGCCTGCGTCATGCCATGAAGATCGAGGGTCGACTCGATTGCCATCTTCCCGCGGTTCAGACGCTCGGCGTTTCTGCGATCCAGACCGGCGGAAGAACCATGCGAAAGCAGCTCATCACGGCCTTTGGGCAGCTTTTTCACCACCGGTTGCCTGAGGGGCAGCTGGCCGGGAGAGGGAGTCAAAGCCTGTTTCACTCCCTGGTTCGAAGTGCTGTTGTCACGCCCGTTCAGAAGCGCCTCGAAAGCGCCGGTTTCCTGCGCAGCGGCCTTTGCCTGGTCGCGGCGCTTTAAAGGCTGGGTTTCACGATTGACATGACGCCAGAGGTATCGGTCCTCCGCTGAGAGGTTGCCGGACCGTTTCGCTTTTGGTTTGCGCCGCTCGTTCATATACCGCTTCTGGACGCCTCTGGTTCCTGGCCCGGTTTCCTGGCTGGAAAGCCATCACATAGCGGCTTCACGCCGGGCTGTCACCATCCTCTACGATGATAACATGAAGCCGTCGTGGCCCATGCGCGCCCAATTCGATTTTCTGTTCGATGTCGCCGGTGCGCGATGGTCCCGAAATCATGTTGACCGTGCGCGGCATATATCCGTTACCGAAAACCTTGCGCAATCTGGCCCAACCTTCCTCGTAGGCACCGACAATCTGCGATGCTCGCAGCACCACAATGTGGTTTTCCGGCAGGAAGTTCAGGGTGGTCGGACCTTCAGGGCCCGAATGCAGCATCAGCGTACCGGTCTCGGCAACGGCCGCGAAAGCACCGGTTACCGAGACCTGATCCGGTTCACGGGCCGGGCCGTGCGAGATCTTGAGCAGATGCTGCCCATCCCAGGGCAGGGACTGGAGATCCCTGGAAGGTGCCATTCGGATCTCCGGTGGCAGATTCTTGGCCTTGAGATACTCGCTGACCGACTCCGGCACCTGATCGCCGGACGACACCCGCGCCACCGTCGCCGAAAGTTCGTTGAGCATGGATTCCATCAGATCGACCTGCGCCGGATGGGGCAGGCGGGACCGCTCGGGAATCAGGCCCGGCCTGGGGTCCGACAGGCGCTGCTCCCGCATATCCTGTGGGTCGTCGCCAGGCGTGTTGCGCGCAAGAGCCTGTTTGACGGCACCGAGAATCTGACTGCGTGCCGTTGTCATTTCACCGCTCCCCGCTTTTCGTTTTTCTGCTTCTGTGCCCAGAGTTGCTGAAAGGTTCTGCCCTGGGGTGCCGGCAGATCGCGGTATTTCGTCCAGCCGCCGGCCAGCGGCAGAGAGCTGAATCGCCCCTTGCGGCGCCCGAGCGCGCCCAGAATCCTGATCCCGAAACCGGCCAGACGCCGGTAAAGCACGGGACGGCACGCCAGAAAAGCCCAGAGCCAAAGGCCGCTACGCACCGACGAAGGGGTGAGGTGCCGTTCGAACTCCCGTTCGCGCCAGTTCCGCATCATCCGGGGCAGCGGAATACGCACCGGGCAGACGCTTTCGCAGCGGCCACACAAGGTGGAGGCATTGGGCAGGTGTCCGGCTTCCTCGACCCCGATCAGATTGGGCGTGAGCACCGCTCCCATCGGGCCTGGATAGACCCAACCGTAGGAATGACCGCCAACGGCATGGTAAACCGGGCAATGGTTCATACAGGCGCCGCAGCGGATGCAGCGGAGCATATCCTGAAAGTCGCTGCCCAGCATGGCGGAGCGGCCGTTGTCGAGCAGGATGACGTGATATTCCTCCGGCCCGTCCGGATCCTCGGCCCGGCGCGGTCCGGTCGAAAAGGTGGTGTAGGCCGAAAATTCCTGGCCTGTCGCCGAGCGGGCCAGAACCCGCAGGATAGTTGTGGCATCTTCCAGGTTCGGAACCACCTTTTCGATGCTCGCGATGACGATATGCACCCGGGGCAGGGACTGGGTCAGATCGCCGTTGCCTTCGTTGGTGACGATGATCGAAGTTCCGGTCTCGGCGATCAGAAAATTCGCCCCGGTGATTCCGACATCGGCGTCCAGATAGCGCTGGCGCAGAATCTGTCGGGCCTCGTTGACCAGATCCGTCGGCTCGCTGAGATTACGGTCGGCCGGCAGATGCGTGTGCAGAGCCCGGAAATCCGCTTCGACCTGCTCCTTACTGACATGGACGGCCGGCGCGATAATGTGGCTGGGCGGTTCCTTGCGCAGCTGAATAATGTATTCGCCCAGATCGGTCTCGACCACGGTCATGCCGGCTGCTTCGAGGTGATCGTTGAGGGCGATCTCCTCCGAGATCATCGATTTGCCCTTTGTCACCGTTCTGGCATCAACGCGGCGGCAGATATCCAGGATCGCCTTGCGGGCATCTTCGGCGGTCGGTGCCCAGTGAACCTGTCCACCGCTTTCGATAACTTTGGCCTCGTAACGCTCCAGATAGAAATCCAGGTTTGCCAGGCTGTGGTTCTTGATATCCCGGGAGGCATCCCGCAGGGCTTCGAATTCGGGCAGACGTTGCGTGGCGGCAAGGCGTTTTCCGGTAAAGCCCACCTTCATCTTGGCCATTGCAGCCTGAATGTGCGGATCGGCGATGGCGCGCCGGGCATTCTCTTTGAAGTTATGAGATGTCGATTCCATGACCCTCAAGCCCCTCCGCTGCGCGGATCGCCGGGTGCTGTGCCGGAAAGCCCGATGGCCGGATCTTCGGTCATTCCGGCCAGGACCTCGGCAACATGACGCACCTGAATGGCCGAGCCGCTGCGCTGCAGCTTGCCCGCCATATTCATCAGACATCCCAGATCGCCGGCCAGCAGTGTCTGTGCGCCGGTCGCCTCGATATTCCCGGTCTTGCTGCTGACCATGGTGTTGGAAATGTCCGGGTACTTGACACAGAAGGTTCCACCGAAACCGCAGCAGGTATCGGCGTCCGACAGTTCGACAAGCGAAAGATCCCCGACGGTCGAAAGCAGCTGGCGCGGCTGATCACGGACGCCCAGTTCGCGCAGCCCCGAGCAGGAATCGTGATAGGTGACGGAACGAGGGAAGACCGCGTCGACTTTCGAAACCTGCATGACGTCGGTCAGAAAGGACACCAGCTCATAGGTCCGGGTGGAAAGATCAGCGGCCTTTGCCGCCAGTTCGGGTTCCTTGTCGAACAGCGTGGGATAGTGCGCCTTCAGCATCGCCGCGCAGGATCCGGAGGGGGCAACGACATAGTCGAACCCCTGAAAAGCCTCAATCACCTGAAGCGCGATCGCCCGGGTATCCGCCCGATCCCCCGAATTGTAGGCGGGCTGTCCACAGCAGGTCTGCATTTCGGGGACTTCAACCCGGCAACCGGCGGCTTCCAGCAGCTTGACCGCGGCAAAGCCCACACTTGGGCGGAAGAGATCGACCAGGCAGGTCACGAACAAACCGACGCGCGGCTCGGGTTTCGACATGGTGTTCAGGTCCTCCCAACCTACAGACCGATCCGTCCTGCGAATGATGGATCATGACGAGAGCGATGTCCGATCAGATATTGCTCCAGGGTGCGATGGCTCCTGATTCGAACGATCAGGCTCAAGGCAAAACCGCACCGGCCCTAAATTGGTATTACCACCTATTTTCCGGCGATGCCACGGCGTTTTCAGAAGATCATCAGCTCGAACGACGTGCTCCTAACGGTTCGACGGGAGCCTTCGCCAGGGTCGACGGATCAGCTGCCGGCTGCACGCCGGGCGGCCACGGCTTTGGGCAGGAGCAGGTAGTAGCTGCCGCGCTGTTTCATGCGTCCGGCCTCTGCCAGGGCCGTTTCACCGGTACCCCAGAAGAAATCGCCCCGGACTGGACCCTTGATCGCACTACCGGTGTCCTGTGCGACCATCAGGCGTCGCAGCGGTCTGGGACTGGCAGTCGAGCTCCCCGGCCAGGTCGTATCCAGATAAACCGGTGCGCCGAGGGGGATGAAGGCGGGATCGACGGCGAGACTTCGGCCCGGCGTCAGGGCCACACCCTGTGCACCTATGGGACCGTCGCCTTCGATTTTGCGAAAGAAGATGTAGCGCGGATTCCGCTGCATCAGCTCAGTGGCTTTTTCCGGATTGCTGCGCAGCCAGTCGCGGACCGACTGCATCGACGCCTTGTCAGCGGAAATATGACCTTCGTCGATCAACAGGCGACCAATAGCGACAAAGGGCAGACCGTTGGAGCCGTCGAAACCGACACGCATCATGGAGCCGTCAGGCAGGGTCACCATACCCGAGCCTTGAATATGCAGGAAGAAAACGTCGACCGGATCTTTGGCCCACAGAAGCTCGAGGTTATCGGCGTCGATGATGCCGCCATCAATTTCGGTGCGGGAATGATAAGGAACCAGACGGCCGTTCTTGACCCGGCCGGCAATTCTTCGGCCCGCCATTTCTTCATCAAACATCCGCAGATCGGCCGTCACGAGGTCGCCTGGACGCTTATAAAGTGGCGTGGTGTAATCACCGCCAGGAAACAGGGCCCCGCGGAGTTCGGATTCATAATAACCGGTGAACAAGCCGTCATTCCTGTCCGTGGTTGTGACTTTAAAAGGAACGAACAGGGTTTCAATAAGATCACGGAATGCGGCATCACTGGCCGGTCGTCCGGCTTTCGCGACCTCATCGCACGGCAGCTGCCAATCGGCGATGGTACCGGCAACCCCCTGTCGTCCCACTAGGCGATCATCCGGACTGCGCAACAGCCGGTCGCAGGAGCGCTGCAAGGCAGGCAGTGCGTCCGACATACTGTCCTCGCCCCAGCCCGGGAGCTGGTCGAAGCCGGTTTCTTCAAGCAACATCTCGGGCGGAGCCGATTCGGATACGACCTTCTTCTCAGGCTCCCGCTGCTCGCAAGCCGGCAGCGCCAGCATCAGAGCAGCCGCAACCGCTATCCTGATGCAGCCGGCTGAGGCTGTGAAGCCCTCCGTGTTCAGCTGGCAGGCAAAGAAGTTGCGGATAAAACGGAAGCAGGGTCCCGGATCCCGGGAAGGATAACGCGCCTGCGAATTCGACAACGCCATCATGTTCCCCCCCAAAAAAACTGGCTGCTTCGTCTTGATCAGTTCGGGCTGCGGGTGGCAACGAGAGCCCAGTTGGGATCACGGCTCGAGGTATTGCGCGCAAAGGTCCAGATATCTGTGATCCTGGTCACGTGATTCGGATCGCCCTCAACGGTTTCACCGGCGGCGTCACGTGTCACATTGACCTGTTCGGAAACGAATTTAATGGTGACGAAGGCGGTACGTCCCTGAAGTTCCGCTTCGATGATCTCGGCCGTTTCGATACCGATCAGAGTCGTTTCAAGTTTATGGTTCTGCTCTTCACGCGATTTTACGGCCCCGGAAAAATCTTCGTAAACATCGTTCGCCAGCAGGGGCCGCAGTGTCTCGACATCTCCTTTTGCAAAGGCGCCGATAATCATCTCGAAAGCGGCCGAAGCGCCGGCGGCAAACTGTTTTTCATCAAAGTCCCGGTCGGCCTGCTTTACGGCACGAAGTCCCGGTATGATGGATCCGGTTTTCTCCGACTCTTCAGCGGATTCCATATCCGGAACCACGTCTCCGATATCGAGCGTCTCGGAACCGCTTTGTGTCCGCTTCGGCAGATGAACGACTTTGTCGTTACCCTTTTCCTGTTTGAAGGGATCGAATTTCGGCGGCTCGTCGTGACCGGTACGTTTCCCCAGAGCGTTGCGCAATCGCACAACACAGAAAACCGCGATGGCAGCGAGTATGATAATGTCCCAGGGGATAGTGTTACCCATATATTCCAACCAAAAGTTCGGCGTAATGGCATGCGGACAACCAACCGCGCCAGAACCAGTATTACCGGAGCAGGTCGTACCGATGCGCTATTTATAATCATCGGCCATTGACATTGCACGACGATCGACAGCTCTTGAAAGTCCGGACTTATTCAGCAAATCCATAACTGGCAGTCGAAAACGTACTCCAATGTATTGTAAATAGGGAAGAGTTGAGGAAAGAGCAAGTATGGCTATCCTTTTGCTCGCCGCATTCATCGGCGTACCGCTACTCGAAATTGCCGTTTTTATCGAAGTCGGCGATCGTCTCGGCCTATGGAACACACTGGGCTTCATCATTCTGACGGCCATTATCGGAATCTGGCTGCTTCGGATTCAAGGTCTTGCAACGCTATCTCGGGCACGCAGCCAGATTGACCAGGGTGTGCTGCCAACCAGTGAACTCTTTGACGGAGTTTGCCTCCTGATCGCCGGCGTGCTGCTGCTCACCCCGGGCTTTGTGACTGATTCCATCGGTTTTGCCCTCCTGGCACCGCCGCTGCGCAATCTGTTGCGGCGATGGCTTGGCCGCCGCATGGAATTGAGAATGACCACATCGACGGGAAGGGGGCCGCCAGATGGTGATTTCCGTGACAACGTCCGAGGTCCCTTTAACGGAAGCGATGTGATCGACGGAGAATTTCAGGATCTGACGGATAAGGCAGATGATGATGACTCCGGACGTGACAGGTCCGGTAACGGCGGACCGAAACGCCCGAACGAACGAAAGATACGATGATCCTCATCCGCCACGGCCAATCCGAATTCAACGTTATTTTCGGCGCGACGCGTAAGGACCCCGGTATTGTCGATCCCAAACTGACGCAGGAGGGACATCGCCAGGCCGAAGCCGCTGGTGAATCACTTGTCGGTCAAGGTCTCACTCGAATTATCGCCAGCCCCTATACACGCACGCTTCAGACCGCCGATATCATTGCCCGGATACTGAACCTGCCGGTAATGATTGAAACGCTGATCCGGGAGCATGCCTTCTTTTCATGCGATATCGGCACGCCGCGATCTGTCCTGTCACAGAACTGGCCTCACCTCGACTTTGCTGATCTGGTTGAATGCTGGTGGCCGGCCGGCCCGGAAACCGAAGAAGAGGTTCACGCCAGATGCCGGAAATTCCATTCGGCAATGGCAGTTCGCAACGACTGGCAGAAAACGCTTGTGGTCAGCCACTGGGGTTTCATTCGCGGCCTGACCGGCCATGAAGCCCGAAACGGTGAGGTTCTGAAGTTTGATCCCACGGCGCCCGGAAGTCCCCGGCCGGATCTCTGAAACAAGCCGTCCGGAGCTTTCCGTTATCGCCATCACCTGACGGTCTTGTCTGGTCCTTGGATACATGTTAGCGAAGCGCCTTCATCAAGGAGAAAGCGGCATGGCCGAACAGGAAAACGAACAACCGCCCCTCGTCATCAACATGCAGTACACGAAGGACCTGTCCTTCGAGAACCCGAATGCGCCTATGGTGTACGGGGAGATTGCCAAGGGTGCACCCGACCTGACGATTGACATCGACGTTCGGCCGTCAAAGCTGCAGGAGCGGACTTTTGAAGTTGTGCTCAATCTACAGGCCAAGGCGATGACAGGCGAGAAAGCCGCGTTTCTTGTCGAGCTGGATTATGCCGGTGTGGTCACCATCGGCGAACAGGTTACCAAGGCGGAAGATATCCAGTTCCTGATCATGGTCGATGCGCCGCGCCATCTCTTCCCCTTCGCCCGGCAGATCCTCGCTGAAGCAACCAGGAATGGCGGTTTCCCGCCCCTGGTCATCAATCCCGTAGATTTTGTCAGTCTCTACAAGCAGCGCATGGCTGCCTTTGCGGAAGCCAACGCGAAGTCCAATGGCGCTGGTTCCGGGAGCGTATCCCCGAATGAAACTGCCGACGTCTAGAGTATCCGTGATGGTCAAGCGATAGATTCGACCCAGAGCCGGTTGGCCACTATCGGTGTCACTGGTTCCAAAGCGGTTCTTTCAGCTTTCCCAACATCGTTTCATGCGCGCTCAATTCTTCGGCGGTCGGTGAATGGGGCCGGGCCGGTCTGAGAGTCCGCTCCAGCAGGGTCTGAGCGGCCTGCTGGCGGGTTGTCGATGCATTGAGGTCCAGTCCCGGCTGGCGACCACCCGAAAGTTCAAGATAAACATCAGCCAGAAGTTCGCAGTCGAGCAGGGCGCCGTGAAAGGTTCGTGACGAGTTGTCAATTTCGAACCTGCGGCAAAGGGCATCCAGATTGACTTGAGCTCCGGGAAACCGCTGCCGGGCGATGGCTACCGTATCGATAGCGCGCGCCGCATCGATTTTCGGCAACCCACAGGTGCCCAGTTCCGCATTCAGGAACTTCAAATCGAACTGTGCATTGTGGATCACCAGCGGATCGTCGCCGATGAAATCCAGAAACCCCTGTGCAATATCCGCAAAAACCGGATGACCGGCCAGAAATTCCGCGCTCAATCCGTGAATCCGCTCGGCTTCCTCTGGCATATCGCGCTCGGGATTGATGAAGACCCGAAAGGTCTCGCCAGTCGGAACGTGGCTATGCAGCTCCAGGCAGGCAATTTCGACAATGCGGTGCCCGGCAAAGGGATCAAGCCCGGTGGTTTCGGTATCAAGGACGATTTCACGCATCGCTGTTCCTATTGTTTCGAGTTTGCCGCATTCGTCTGCAGGATCGTCAGCATAGACTGAAGCTGGCGCAGGGTGTCGGCTTTTCCAAGTCCGGTATGAATGACGAAGTCAGCCCGTCGGCATTTTTCGCTATCCGCCATTTGCTGTGCCCGGATTTTTGAAAGGCGGTCCGCCGTCATTCCGGGCCGGGCCATGACCCTGGCCGTCTGAACAAACGTTGGTGCCGATACGACCGCAATGGCATCGCAGGCTCCTTCGCCGCCGGTTTCGAACAGCAGCGGAATATCCAGAACCACAATGGCAGACCTGCGCCGTGCATGACACTGCAAGAACTTCAGTGTTGCCTTACGGACCTTGGGATGGATGATTCCTTCGAGTTTCCGCAATGCGGCCGGATTGGAAAAAACCACAGCCCCAAGCTTGCCTCGATCTACAGTGCCCCCGACAACCACACCCGGAAAAGCCGCATCGATTTCCGCGACCGCACGCCCTCCGTATCCAAGCAAACGATGGACTGCGGCATCGGCATCATAAAGCGGAAGTCCGAGCCGGTGGAGCATTTTACCGGCTGTCGATTTGCCCATGCCGACAGATCCGGTCAGTCCGAGGATGGTCATGGAGGGAAAACGCCGCGACCAGCGTGTGCCGCTTCGCAAGAGGCCGTCTTTCCGTAGACGCGCTTTGCGCAAACCGGCCCTGTTCAAGGCTCGAGCACCGCCACCCGGAGGCTATCCGTTACCTCCGGATTGACCCCGAACCATGCCGCGAACCCCGGCCGCGCCTGGTGCAGCAGCATCCCAAGGCCATTAACCACCGGGTTGCCGCGCCTTCGGGCCGCAGCAAGCAATGGGGTTTCCAGCGGCGCATAGACAATGTCGTTTACCAGCGCGCTTGATGGCAGACATTCGAGATTCAGATCGAGCGCCGGCTGTCCGGCCATTCCCTGACTTGTGGTGTTGACCAGCAAGATGACGTCGGCAAGTGCTTTGTCCTTCTGCTCCCAGGGCACGACTTCGATCCTGCCGTTGAAATGTTTCGACAATTCCCGTGCCAGCTGTTCCGAGCGGCTTTGCGTGCGATTGGTTATGCGGACTTCGCTGACGCCGTCGTCCAGCAGGGCAGCCACGACCCCGCGGCCGGCACCGCCGGCGCCAACCACCATTGCCGGCCCGTTATCCGGTCGGTAGCCAACCGGACTGCTGCGCAGATTTTCCAGAAACCCAAAAGCGTCACTGTTGGAACCCTCAATTCCAGCCTCCGTGAAAACCAGAGTGTTTACCGCACCGATTTTCACAGCAAAAGCATCAACCTGATCACAGATCTTCAAGGCGGCTTCCTTATGCGGGACAGTGACATTCACACCGCGGAATCCTGCGGCAGCCAATCCTCGTACCGCAACCTCGAGCTCGCCTGGACGGACTGGTAACGGCAGATAGGCACCGTCGATGCCGTAGCTTTCAAGCCAGAAACCATGCAGCCGTGGGGACCGCGAGTGCCCGACCGGCCAGCCGATGACACCTGCCAGACGTGTTTCACCGCTGTATCTCATCGCGGAACCACCCCATGTCCCCGTAGAAACTCCAGAAGCGGCAACAGGGGAAGGCCGAGAATCGCAAAGTAATCCCCTTGAACGCGTGTAAAAAGTTGCACGCCCCGGCCTTCAAGCTGATAGGCCCCAACGGATTGCAGGGCATCTTCACCCACCGCCTCAAGATAATCGTGAATGAATTCCGCGCTCAGAGACCGCATCGTCATGGTTGCCACTTCATTGTGGTGCCACAGACGGGAACCGTTGCGCAGAACACACACCGCGCTGGACAGATTATGTGTTTTACCGCCAAGTGCGCTCAGGTGGGCTGCCGCATGTGCCATATCTTCCGGCTTGTCGAACCAGACACCGTTGCAATCGAGCATCTGATCAGCACCGATCACCAACACGCCGGGATGGCGCCGGGAAACCCGCTGCGCCTTAAGTTCCGCCAGCGTTTCCGCCGTTTGCGCCGCCGTCGCGCCTTCAGCGCGTAAAGCTGTTTTAATCTCGTCTTCGTCTATGTTCGCCGCCTCGACAGCAAACTTGACCGCCGCGTTTTCAAGTAGGCCGCGGCGGGATGCACTGCCCGATGCCAAAATCACCGGGACCGGTCCGGAATTGTCCGGACCAGTCATTTGATCGCCGGTTCTTGAGAATGAAGGATCAGTCATGGTTCAGAATCGATCATATCGCCTTTTCAGCCGTCGAGTTCGCAATGCCTGGCATAGTGGCTCATGATCGTTGCCGCGGTTTCCTCGATCGAGCGACGCGTAACATCGATCACCGGCCAGCCATAACGGCTGCAGAGCCGGCGGGCTTCGGTCACTTCGGCGCGAACGGATTCGATATCGACATAGTCGGTTTCGTCTTCACCTTCAGCAATCATGCGCAGTCGATTACGGCGGATCTGCACCAGACTTTCCGGATCCTTGGTCAGACCAATCACCAGAGGTTTCTTCGTTGCCAGCAACTCTTTCGGCATGGCACAGCCGGGCACAACGGGGATATTCGCGGCCTTGATTCCCCGATTGGCAAGATAGATGCAAGTCGGTGTCTTGGAGGTTCGCGAGACTCCCACCAGAACAATATCGGCTCCTTCAAGGTCGCCGTAGAGCTGTCCATCGTCATGTGCCAGAGCATAGTCCATGGCAGCGATACGATCGAAATACTCAGCATCGAGTGCGTGCTGAAGACCGGGCCGGCCGGACATTTCAACACCGAAATAAGCCGCCAGAGAATGAATAACCGGATCCAGGACCGGGATGCAGGGGACTCCAATCCGCCGGGCTGCATCGACCAGCGGCACGCGAAGCTTTCCGTTCACCATGGTAAAAAGCACCGGTCCCGGATTTGCTTCAATTCCCTTAATCACCCGATCCATCTGTCCCTGGGTACGAATCAGACTCCAGACATGCTCGACAGGTTCGGCAACATCGAACTGGACAAGACAGGCCCGGGCAACGGAATTGATGGTTTCACCGGTTGCATCGGAAACCAGATGTAAATGAATGACCGTCATACTCTTTGAGATCCCTGATACGGGCTGTTTCGCTTCTCTCTTACAGGAGCTTTAACGCTGCCGCCAGTTTTGACACCGCGGCTCCTCGGTCGACAGTGCCCACAGGACAGTTCTGTGGACCAAATTGCCCAAACATGTGGATAACTCAGTCAAAATCCATAAGGGCAGGATTCCATGCCCACAGGCACAAAATTCCTCCTATCGGCTATGCGAAGATTCGGTCCGTTTTCCACAGACGGGAAAACTCCACGATCGCTCTTCGTTCATACAAAGTTATGCACCCAATTCACGCTATTCATGTCAGGGTCGCTTTTAAACGAAAGCATCGAGTCGCAAAAGTTATCAGAAAAATCAATCACATTGATCTGTATGATTCCGCGCGTCGCTCAACTACGGTGGACATCTTCCCGATAACCCAATAATCCCCGTGATTCATCCCACCAACAAACAACAACAATATTCTATTTAAATAAGATTCTTATTAAGTAGGGTGGGAAAATCAAAAGCCCTATCGAATGGCGAGCAGCGTGAAATCCGAAAACAAGCTTCTTCTTCGTGCCCTGAGAGGTGAAACTCTTGAGCATCCGCCGATCTGGCTCATGCGTCAGGCAGGACGCTATCTGCCGGAGTATATGAGAACCCGGGCAATGGCGAAGGGCTTTCTGGACCTCTGTTACACCCCCGATCTCGCAGTTGAGGTAACCCTGCAACCGATCCGCAGGTACGGTTTCGATGCTTCGATTCTGTTTTCGGACATCCTCGTAATTCCGCATGCACTGGGTCAGAAAGTCTGGTTTGAAGAAGGTGTCGGGCCAAAGCTAGAAGCTCTGAGTTCGAAAGACAGTATCGAACGCTTGTCTCTGGAAGGCTTCCACGAACATCTGGCACCGGTATACGAAACCGTCCGCCGTCTGCGTATGGAATTACCTTCTGAAACCGCACTTATCGGCTTTGCAGGAGCACCCTGGACCGTTGCCAGTTATATGTTCGAGGGTGGATCGAGCAAGGATTTTGCCACAGCCAAGTCCTGGGCTTACGGGAGACCGGAGCTCTTTGCGCGTATTATCGATTTACTGGTCGAGGCTACCGCGGCATATCTGATCCGACAGGTCGAAGCCGGCGCTGAAGTTCTCCAGATCTTTGATTCCTGGGCTGGTGTCTGGCCGGAAGCTGATCTCAGACGCTGGTGTCTGGAGCCCTGTAAAAAGATCATTGCAAGAATTGCAGCCATTCATCCCGACATTCCTGTCATCTTGTTTCCAAGGGGGGTTGGCCTTTCCTATCGGGATTTTGCAATCGAGAGCGGCGCACGGGGGTTAGGACTGGATACAACGGTTCCCCTTATCTGGGCACGCGACGAATTGCAGTCGAAAATCACGGTGCAGGGTAATCTCGATCCGATCAAGCTGGTTGCCGGCGGAGAGGTTCTGGAGCGGGGCGTGGCAACGATTCTCGAAGCACTTTCCAGCGGACCGTTCATTTTCAATCTCGGCCACGGTATCGTTCCACAAACACCGCCGGACCATGTCGAGAAGTTGATGAGATTGGTGAAGGGCTAACCGCCATGAAATCTGGTGCGAGGGGATGGACAAAGCGGCCTTGAATGGCCAGCTTAGGCGTTATGATCAAAACTGCCATTGTTCTGTTCAATCTCGGCGGCCCCGACAAGCCTTCTGCGGTTCAGCCCTTTTTATTCAATCTTTTCAACGATCCGGCGATCATTAATCTGCCTAATCCCTTTCGCTGGGGACTGGCAAAGCTGATTTCGAAGCGCCGGGCGCCGATTGCGCGCAAGATTTACGAAAATCTTGGGGGCGGATCCCCTTTGCTGCCCAATACCCAGGTCCAGGCGCGTGCGTTGGAAAAGGCACTGATGGTGGCTGAACCTGGCATTGATGGCGACGATTTCAAAGTTTTCATCACGATGCGCTACTGGCATCCTTTCAGCGCTGAGACGGTGCGCGCGGTTATGGACTATGCGCCGGACCGGATACTGCTGCTGCCGCTCTATCCGCAGTTTTCGACAACGACCACAGGTTCTTCGGTAACCGACTGGAATCAGGCGGCGGCAAAAGCGGGTTTGAAGCTGCCGACCAAGACGCTCTGTTGCTATCCTGTGGATCCCGGTTTTGTGTCCGAAGTGGTGGCACGTATCCGGCCTGTACTTGAGAAAGCCAGAAAATACGGTCCGCCGCGGCTGCTGTTTTCCGCCCACGGGCTGCCGAAAAAAATCGTGGAAGCAGGCGATCCCTATCAGGAACAGGTGGAGGAATCGGCTGCCGCGGTTTTTGAAGCTCTGAAGGAGCCGGATCTGGATTGGGTAATCTGTTATCAAAGCCGGGTCGGACCACTGAAATGGATCGGTCCTTCAACTGATTCCGAGATCGGCCGGGCCGGACAGGATAAAGTTCCCCTTGTGGTAATTCCAATCGCTTTTGTATCGGAGCATTCGGAAACCCTGGTCGAATTGGATATCGAATATCGTGAGTTGGCAGAAGAGAATGGGGTTCCAGCCTATTACCGTGTACCGACGGTTAATGATGGACCAGCTTTCATCGAGGGACTTGCCTGCCGGGTTCGGGGTGTAATTGATGGCTCAGTGTCACTTTGCCCCGGCCGCGAAGACGATCCTTGCCCCACAAGCTGGAACAGGGTTTAACCGTTTCAGCCGGATAAAACACTAAAATCGGGGTTAAAAATGGCGGGTTTTCTGGGTGAAGCCTACAATTGGGTCAAGGCCTTTCACATCATGAGTGTGATTGCCTGGATGGCAGGCATGTTCTATCTGCCGCGACTCTTTGTCTATCATTGCGGCGCCGAGGTGGGATCGGTTCAGTCCGAGACTTTCAAGGTGATGGAACGGCGGCTTCTGCGGGCGATTATCAATCCGGCGATGATTGCCAGCTGGGTATTCGGCGCGATGCTGTTATTGCATCTTGAAGCTTGGAGCCAACCCTGGTTTCACGCGAAACTCACCTTGCTGATCGTTCTGCAGCTGGTCCATGCCGCCTTTGCACGCTGGCGCCGCCAGTTCGAGCGGGATGAAAATCGGCATAATGAGACCTTCTACCGCTATATGAATGAAGTTCCGACGGTTCTTATGATCGGGATCGTTATTTTTGTCATTGTGAAACCGTTTTAGTGCTTCTGTTAAGTTGTTGTTATTCTGACTAAACATCAGAAATGGTTTGTTCCTGAAGCGTGGGTCTTATCGGACAGTGCAGTCTATGGGAGGAACAGGACGAAATGGAAAAAGCACACTGGGGTGTTATCAGTACCGCCAATATCGGTCTTCAAAAGGTCATTCCTGGAATTCAGCGATCTGTGAACGGCCGTGTTGCCGCCATTGCATCCCGAGATCTCAATAAAGCCAAGTTGGCTGCGGAATCACTTGGGATAGAGCGCGCCTACGGGTCTTACGACGAACTTCTGGCCGATCCGGACATCGAATTTATCTACAATCCGTTGCCCAATGATCAACATGTCGAGGTAACTCTGGCCGCGGCCCGTGCAGGCAAGCATGTGCTTTGTGAAAAACCGATCGGGATGAATACGGCGGATGTTGCGCGACTTTCTGAGTTGCCCGATAACATCCGGGTGATGGAAGCCTTCATGGTGCGGTTTCATCCGCAATGGCTGCGCTGTCGGGATCTGCTGCGATCCGGTGCGGTTGGTACGCCAATGGCCATACAGGTGACCTTTTCCTATTTCAACGACAACCCGGACAATATTCGCAACAAGCCTGAAAACGGCGGTGGCGCTTTGATGGATATCGGCTGTTATGCGATCGTCGCTGGACGTTTCTGCTTCGAGTCTGATCCAAAGAGGGTCATCGGCCTGATTGATCATGATCCGAAATTTGGGACTGACCGCCTGACATCCGGCCTGATGGATTTCAGCGATGGCCGGCAGCTGACGTTTACTGTGTCCACTCAGGCGGTGCCCTATCAGCGAATCCAGATTTTGGGTACAAAGGGTCGTCTTGAGATCGAAATCCCCTTTAATGCACCCCAGGGGGCCGCCACCAAACTGTTTATCGACGATGGCTCCCGGCTGGACGGCAGCGCTACCCGGGTCGAGC
>Ga0214472_10001858_pt1 | contig 22938 bp, 18 predicted proteins | sample RVTome_6_FD_207662 | JGI IMG/M metagenome (GOLD analysis project Ga0214472, IMG submission 207662) | Soil microbial communities from uranium-contaminated site in the Upper Colorado River Basin, Wyoming, United States - RVT140D175 | ecosystem: Environmental > Terrestrial > Soil > Contaminated >...
CGTTGGGAAGAATCCAGGCATAGCTGGTCAGTTCCTGATTGGTCACGCTGGCCAGTACGGAGACCGGGAACGTAACCTGCGAAAAGGCATTGAACAGCTTGGCGTATTGGATCAGCGAAACCCGGCTGTCGTACAAATCCTGGCCCTGATACACACCCGCGGTATAGACGGCGCGGTTGACGCCGATCATCAGGTCAAAGGGCAGTTTGAATTCGGCACAGTACTCGGCCAGCGTCCAGAAGACGAACCGCGACAGGTCCGCGGCGGTTTCCGGCGTGGCATGCCCGGCGATCACCTGCCGCAGCGCGCCTTCGGCGACGATCCGCTCAACCGGTTCCGGCGTGAAGTCCGGGGGCAGCGAGATGGCGCACGCCCGCGCTGCGTGTGACGTAAAATGTTCGAACCGCTCGCCGATGGCCGTCCGCAGCGAGTGCACGTCGCCGACAGACGTTCCCGACGACCGCTCCAGCCGCTGCCGCACTTTGCGATTGCCCAGGCGAAACACCAGATCGTCGGTCCGCAGGCAGGGGATGTACTTGGCGGTGTCGAAGCCCACCAGCGGGTCGTCAAAATCGTTGGTGAGAAACACGGCCTTCAGGCGGCTTTGCTGGAGCACCTGATCGGCCCAATCGGGCGACTGCATCCGCTCTGCCGACTGATCGTAAAGCGCTTCCCAGTTGTCGAGCGTGAGGCGCTCGTCGTCGAAGCCGAAGAACTCTTGGAGCATCTCGACGAGCCAACTGTACTGAATCGTGTTTTCCAGCGGCGCGAGCCGCTCGGCCAGCCGGCCGACTTTTTCCTTGGGGTCCAGGCCTTCTTGTTCGATCGCCTCGCGCGGCATGCCGGCCGAATGGGCCAGTTCCGTGTAGTAATGATATCCCAGGATGTCCGCCAGGTTCTCCGCCGCCGGCGCGTGCGGATTGATGTGCGTGTGCGGGTCAATCAGCACCAGCGAGTGCAGTTCTTCGTAGATGCGCTGGCGGAGTTGTTGGGACATTGCTCTCTGCCGAGGGGTCGCGTGCGGTCTAAAACGGCGAGTATAGCAGACGGCCGGACGACCGACTATGTGGCGGCGCGAGAAAGAAGGCGATGCCACGTTGTTGTTTTTCGTACAAACATTGACGGCCGCTCGTGCGTCTGCGTAGCATAAAACGAGGTATTCGTTTTTGTACTGCCCAGCATAAGCGAAAAAGTCATGACACGCGCGGCGCCGGCTTGCCTGAGCGTTTTGTGGATGGTCGTCCACTTGCACACGAGCGCGATGGCCGCCGATTACGCGCCGTCACGCCGGTACGGCGCTTATATTCCTCCGGCGCACGATGTGGATAAGTTCGCCGCTACGCACGCCCCTTCCCTTTACCAACCGCCGACGCCGTACAACCTTGGATATTACGACCTGCCGTACCGCATCCGCTACGGGTTGTACCGGCCGTGGTACCGGACGTATTTTCCGCCCAACTATTACCGCTACTATTACCGGCCCTGGTACGCCGTTCCCTATACGGCGGTGAGTCCGATTCCCGCCGCGCCGGCCGAACCGTGTTACGACGGGTGCTATTATTGGTGATGCCGCGCCGCTGGGACGTGTCCCGGCTGACCCGCCCAGCAATGCGACGTAGTCACGGGGATGCACTGCTGGACAAGCCAGCAGCGGCAGCCGTGCCCGGCGGCAACATTGGGCAACCCTCACCCGCCTTGAAAGGAAGCCACTCATGTCACCACGTGTCTCACTACGTACGGGCTGCGCTATGATCGCCATGGCCCTGGTCAGCGTGTTTGCGACGTCATCCGTCGCCGGGTATCCGCACCGCGGCTGGTACGGGCACGACATCGTGCCTTTCGTGCCCGACGCGACCGGTTACGTCACCGTGGCCCCCACACATCCCGGGCCGTATCACCTGCGGGTGCCGGCGCATCAACAAGGCCTGTACGACGCCCACGGCCGCTGGTCGGCCCACCGCGTTGAAGCCCGCGGTTACCCCTGGGGCTGGTTCGGCGCGAAGCCCCACGCCTGGGGCGCCGTCCAACCCAGCGTCCACGGCGACCGCGTCGACGGGAGCTTCCGCAAGGGTCCGTAGTCGAAAGTCGGTCTGGTGGAAAGTTCGCCGGCACGTGTGCGTCAGAAACATAGGCAGACCGGAAACGGCAAGGCTCAAGGAGTGAGACTTATGTCTTGAGGTCAACTGGGTCAGCCTTTAAGGGTATCAGCGCGATTTCCAGCGGACGGCGGCAAGCGTGCCCCAGCACGCGAAATGCGGTTCCCTCACGCCTTGAGCGTCTCCCGGTTTTCCACCTACTCTCGTGACGCCCAAACGAATGGGCGGTGCACCGGCCGAAATGAAGAAATGATCCGAAGCCGCTGACCGGCTTCTTCAACTGGCCGACTCCAGGGCGAATCGATATGATGCGCTGTTTTACAATGCGCAAGCCGCCACGCGCGGTGAGTCATCCAACCGGTCGGCCCATGCGATGAAAACGGACGAACTGCGGGAAAAATATCTGGAATTCTTTGAAACGAAGGGCTGTACGCGGCGGCCGAGCGACGTGCTCGTGCCGCGGTGGGATCCGTCGGTGCTGTTCACGCCGGCGGGCATGAACCAGTTCAAGGACCATTTTCTGGGCCGCTGTAAACTGGAGTTCACCCGCGCGGTGAGCTGCCAGAAATGCCTGCGCACGGGCGACATCGACAACGTGGGCCGCACGGCCTATCACCACACGTTTTTCGAGATGCTGGGCAATTTCAGCTTCGGCGACTATTTCAAACGCGAGGCGATCAACTGGGCCTGGGAGTTTTTGACCCACAAGAAATGGCTGGCGCTGGATCCGTCCCGGTTGACGGTGTCGGTTTACACGGACGACGACGAGGCGGCCGAGATCTGGGCACGTGACGTCAAGCTGTCGCCGGCGCGGATTGAGCGGATGGGCGAGGACGACAACTTCTGGCCGGCCGGCGCCCCCAGCGGCGGACCGGACGGCGTTTGCGGCCCGTGCAGCGAGATCTTCTATCATCCGCCCACCGGCGGCGAAGTGGAAATCTGGAACCTGGTGTTCACGCAGTTCAACCGCGTGGGCGATCCGCCCGACAACCTGCGTCCGCTGCCCAGCAAGAACATCGACACCGGCATGGGCCTGGAACGCACGGCCGCCACGCTGCAAGGCGTGGAGACCAATTTTCACATCGACATCCTGCGGCCCATCGTCCTGGCGGCCGCCGAAACCTGCGGCGTGAAATACAACCCGGCCAGTGACGACGGCCGCCGGCTGCGGCGGATCACCGACCACGTGCGGGCATGCACCTTCGCCGTACACGAGAACGTTTATCCGGGCGCGAAGAAGGAAGAATACGTCGTCAAACGTCTGCTGCGCCGCGCGGTGCTGGACGGCCGGCAGATGGGCGTCGGCGAGGCGTTCCTGTGGCGGATCGTGCCGGCGGTTGTCGAGCAGATGAAGGCGCCCTACCCCGAATTGACCGAAAGCGTCCAGCGCGTGCAGCAGGTGATTCGCCAGGAAGAAGACGACTTCTTTTCGAAGATCGACGCCGGGCTGGCCAAGATCGAAGGCATTTTCGACACGATGAAGTCGCGCGAGCGGGTGATGGTGGCCGGCGACGACTCGTTCGACATGTACCAGACGTACGGCTTTCCGCCCGAGTTGTTCGAAACGCTGGCCGCCGAGCGCAACTTCAGTTTCGACTGGGACGGCTTCCGCAAGAAGATGGACGAACACGGCGTCCGCTCCGGCGCCGGGCAACGCGTGGAGTTGTTCAAGTCCGGCCCCTTGGACACGCTCAAAAAATCAATGCACGGCAGCAAGTTCTTGGGCTACGAAACGCTGTCTGCCGAGGGCGAGATCAAGGGCATCATCGCCCAGGGCAAACTGTGTGAAACCATGGACGAAATCGGTCACGCGGAACCGATCGTGGTGGTGCTGGATCAATCTCCGTTCTACGGCGAGTCCGGCGGGCAGGTGGGCGACACGGGCCGGCTCACCGGCGACGACGTCGAATTCGACGTGACCGACACGCAGCGCGACGGCGAGTTCATCCTGCACAGCGGTCATTTGCGCCACGGGCGATTGAAGCTGGGAGCGACGGTGAAGACGGAGGTCGACGCCGATCGCCGGCAGGGCATCCGCCGGGCGCACTCGGCCACGCACCTGTTGCACTATGCCCTGCAGAAACACGTCGGCAGCCACGCGCAACAGCGGGGCTCGAAAGTCGACCGGGATTGGCTACGGTTCGACTTCACCAACAACGGCGCCGTGGACCGCGACGTGTTGGCCCAAGTGGAAACGGAAGTCAACCAGCGGATCATGGCGGCTGAGCCGATCGGCTGGCAAACTCTTCCGATTGCCGCGGCGCGCGAGGCGGGCGCGATGATGCTCTTCGGCGAAAAATACCCGGACAACGTGCGGATGGTGTCGATGGGCCAGTTCAGCAAGGAGCTGTGCGGCGGCACGCATCTGGACAACACCGGGCAGGCCGGGCCGTTCAAAATCCTCAGCGAGGAGGGCATCTCGACCGGCACCCGCCGGATCACCGCCGTCACGGGCATGGGAGCATTACAGCACATGCGGCAACACGAGCAGATTCTGGCTGAAACAGCCGCGGCCATGAAAGCCGCCATACCGCCGTCTGAACTGCCGGGTCGCGTGGCGGCCTTGGCCAAGGAAGTGCGCGAGTTGAAAAAGAAGCTGGCTTCCGGCGGCGTGGCGGCCGTTTCGGCAGATCAACTGTTGGAAAACGCCGGGACGGCCGGCGACGCGCGGTTTGTCGTCGCGGAAGTGCCCGGCGGCGATCCGGGCGTGATGCGGCAGTTAATCGATCAATTGCGCCGCAAGGCCGCGCCCGTGGCCGTGCTGTTGGCCAGCCGCGACGACGACAAAGTCACTTTGGTCGCCGGGGTGAGCCGCGATCTCGAGGAGCGCGGGGTACACGCCGGCAACTGGGTCCGCGAAACCGCCAAGTTGGTCGGCGGCAGCGGAGGCGGCCGCGCCGACATGGCTCAGGCCGGCGGCCGCGAACCGGAAAAACTCCCCGCCGCCCTGGACTTCGCCCGCGAAGCGATCAGCGCTCAGTTGAGTGGCTGAGCTCAGTTTTTGCGAAGTATTAACCGAATAGCGTTCGGCGCGCCCGGCGGGACCGTAATTGGAGGCGTAGAGAATTATTCTCGCAGGGGCGTTGTCCGGAAAGTATCACGAAAGCACGAAAAACCGAAAGCACGAAAACAAAGATTCCGCGACGCGGTCCACATAATGAAAAGGGATACGCCCTGCCGAACGATTTTCGTGTTTTCGGTTTTTCGTGCTTTCGTGTTTCTCCTGTGAATAACCGTCGATCGCCGGACAACGCTATCGGCTATTTTCCTCCTCGTCCCCGGCTGCACGGCGTCGAGGACGAGGAGGAGGACGAGGACGATTTTGATGGTTTGGTTGCGCAAAAAAAGACCGGCGGGAGATCTGATGTCCCGCCGGTCCTTGAGGTTACGTTGCTTTCCGACCGCAGGCCTTACAGCGTGTACCCGTCGCGGTACTCGCGTTTGACGACGTGGGCGACTTCGGGCGCGTTGGTGGCGGTGAGATTTTTGGCGTCCCACTCGATCTTCTTGCCGTCGGCCCAGACGGCCAGGTTGCCCAACAGGACGGTTTCGGTCAGCGGACCGGCGTAGTCCGGGAAATTGGACATGGCCGGCTCTTCGCCCTTGATGGCGCGGACCCATTCGGTGAAGTGGCCCGGCGATTTGGTGAACTCGACTTTGGGCTCTTCCACGTCGCCGATCAGCTTGTAAGCGCCGCCGTAATCGTGCGCGGAGTAGAGCATGCCCTTTTCGCCCACGACCAGCGCGCCGCTTTGCGCGGGGTCTTCGCCGACCATGTCGCGCGGCGGACGCTTGCCGCCGTCGTACCAACGCAGCGAGACGGCCGGGCGGTCGTCGTTGGCGGCGAATTCGTAATCGATAATCGACCACTTCGGATAGCTGTCCTTGTTATGGCCCGAGGTTTCGGCCACCACCGAGATCGGGTCGCGCAGGTTCAAGGCGAAGAACGGCATGTTCATCGTGTGGCAGGCCATGTCGCCCAGCGCGCCGGTGCCGAAGTCCCACCAGCCGCGCCACGCGAACGGATGATAACCGTTGGCATAGGGCCGGTACGGCGCCGCGCCGAGGAACAGGTCCCATTTCACATGCGGGGGGATGGCGGCCTCGGCCGGACGATCTCCACCCTGCGGCCAGATGGGCCGGTTGGTCCAAACGTGGACTTCCTTGACCGCGCCCAAGGCGCCGGCGCGGATAATGGCGGCGCTTTTGCGCAGGTTGTCGTTGGCGGTGCCTTGATTGCCCATTTGCGTGGCCACGCCTTTTTCGCGGGCGACTTTGGCCATAGTGCGGGCCTCGAACAGCGAATGGGTCAGCGGTTTCTGGCAGAAGCAATGCTTGCCCATCCGCATCGCCATCACCGAAGCGGGGGCGTGCGTGTGGTCCGGGGTGCTGACGGTGACCGCGTCGATGCGGTCGCCCATCTTGTCGAGCATCTCGCGGAAGTCGAAGAATTTTTCGGCCTTTTCGAAGCCTTTGCGATTAGTGGCGCCGTTGAGGCGATTTTCGTCGATATCGCAGATGGCCACGATGTTGCCGCTCTGGGCGGCGTCGCCCGAATCGCTCGAGCCCTTGCCGGCAATGCCGACACAAGCAAATTGAATTTGTTCCAGCGACGACTTGCTGTCCTGCGCCCGGACACCGCCGGCGACCCAGAAGCCGACGCCGGCGGCAGCCGTGGTTTGAAGGAATTGACGACGACTTGATCCGCGAGGCATGATAATGACTCCTTCAAGGTGAAGAGGTGGGAGACAATCGGGGATTGACGCACGTGGTACTACCATAACGTGCCAAATCCCAGCGGGCAAGCACCTTGTAGCAATCCGGACGGCTGTGCCGATTGCTTCGACTTGGGCCGCCGAGTAGGCTGAGAGAATTGCGGTGCGGCCGGCCCGCCGGTGCAGCCGGTAGTATAGTCTGGAGCTGTTTTTGCCAGGGGAGTTGTGCAGTCATGAGGATTCGGACCGTCACCGTCTGGGTACTGGTGTTGTCGTGGGGAACCGTCGGCCAGCGGGCGACTGCCGCCGACCACCCATCGCCTGAAGTGGCAGCGGCGCTTGAGCGAATCGAACAGTTGGGCGGCACGTATCGGGCCGACGAAGAGGGCCGCGTGGTCGAGGTGGACCTGTACGAGCGACAGACCAGCGACGCCGACCTGAAGCGGATCGGACAGTTGGAGAACCTAGGGAGGCTGACGCTGTGGGGCGCGAACATCACGGACGCGGGCGTAGAACACCTGCGCGGGCTGTCGCAACTGCAATTTCTCACCCTGGAAAACACCGACATCACTGACGAGGGAGTCGCAAAGCTCACCGACCTCGAGCGTCTGCGCTCCTTGAATCTGCGGCGTTGCACGTACGTGACCGACGCGGGGTTGGCGCACTTGAAAGAATTGCCGCGGCTGGACCTGCTGCACTTGCTGTACACCAACACCAGCGACGCCGGCTTGGAACATCTCAAAGAGATGAAGCAACTGCGGCTGCTCGATCTGCGCGGCTGCGTGTTGGTGACCGATTACGGTTTGGAACAACTCAAAGGACTTGAGAACCTGGTCAGCTTGAAATTGCGCAATCCGGCCGTCAGCGATTATGGTCTTGCGCATCTGACGAACCTGAAAAAACTCAAAACGCTGTCGCTGGAAGACACCAACATCAGCAACGAGGGGCTGGTCCATCTCAAAGCGTTGCCTAACCTGGAAGAACTCTACCTGTTTCGTTGTTACAGCGTGACCGACGCGGGGCTGGCGAACTTGAGCGAGCTGAAAAACCTGAAGCGGCTCTCGCTGCGCGACGTGCCGGTCAACGGTTCCGGGCTGGTGTATGTGAAGAGTTTGCCGAATCTGCGGATCCTCGACCTCAGCGAAACCACGGTCGACGACGCGGGGCTGTCCCACGTGAAAGACATGGAGGCGCTGGAATGGCTCGATCTCTGGCACGTCCCGGTCAGCGACGCCGGCTTGGAGAACATCAGCGGATTGACCAAGCTGCGATACCTGAATCTGGAACAGACCGAAACCGGCGACGCAGGGCTGAAATGGTTAGCCGGCCTGACGGGTCTGCGTGAATTGGTCCTCAAAGAAAACCCCATCACCGATGCCGGATTGCAGCACTTGAGCAAGCTCGCCAATCTGACCAAGTTGGACGTCACCCTCACCCGCGTCACCCCCGCCGGCGTGGAAGCGTTGCGAAAACTGCTGCCGGGCGCGACGATACAGATCAACTGAGAAGAGGTAGACGGTAGACGGTAGACGGGGACGCGCTGACGCGGTTGGTTTCCGCCTCCAGCCTCCAGCCTCCAGCCTCAAGCCTCACGCCTCACGCCTCAAGCCTCGCCGACTCTTGATCCACGGCGTCCTCGGACGGAGTTGGCGAGCGATCCGTCGTCCGTTCGCCGTGGTAAAAACAGGCCAGCAGGGCGGGCAAAATCAGCATGTCGCCGATCAGGGCCGAGGCGATGGCGGTGATCGACAGCCAGGCGAACAGGTGGCTGGTGGGCATCTGGCTGACCAGCACGCTCGCGAAACCGGTGATCAGTACGATGGTCGTGGTGATCAGTGCCGCCCCGACGACGTTGAACGTGCGGTGGATGGCGGCCTCGACGTCGCCGTCGACGCGCATTTCGCGCTGAAAACGGTTCAGAAAATGGATCGTGTCGTCCACGGCGATCCCCAGGCAGACGCTGAAAACGATCACGCTGGTCATCCGCAACGGCTCGCCGCTGACCACCAGCGCCGCGGCGGTCACCGCCATCGGCAACACGTTGGGCAGCAGGCTGATCAGGCCAAGCTTTATCGATCGGAACACCACAGCCATCACGACGAAGATAACGACGCTGGCCAGACCCAGGCTTTTGGCCAGATCCACGATCACCTGATTCAGGTTGCGCGCCGCCAGCACGCTCGAGCCGGTGAGCCGCAAACGGACGCCGGGATGCTCGTTTTCGATTTTCCGCAGACCTCCGCTGAGTTGATCGAACATCGGCTGGTGGACGCTGGAACCCTCATCCCGCAGCCGTGCCGAGATCACCGCCCGCCGCGCGTCCGTGCGGATGAAGCGCCGGATCACGTCGTCCGGGACACGGCCCAGATTGCCGCCGGGCACCGACACCATCAAGTCCAGCACCGACAGCGGCTGGTGCACTAGCGGAGTGTCCCAGCAAAGCTGTTGGGCCTCGTGGATCGCCGATTGCAACTCGACGGAATTGATCGACAGCGACTCGTCCCACTCGACCAAGATAAAGAGGGACAACACGCCGCCGAATTCTCGGTCCACGACTTGCAGGGTCCGGTAGCTTTCAGTCGCCTCAGGCATCGCCTCGGCCAATTGGACGTCGGGCCGCAGCCAGAACGCCGCGCTTCCCAGAAACGCGGTCGCCAAAAATCCGCCGACGGCGACCCGCCAGCGGTATTTCAAAAGCTTGTCGATGAGTCCGTCGACCAGGCGCGCCCGCCGGGCCGCGTGTGGCGTCGGCCGCTCGCCGTGCACGTACAGTCCCAAGCGAGTGCTGGCCAGCAGCGGCACGGCCGTGATCACGGCAAAAAACGTCAATACGGCGCCGCTTGCACAGGCCAAGCCGAAACGTCGAATCAGACCCACTTCAGCGACCACCAATGATCCGAATCCGACCGCCGTGGTGAACGACGTCAGCGCGCAGGCGACGACCAGGTGTTTCAGCGCCGATTTCGACGATTCCAACGGCGACATGCCGGCGGCGCGCGAACGCCGGATGTCGATCATCAAGTGCACGGCGTCGGTGAAGCCGATGACCATCACCAAGGTCGGCAGCACGATCGAAATCACCGTCACCTTTTGGCCGACCAGCCCCAGCCCTCCCAGCGACCACATGGCGCCCAACCAGGGCGGCACGGAGACGATCAGCACCGCGGCTGGGCGTCGCAACATCACGGCCGCCATGACGAAGCCCAACGTGCACCCCAGGGCGACGAAGATATACGTTTCCCGTCGCACTGCGGTGAAGATTTCCACGCGAATCGACGGCAGTCCCGATACGTGAACGTCCAGGGGAGTCGACGCGGAGTATGCGCGGGCCAGCGCTTCGAGCCGATCGGTTACTGGGCGAATGTCCGCAATCGAGAGGTTGTCTCCGGCGACGCGGGCAATGACAAGCGTCGTGCGGGCGTCCGTCGACAGCAGTTGGCCGGCCACCAACGGGTGCACTTCCGCCTGCCGGCGGGCCTGTTCGTAGCGTTGCACGGGGACGTCGACGGAGCGAGGCAACAGCGGCAGCGGAAATCTTCCGGCGGCGAACACCGTCACGCTGGCCAGACTTTGCACGGACTCGATCCGGTCGATTGCTTCGACGTCGTCGGCCAAGCGGCGCAGCGCTTGAACCGCGCCGGGCGTGAACAAATCATCGGCCGCCACCACCAGCAGGCAGTCGTTGTCGTCGGAGCCGAACTGCTCGAACGTCTCTTTCAACAACGCGAAGTCGGCGTCGTCGGTTTCAAACACGGTGCGCGGCACGTCGTCGAACTCGAGTCGACGCAGCCCTTCGGCCGCCAACACCGACAGCAGCACGATGCCCAAGGCCAACCACGCCCGCCGGCGGGCAAACATGTCGGCCAGGCGATCCTGCTGCACGGTGGGTGGGCCTCATCAGGAGAATCGACGTCGGGAAAATTGCGGCCTGACGACGGCGCGATTCGGCGTCGATTGTGCAACGGCGTCGGCGCGACACAACGGCGGGTCGATCCTGGATGCAGCGTCGAGGATAGGAACAAGTCGCCGATTCGTCAATCTGTGGCATGATTGCCACACCCAATCTTCGCCTGTGTGAAGCTGAATACGGATTTTACAGCCGTACCGGTATCGCACCGGACGTTTCGCGACACTCTCAGCGGGTGACCCTTCGCTCGTTGACTGTGCGCCGTCTTTGGCGTTCCCGCTGCACACATCGCATCCTGCGCAGTTTGTGTGGGCGAATTGTTGGGCAAACGAAGCCGGCCTTGCTGGGCAACAAGATTGAAGGTATTGGGCTGGCTTTACCGATTATCTGATCGGACGTTCCACCTCCGCCAAATCAGGCAGTGGCGCAAGTCTATTGTCACTGGCGGCGAACCAATCCGCCGGCGGCAGACACATCTCCGTTTCAGGTACCCAGTTGATCCGCACCCCCGCCCATCGCGAACCGATCGTAATCACCGGCATCGGCATGGTCGCGTCGGTGGGCGGCGACCGTGAATCGGTCTGGCAAGCGGTACAACGCGGCGAAAGCGGCGCCCGTTCTCTCAGCGGGCTGCCGGCCATCCCCGACGGGTTGATGATCGGGGCGCCGGTCGATATTCCACTGGAACACCCTGGCCAACTGAAAGGCATCGCGCTTTGCCAGCAGACGGCTCAGGAAGCGCTGCTCGACGCCGAAGTCAATTTGGCGAGCGTGGACCTGGACCGTTTCGGCTGCGCGATCAGCGGCCAGATGGGCGACACCAGTTGGGTCGGCACCCGGTTGGGATTGCCCAGCGAATCTGGCGCCGGCGACGTGCCGTGGTGGCAGCAGTGGCTGCCGAACTCTGCCTGCTCGATGGTAGCCAACCGATTCCGGCTTGCCGGGCCGCGGCTGAGCCATTCGGTCGCTTGCGCCAGCGGGCTGATCGAGGTGCTTTCGGCAATCCGGGCGATTCGCGACAGCCAGTGTGACATCGCGCTGGCCGGCAGTGCCGAGGCATTCCATCCGTTGTTCGCCGCGGGTTTCCGGCAGATGAAGGTCTTGGCCGAGCATGACGATCCACGTCAGGCGTGTCGGCCGTTCGACGTCGACCGCCGGGGGTTTGTGATGGGCGAAGGCGCGGCGATGTTCGTCGTCGAACGGCAAAGCCACGCTCTGGCCCGCGGAGCACCGATCTACGTCGAACTGGCCGGCGGCAAGATGCTGGCCGATGCGCACCACGTGACCGGTCTGGACGCCGAAAGCGAGGCGCTGGCCTACCTGATCTCGGCCACGCTTAAAGACGCTGACCTGTCGCCGCGGGAAGTTGGCTACATCAACGCCCACGGCACCGGCACGCATCAGAATGACATCGTCGAAAGCCGCGGCATTCGCCGCGCCTTCGGCCGCGCCGCGGACGGCACTTGTGTCAGCGCCACCAAATCGATGTTGGGACACCTGGTCAATGCCGCCGGCAGCGTCGAGCTGGCCATCACCGTGCTGGCCCTGCGAGACGGTTTCGCACCGCCGACACTGAACCTGACGCGGCAGGATCCGCAGTGCGATCTGGACTGCATCCCGATGATCGGACGCAACGGAGCGTACCAGAACGCCCTGAAGCTTTCAGTGGCCTTCGGCGGTCACCTGGCGGCCGTGGCCCTGCGGCGCTGGGAAGCGGCCCACAGCCGGCCTCATTTACCGGCCCGCAGAGCGGCGTAGATGATGCCACTAGCCCGAAGTCGCCAGACTTCGGCCGGAACGCGGGAAAACCAAACTCTGGGGAGTTCGGCCACGAGAACCATTTATACGCCGGGTTGCCGATCCGAGCCATTGGGGACCCGAACCGGTTCAACCCGGAGAAGGATTCGATAGAGGCATGGCGCATTCACGATGCGCTCGGGTGTTCAGTGCCGTCAGCCAAGGCTGCCGCCGCCGCCCGATGCGCTGCCCGAAGAGTATCCTCCCAGCGGATTGAACGATCCGCCGGAACGTCCGAAAGACGCCATCTGGCCACGGCTGTACTGACCCTGGGCCGGATCGGAGACTATCGTCGGCTGCGTTGCCTGCGATGGCAAGGCAGCCCCCGCAACCGGCGAACCGGCGACGCCCGCCAGGCCCGGCAAACCGTCTGGGCCGCCGGAAGTGGCGCAGCCGGTCGTGGTCAAAGCGATCAGGGCGGCGGCGCCCACGAACAATCGCGACGCGGTGAGGTACCTCCTCATTTGCGTGCTCCTTTCGAAACGATTCGGGGAAGTGATCGGGGAGAGGATCGAAGTGCCGGCGCTCATTTGACGGACAGCTCGAGCGCGGCGACGAGACGTTGTTTCATCTGCTTCGGCGGCGCGTAACCTTCCAACCGGTCAATCAGCACCGAACGCGGCGACACGACCAGTGTGGTCGGAAACGCTTGCACCTTCAGTTCACGGACCAGGCGACCGCTGCGGCTGGCGTCGATGACCACCGGGACGAACGACCGCTTGATTTGAGCCGCCACCGCGGCGTCGCCGTACGTGTCGCGGTTCATCAGCGTGCAGTATTTGCAGCCGGGCGAACTGACAAAGATCAGCAAGGGGCGGTTTTGGGTGACCGCCTGTTTCCAGGCGTCGTCAAGGTCCGTGGACCAGCCGATCTCGGCCGCCGCCGTGGGATGTGCCACACAAAACAGGACTATCGCGGCGAGACAGGCAATGCAGAGATTTCGGCGCTTCACTAGAGGCTCCTTAAGACCAAAAGTCACGTTCCAGCGGGATCGCCGGTGACGCTGCTCATATTCTTTTATCGTCCGTGAAAGGCGCTGTTTGCGTGAGACACCATACAGTGTTTGAGGGCACAATCGCGCCCATCGGGTACCGGCGGGCATCGTGAAGCGACGCAACTCGAAATGACGTGATGCTAGCGAAATCGAGCGGCTGGATACTGCAGACGTGTCGCCGGCGGCCGGGAATCCGGCCGCCAGCGGCTATAGGTTTTCCAGCTCGTCCAATATATCGGCCGCGGTGGGTCGATCCGCGTAGGTTTTTGCCCGGTGGGCGTAACGCAGCAGGCCGTCGCGGTCGATGATGAACGTCGCCGGGCGATTGCTCAATTCGGTGTGGATCCGCATCTGGAAGGCCACGCCGTAGGCGGCGCTCGTGGTCAACGACGGATCGGCCAGCAGCGGATAGCCTACGTCGCCTTCACTGAGTCCGACCTCGCGCAACAGGTGCTTGGCCGACCACGATTCGTGCGGGTCGACGGCCAACACCTCAGCGCCAGCAGCACGGATGTCAGCCAGCTTGCCGCGCAACTGCGCGAGCTGCCCGTGGCAGACCGGTCACGTGTCACCGTAGATGAACACCAGCACGACCGCCTGCTGGCCCCGAAATTGGCTCAACCGGACTTGCTCGCCGGAGAGCGAAGTGAGCGTGAAATCGGGCGCGGGTTGGCCGACTTTGGCCGCATCCATCGTCGCCACGTCCCAGTCAGCCAGGTCGCGCACGACCTGCGGCGCGACGCCGTTGTGATTGCGCTCCAGCGCATAGCCGATATGTATCTTGACGTCGCGGTTGTCTTCCTTGGCGGCCAATGAATCCAACCTGGGCGACAAGTTGGCGCCTCCTTGCATTCCCAAGGCATCGACCGCGTACAGACGAACTGCCGGGTGCGGATCATTTTTTGCGGCCTCCCATAGCGGCTCGCGCGGCACGTCAGGCAAATATCCTAATGTCTGCGCTGCCAGGATGTGCTCGATGTCGCTTGCCGACTGCAGCACTTCCAACAGCGGCCCGACCGATGACTCGCCGCCGCGAAACAGACCTTGCAGCACCTGCATCCGCACTTGCCAGCCGGAGTCTTCCAGCGGCCGCATATACGCCCGGCTGCCGCCTTCCCAGGCCTGGTCGTTCCACTGGGCGGTGAAATGCGAGAGCCACTCTCCAGGCCTCCGCGCGGGTTCCGCCGAGAATGCCACCGCACAGCGAATGAGTTCGGCAAAGATGAATGCCAGCGGAGCCAGTTGGATTAGTCGCATGTTTGGATTCATTCGGTGCCACTGCCGGCCGGGCACCCTCCGGGTGCAGCAGTGCCAAGATTTGCGCGGGAAACACTGCTGGACAAGCCAGCAGTGGCACCCGGTTTTTTCCACAGGGTCTCGCGGGGTTCGCGTCAAACGAAGACTCCAGTTCGCTGATATCAGGGAGTGTGCGCGCCCCGCACAAGAATGCTCGAGCCACCCGCCAGCATCAGCCGGCCCGGTACATGGGCGTCGGCCACGGTTTGGCCGACGACTCCGCCCAAGTGTTCCATCTGTTCCATCAGCGCCTTGCAGCGGGGACATCGATCCAAATGAAATCTGTATTGCTCCATGCGTTCGGCGGGCAGCTTTCCGGCGACATAGTCTTGCAAGCCGGCTTCGACCTCTGTGCAGGTGATCTCGCCGTAGGAGAAGTCGCCGCGAGCGGGGAAAAACTGCCAGGCGGACGCGATCGACACCAATACGACAACCGCCGCCACGGCGGACTGCACGGCCGTGCGTCGCAGCCGCCGGTCATGGATGCGGCGGACCATGCGCGTAAGCTCGCCGGGGGGGCATTCTTCCCAGGCGTCCGGATTCAGTGGATGTACATTCATCGTCGGGTCCTTGTGCAGCAGCCTCGTCCCGCGGGGTGGCGCGCGGCGGGACGACTCGATCTCCTACTAGAATCATCTGCCATTTGTGCGATTCAATCTGTAAACGGCCTCACATTTTCTGGATTTTTCCCATTTGCCGTGTTTTCGTCCCATGGGTATACGTTCGCCGGCGGCGCAGTCGATCAGCGGCCGATCACCTGACCTTGGGCGGCCGGCAACCGCGGCGGTTCGGTCTGGACACTTTGGGCCAGCGAATCCAGGCCCTTGAGCAATATTTGCCGGCGGGCCAGCTTCACGTGCCCCGCTGCTTGCAGTTCCCCCAGGGCGACCGTGACAGATTCGCGGGTGCTGCCGATCAGCCCGGCCAGGTCCTGGTGCGAGAGCTTGATTTGGATCCGCACGCCTTCGGCGGTCGTCGCTCCGTACTGCTCGGCCAGTTCCAACAGCAAGTGCACCAGCCGGTCGCGGTTGGAACGGAACAGCAGCGATTTCAGCCGCCGTTCAATCCGCCGCCTCCTGAGTCCCAGCAACCGGGTGATCCCCAGGGTGACCGACGGATGCGTTTCCATCAGTCGTTCGATCTCGTCGCGGGCGATCAGAATCACCAGCGAGGGTTCCACGGCCTCGGCGAATTCCTCACGGTCGGCCGTGTCGATAATCGCCAGTTCACCGAATAACTCGCCCGGTTCGATGAACGCAAGAATCGCCTGTTTGCCGTCGGGCGTGAAGCTGCACAACTTCACCCGGCCGGAGGCCAGCAGCAGCACCGCGTCGGCTTCGTCGGCAGGCAGATAGACCAGCCCCTTGCGGGCAAACTTGCGGACCCGCGCTTTGGATTCGATCTTCGCCAACTCGTCGGGCGACAGCTTCTCAAACAGATGACAACGCTTGAGGTGCCAGATCTTTTCAGACATGGGCGCTTGCCGGCTCGTTGGCGGTGGGTGCTCCTGGGATCAGAATATCCCGGTGTCCTGGGCATGTCCAGCGCGAGGCGGCCGCAGTTTGGGCGTCACGATTGTAGGTGGAAAAACTGCGCGACGTCCTCATGAGGGACGTTTACGTCCCTTTCGTCCTATTAGGCCCGGCATTTATGCCGGGTTCTCGCTCTACCTACAAATGTGACGCCCACACGCGGCCGCGGGCGGAAGTGATCGACCATGTTCGAGCGTCGGCGACGTGCTTTGGCGACAAAATCAACGCGCGTTCATCGCCGTCCGGCCGGCGGCCACATTTCGTGAGGGACCGGCCTGTTTGAGCAACTCCATTATTTTGGCTTGCGTGATCACGCCGTCGATGGTGATCGGTTCGCTGCCGTCCCCTGGGAAGATGGCGACATACGGGATTCCTAAACCGGGATTGCCCAACTCCACCAGCAGTTCGTCCACTTCCGGCGCGTCGCGTGTCTTGTCGGCTCTCAATGCAATCACACCCAGTTCGTCAACCAAAGCCGCCGTGCCGCTACGATTCAAGGCAACTGCCTCGTTCACTTGGCAGGTAGCTCACCAGTCGGCCGTGAAGTCGACCAGCACGGTCGCGCCGTTGGCGCGATGTTGCTCCAGCGCCGCGCGCGAATACGGCTGCCAAGGCAATTCCGTCGCCTCCAATCCGAAGGCCAGACTGCCCACCAACGCGGCAAACACCGCGGCCACGGACCAGGCTTTCAGTTTCGCCCCCAAGTTGGCCGTCAGCGGAGTACGGCCGATCCACCAACAGGCTGCCCATAGTCCGAACAGGAATGCCAGCGTCGGTATGAAATATTCGGGCGTACTCTTCATCGTCCAGAACAACCAGATGACCGTGGCCAACAGCACGAAGCCCATCGACTGCTTAAACGTTTCCATCCACGCGCCCGGCTTTGGCAAAAACCCGACCAATTTCGGAAACGCGCCGATCACAAGATACGGCGAAGCCATCCCCAGGCCGATGCTGCCGAACACGGCATAGGTGACCGCCGCCGGCTGGGATATGGCCCAGGTCAGCACGGGGATGAGCAGCGGGCCGGTACACGGTGTCGCCAGGACGGTGGTCAACATGCCTTTGAAGAACGCGCCGGCGGGCCCTTCCTGGGCGGCCAGTTCGTTGGCCTTGCCGGTGCCGACGAAGCCGGGAATCGGGATTTCCCAAACGCCCAGGAAACTCAGGGCGAACACGAACACCATGGCCGTCAGACTGATCGTGAATGCGACGTTCTGAAACTGAGCGCCCCACCCTTGACCTGCGAAGACCGCCAATGTGGCCAACATCATGAACACCGAAATCAAGCCGAACACATACCACAGGTTGAGCGCGAACACCCGCCCGCGGCTCTCGCCCGCCTGATGCACAAACGACATGATTTTCAGGCCGATCACCGGCAGCACGCACGGCATAAAATTCAAGATGAAGCCGGCCAACAAACCGAGCGCCAACTGGCCTGCCAACTCCAGAGCATCGACGCCGGCGAAAGCCGCCGCGGTCGACTCGGCGACGAGCGATATTTTTTCCACGGCTTCAGCCGCTTCGTTGTATTTAGCGGCCTTGAACGTCAACGGCGCCTGACCGTCACCCGAACGGGTAGCGACGGTCAAATCAACCGCAAACCGCGCCGCGCGGGGCGGGTCACACCCGTTTTCATCGCAGCTTTGATAGCCGATCAGGCCGCTGATGGGATACTCGCCCGGCGTGGCGTCTCCCGGTGCTTCGATTTCGACGGTCCACGTCACTGCCTGTTCGTGATAACGCTCGACTTCGCCTGCGTTGAATTTGGACGGCGCCTCGATGACGGGCGCATCAGTCGCGGGGCGACTCACCTGCCAGCCGGGCTTGGTGTTCACGCTGATTAGCGCCGGCTTGGAGCCAAGCTTCGGATCGCGATCCGCCCGGGCGTACACGTGCCAGCCTGGGGCCGGTTCGGCGGTCAGTTCCAACGTGACGGTGGCTCCCGGCGCGGCGACGGCCGGGGTGAGGCGGCCGCGGAGAGTCGTGTGGCTATTGGCGGCCTTGTAGATTTCCACGCCCGGTATCTCAGGCGCCGCCTGCGTCGCGACGAACGAAAAGTTCTTGGGCGGCAGGCAGCCCGTGGCATTGCAGGCCTGTGCTTTGACCGTCCCGGAGATTTTCAATTGCGCCGGATCGACGCCCGCGGCCAATTGGATCGGCGCGGTCCAGGTCACTTCGCCTTCGTGTTCTTCGACGACCAGGCCGCCGAATATGTCCGAAATGTCAGCGTGCGGCTCGGTTTGGGCCTGGAATTCGCCGGTCAGTTCATAGTCATTGGACGGTTCCAGCTTGATCGTCGTCGCCACCGGGCCGCCGGGGGCTTGTGTGGTGGAATAGATGTGCCATCCCGTCTGCATCTTCGCGGTCACGTGCAGCCGCGCCGTCGAATCGCCTGCTCCCGCCTTGAATTCGGCTGTGACCGACACCACCTCCGACGGACGAGCAACCGGCGCGGGCGCCGCGCCGCTGACGGTAGGCAGCTCCGGCTGATTGAATTGAGCCAGCACGCCTGCGGCGCGGTCGTAATCGTACACTTGCGCTTGTGTCGGCAGGCTGGAGGACAGCAGGGTGACGCCTGCCAAGATCGCTCGTTGAAACATCCGGCAGTCCTATTTTCGTAATGGCCTACAAGGCAAGTTCGCGCCGGCAACGCGGTATACCAAGACCGCACACTGTTTTATAGTATCGGCGAGGCTTCCCGGCGGTCAATGGCGGCTGGCCTGCGGCCAAAAAGCGATTCGATAATCCGGACCGTCGCATTTCAACGACCTTCGATCCCGCCGGCCGCCTCAAACAACAGCAACGCCTGACGGACGGCGGCGACGTCGTGGACTCGCAGGATTTGGACGCCCGCGCGAGCCAGCGAGCAGGCAACGCCGACGGTGCCGGCGGTGCGGCCGGTCTGTTTGTCGCGCAGTACGTGGGCGATGAATCCTTTGCGCGAATGGCCGACCAACAGCGGGCAGCCCAGCCGGTGAAATCGACGGCAGTGCCGCAGCAGTTGAAGATTATGGGCATGCGTCTTGCCGAAGCCGATACCGGGATCGAGCGCGATACGCGCCCGGTCGATGCGCGCTTCGATCAACGCATCGCGGCGCTCGGCCAGATAGGCGAACACTTCTTCCACGACGTCTACGTACCGTGGGTCGTCCTGCATCGTCTGCGGCGTGCCCTGCATGTGCATCAGGCAGGCCCCGGACGCTGACTGCCTCGCGACTTCTAACATCGCGGGGTCGCCCGTGAAAGCGGTCACGTCGTTGATGATCTCCGCGCCGGCGTCGATGGCCCGGCGGGCGACTTCTGCTTTCGACGTATCGATCGAAACCGGCGTGTCGGTCCGCCGGCAGATGCCCTCGATGACCGGCAGCACGCGGCGCAACTCTTCGTCGACGGCCACCGGGTCGCTGTAGGGACGGGTGCTCTCGCCGCCGACGTCAAGCAGATCGGCCCCCTGATCGACCAGCCGCAGCGCGTGGTCGATTGCCGCCCGGGCGTCGAGGAATTGCCCACCGTCAGAGAAGCTGTCGGGCGTGACGTTGATGATGCCCATTAAGAGCGGCCGCGATTGAAAACGCAGCGAGCGCGTGCGCAGCGTCCAACGCGACGATCGCATTTCAGCAGGCCAGTGCGGCGTCCGGTCCCGTGGCGGGGGCATGCGCGCAGCTTACCACGGGGCTTCCATCAGCGAAACGATTTGCTCGGCCAGCCGCTGGATCGCCTTTTGCTGCGCCACTTCGACCGACTCGCCCACTTCGGGCGTCAGTGTGGCCGGCAGGCTGATGTTGGCCACCGCCTCCGGCACGGGCAACGTCCGGCTCTCGCCCAGCAGGACGCCGGTGCGGTCGGTCCAGGTGACTTCGACCACCATGTTCAATTGCAGTTGCCGCGGTTCGTCCGTCGGCGTTTCCGCCACGACGCGACGGGTGTCGCTCAACAGCCGCCCAGTGAGGATGCTGTCGGCATTGGCGCTCGTGACTACCCGGTACGGCGTCTTGAGTTGGATCTCCTTGACCACGGCTTCGGTCAGCCGCTCGCCCAAGTTGCGCCGGAAGCTCTGCGAGTCGAACATCGGCACGTAAACCGTGCTGATCTCGGCCGGGTAGAGCGTCTCCGCACCCACCTGATAACCGGCGCAGCCGGGAAGGGAGAGGGCCAGGGGTAGGAGAAGGAACCACGAATGGACGCGAATGGACGCGAATGTGATCATGGTGAAAACCACCAAATACGAAGCACCAGATACGAAGCACGAAATCCGAAGCACGAAATCCGAAACAAATTCAAATGCTCAAATTCGAATTCTCAAAACCAATTGCGCGATAGAGTTGTTTGGATCATTGGAGCTTTTGAATTTAGGATTTGTTTCGGATTTCGGATTTCGGATTTCGTGCTTCCTGGTTTCGTGCTTCCTGATTTCGTGCTTCCTGGGTTGCAAAGGCGTTGCCGCGGAGGGATCTACCTCCGATTGCCGAAAATCCGCGTCAGCCAAGCGAAGCGGTCGGCCGGGCGGGGGGGCAGACCGCTGATTTCTTCCAAGCGCTGGCGAGCCTTGGCGGCGAACTCGGTTTCAGGGTATTGCTCGATCACCCAGCGATAATACTGCGCGGCGGCACCGTAGTATTTCAGGCTGTCGTTGTGCTGGCCCTGTTCCCAGTCGCGCTCGGCCAGCTTTTCGCGGACCAACTGGCGGGTTTGCAAGACGCGCTCGCGTTCCGGTCCCAATTGGTGCCCGAACTGGGTAAGGATGGTTTCGATCAGCTTTTCGGCCTGCAACAGCACGGTGCCGTCGTAGGCCGGTCCCTGGTAGGTCTGCAACACGCTCTCGAGGCCGAGCAAATGCGCCTGCAACTGATGTTCGCTTTGGGCGTGGTCCGAGCGCAGTTGCGCGTAGACGTCGGCCGCCTCCTGGAAACGACCGGCCAGAAAGTGCCCGTTGGCCGAGGCCATCAGGGCGTCGTCAGCCAGCGGTCCGCGCGGGTCGTTCATCCAGACGCTGTTCAAGGTCGCTTGCGCCTCGCTGCCGGTGAACAGCCGGGGACGCTTGGCGTCGGTCAGGTTGGGGACCCAGTCGGAGCTGTCTTCGTACTTTTGTTGCCAGAAGCGGGCGATGGAGAATTGACGCTGCATGATGCGGTCCAGATGGCGCGACCCGCCGTATTTCTCCAACAACTCGGAGTACACCTGGTTGGCCTTCGGGTACTGGTCGGAAAAGAAATAGCTTTCGGCCAGCATGAACTTGGCGTCTTCTTCCAAGGCCGAATCGGGCCAGCGCGCGGCGGCCTTGGCGTATTGTTCGGCCGCCTCGGCGAATTCGCGGCGGGCGTACAGTTCCTGTCCCTGGCGGAAGGCCTCGCGGGCGACTGTTTCATCCGGCCCCAGACCGACGGCCGACTGCGCGCCTTGGACCACCTTGGTCGGCGAAATGGATTCCAGTGTTTTTTGCAGCGCCGACCGCTCGTCGGTCTCGTCGTCCAACGGATCTTGCGTCGCTCCGGGCAGGTCGTGTTCAACCGAAGCCAGCGATACGCCGGGCGCGGACGTATCGTCCGGTGGCATGTGACTGGCTTGACGGACCGCGGGCGGCGCGGGACCGGGCGGCGGACCTGTCGGCGGTTGCGTCGCGGGCGACTGCGCCACTTGGACGGCGCCGGGCGTGGCCCAGGGATTGGGTGGCGGAGCGGCCGCCTGTTCCCACAACGGGGCATTCGGTTCGGTAGTCGTGCAGCCCCACTGGCCGGCCGAACAGCCGGCGAGCGTCGCGACGGCGACAACGAGTCGCAGCATATTCATCGTCGGCTTCCTGCCCGCGGTCATTTCCATACCAAGCCCAAATAGTCGTGCATGCGAGGTTTCCGGCCCATCAAATTGCACAGGTATCGGTTCAACACGCCGCGCAATTCGCCACTGATGCGGTGTGGCAACTGAAAAGCACAATCCGAGTCTGTCGTTTCATCGGCAAGTTGGATCATCAGGTCGACTGCCGGCCGGCTCAGCGTGACCACCTGCCGCCGTCCCGGCCGGCACGATGGGCACAGCGCGCCGCCGTCGAGCAGGCCGAACGCCACGCGCGCGCCCGCCGCGACCGGCCGGCCGCACTGCACGCAGGCGGCCAGCGACGGCAAGTGCCCCAACAACCCGAGCGCCAGCAATTCAAAGCGGAGTATCGCGACCTCCATCGGCTCGTCGGTTTCCAGGCGGCGCAGCGTGGCGCACGCCAACTGGAACAGTTCTGGATGTGGATCGTAGTCGTCGGTCAATTCGCCCAGCAGTTCGGCGACGTAGTAGCCCGCGTAAAGACGTGACAGGTCGCGGGTTGCCGCGCGAAAGCGGCGTTCTAGCTTGGCCTCGGTCAACAGATCGAGCGTACCCGACGATTTGCGGAGGAAGACTATCTGACAGACCGCCAGCAGGTCAAGTGCAGACTCGAACGGTCCCTTCGGCCGCCGCGCTCCCTTGGCCAGCCCCTGTATCTTGCCGAATTCGCGGGTGAACAGCGTGACGATGCTGCTGGTTTCGCTGAAAGAGACCACGCGAAGGACGATAGCGGAGGCCTTTTCACTCATGAGGGAGTTAAGAGGGGAGAGTTGAGAGGGGAGAG
>Ga0214472_10001859_pt1 | contig 22923 bp, 18 predicted proteins | sample RVTome_6_FD_207662 | JGI IMG/M metagenome (GOLD analysis project Ga0214472, IMG submission 207662) | Soil microbial communities from uranium-contaminated site in the Upper Colorado River Basin, Wyoming, United States - RVT140D175 | ecosystem: Environmental > Terrestrial > Soil > Contaminated >...
TTTTGGGGGGCCGGCAGCTTTGCTGCTGGCCCCCCCAAAAATTCGCCATTCCTCTGAATTTTCGGATAGGTTCAAAAGGAGTTTTCATGAAAAAAAGGAGTTTGAGACCGGCGGCCCGGGCTGCGACCAGGGGAGCCTCCCGAAGCACGCCGGTTTCCCGCCGGACTGCCTCAGTCGTCCGGCGGACGGTGACGCGGACCCAGGTGCGGCAGAAGGCTGTCCGCCAGAGCGCGATCCGTCAACAGGCCCGTCAGGCGAACCGGGTCCGACCGGTCGTTCGCCCGGCGTCGGCGCCGCGCAAGGTCATGCCGAAACGTTCCGCACCTGTGTCCCTGCGGGCGGTCCCGGCTGGGCGAACCAGGCGGGTCCCCAAGCCGACGTCCAGGCCGGTCAAAGCCGGGGTTTCCCGGACGGCCGCCAAACCCATGGCGCCGGCCCAGCGCCGGTCCGCTCGGACCGCCACCGCGGTCAGTGTGGCGATGGGTGGAGCAGCGGCGGTCACGGCTGCCGCGTTTATCCTGAACGAAGCGCGCGCCCACCCGGACCTGAATGTGGAAGTCTCCTCCCTCCAGTATTCGCTCAACAACCTGCGCGATCTCAGCAGTTTCGACGACCTGCGTGAAGATCTTGACGATCTCGATTCCGAGATCAAGCACGCCCTCAACCTGCTCGAATCCGCCCGCGACAAAGGCTACCGTTACCAGAAAGACCTGGACCACCTGGCGAGCCGGACCGCTGCCGGCTGGGAAGCCGTCCAGGCCGACGTCCGCGCTGCGGTCGAACGGGAGGCGGCCGGGTTCAGGTCCAACCTGGCCCCGCTGAACGACCAGGTCGACAGGCTCAACGCGCGGTTGAACAACCCCACCATGGCAGCCTCTTACCTGCAGGCCACGGAAACCAGCGTCAACGGATTCCTGGCCGACGTGAACGCCAGCCGCCGGGGGATCCAGGCGCGCTATTCGGAGCTCGAATCGAACACCTACCAGCTCACCACACGCCTGACCACGATCCACTGGTTCCTGGACCAGCTGGCGGAGTCGAAATGGACGCTCGAATCCGGGGAGGCGATCGTCCGCGGGGTCAAATGCCGCTGGGATCGCAGCGGCGACGACGATCCCGAAGGGATCCTGTTCCTTTCGAACCGGAGGCTCGTATTCGAGCGCAAGGAGAAGGTGGCGACCAAGAAAGTCCTGTTCATCACGACCGAAAAGGAACTGGTCCAGGAACTGTTGTTCGACGAGAAGAAGGAAAATATAAAGAGCGTCAAAGCCCAGAGCAAGGGCCTGTTCGGCCACCAGGATTTCCTGGAAGTCGATTTCGGCGGATCGCTCGGAAAGCTTTCGCTGCACCTGGAAGGCCAGGCTTCGGATGAGTGGGCGAACCTGATCGAGCAGGTCATGAGCGGTCGAATCGAAGAGGACCGCGCCGTCGAAGGCGGCCTCTCTTATAAAGACCTGACCGGCGAACTCACCCAGGCCGACATCCTGGCGATCCAGAACGAGGTAAACGAGCTGCAGGACGAGCTCATGCTCTCAGCGCCGCGCGCGGAGCTCGAAGACCTTGAAAACGAGGTGCGGGAGCTTGAACGCTCGCTTGGGGACCTGCGCGCCCGCGGGTATGCGATCGAGAAAGGCCTGGAAGGGGATATCAAGGTGTTATCCGCGCAGTGGGACCGGGTGAAGGACAATGCGGGCAAGACGGTCGATCTGCAGGCCGGTCTCCTGGCCGGACAGGCCAAAACCATGAACGCGACGATGAGCCGGCTGGCCGGAATGTCCGCCAACCCGGCGGTCGCCAGGCCGGTGTACATGCAGCTCAAATCGGCGATCGCCTCGGCGGAAGCGCAGGCCGGCGCGGCGCTCGACACCGTTTACGGGCAGTTCGAGGATTATGCTGCCGAGGTCGAAGGGCTGGCCGCCCACCTGGACTGGGTCGACTGGATGCTGGACGCGCTCTCCACCGCCTCGTTCCAGCTGCTCGCCACGGAGAGCGGCGTGGCGGCGGTGGAAGCGCTGTACGCCCGCCCCGGGATGGAGACCGAGAACGGGATCCTGTTCCTGACCGACCAGCGGGTTCTCTGGGAGGACCGGGTTGGCGATTATGAGGTCAAGCTCGACGTCCCGCTCAGACAGGTCGAAAAGGTGACAGTTGGGGCCGTCGATCCGGAGGTTGGGGAGGACGAAATCCTGGTATTTACGTTTGGAGGCGGCGCGCCCGTGAACGCGGCCCGGCTCGATATCGCCGCCAACGTCGGCGAGGAATGGACCCAGATGGTAGGCCGGGCGCGCAACGGTGATTACACGACCGACCGGGCGGTTGAGATCGATCCCGCCGAGCTCGAGCGGATCAAGAACGCTCCCACGCAGTGTGGCAACTGCGGAGCCCAGTTCACCGCACCGATCCTGCGCGGGCAGGTCGAAGTCGCCTGCGAATTCTGCGGGGTGGTCGCCAGAATCTGATGGGTAGATGACCCTCGAGAAAGATACCTTTCTCCGCAACCGGTATCGCATCCTCGAGATCCTCGGGGAAGGGGGAATGGGGTCGGTTTATAAAGCTCAGGACGACAACCTGGGTGTCACCGTCGCGGTCAAAGAGAACCTGTTCACGACGGACGAATATTCGCGCCAGTTCCAGGTCGAAGCCCAGATCCTGGCGACTCTCCGGCATCCCAACCTGACCCGGGTGACCGATCATTTCGAGCAGGACAATATCCAGTACATCGTCATGGACTACATCGACGGTGAGGACCTGCGCGACCGGATGGAGCGGGTCGGGATCCTGGGTGAGGAGGAGGTCATCAAGATCGGCGTCTCGCTCTGTGATGCTTTGACGTATCTCCACAACCTCGAGCCGACCATCCTGCACCGCGACGTCAAGCCCGGCAACGTGCGGATTTCCCCAAACGGACAGGTTTTTCTGGTCGATTTCGGTCTTGCGAAGATCGTCCAGGGCAACGAGATGACGGTTACCGGCGCGCGGGCGATGACCCCGGGCTATTCGCCTCCCGAGCAGTACGGCACGGCCCGCACAGACGAACGCTCCGACATCTATTCACTCGGCGCCTCGCTGTATTCGGCCCTGACGACCGCCCTGCCGGAGGACGGGCTGGCCCGGGCGATGAACCAGTCCGGGCTGACCCCCATCCGGAAGCACAACCCCGACGTATCCAGGAAGCTGGCGAACGTCATCGAGAAGTCGCTGGCAGTCCAGCCGGACGACCGGTTCCAGGATGCCCAGGAGTTCCGCCGGGCGCTGGTCAGCTGCCGTTCGATCACCCGCCGCCGGCTGACCCCGGAAGAGCTGATGGTCGCCCCCCCGCCGGAGGAGCCGGAGCCTCGGACGCCGGCATCTGAGCCGGAACTGGAGGGCGAGCCGGATGAAGTCCCTGTCTGGGTCTCCGATCTCGGGGACCGACCGGAAACCGGGAAGAAACCCGAGTCCAACGGCCGCACGGGCGGATCCGGATCCAGGCCGGGGACGCCGCTGCAGCCGCTGCCGATCCGCGAGCGCAGCGGCTCCAAACCGCGCAGGCGCGATTCCGGGCGGCGACGGGGCCGGAGCCGGTGGACCGGGATCGGTTGGGTCCTGCTCTTCCTCCTGATCGGCGGCGGGATCGGGTCCTTCTTCGCCTTCCCGGAGATCTCCGACCAGGCGCTGGCCTTCTTCCAGCCGGCGACCGCGACCGCCACCACAGCGGCCGGTTCCCCCGAACCCACAGCGACCGCGCCGCCGTCCGAAACTCCTGCCCCGACGGCCACGGTGCCGCTGGCCGGGGTGGTCCCGGCGACGCAGAGCCCCAGCCCGACGCTCACCCCAACAGCGGCTCCACCAACCCGGACCCCCACTACAGGACCGACGCCCCTTGGCGGGGGTCCCCAGATCGCCTTTGCTTCGGACCGCTCCGGCTCTACCCAGATCTGGCTTATGGCAGGGAACGGCGGGAGCCTGGTCCAGCTCACGGATATCGACGGCGGCGCCTGCCAGCCCGATTGGTCGCCGGATGGGACCCGGTTGGTCTTCATTTCACCTTGCATCCAGGAGCAGGAGGAATATCCCGGCGCCGCGTTGTACATCATCCATGCAGACGGGTCCGGTCTGACCCCGGTGATCGGATCCCGCAACGGAGATTACGATCCCGATTGGTCCCCGGACGGTTCGCAGATCCTGTTCACCTCGCTCCGCACCGGCGCCCCGGAGGTTTACATCCTGGACCTGGACACCGGTGAAGTGACCCCACTGGCGATCGACGGCATCAAGAACTTCCATCCCGCCTGGAATGCGGACGGGACAAAGATCGCGTTTATCACCGCCCGGCCCGGACCTTTCCAGGTCTGGACCATGAACCCGGACGGCAGCGACCAGGTGCGTTTCTCGCGCAGCGGCGACTTGAAGGACACTTCTCCGTCCTGGTCGCCGGACGGACAATTCCTCGTCTTCGTCCAGCGGGTGACTCCGAATGGGCTGCCGTATCTGATCCTTGCGCCGATCAGTGACGACGGATTTTCCGAGATCCGGTTGGCGATTTCGATCGCCCCATCCCGAGGGCCATCCTATTCACCGGACGGGAACTGGATCCTGTTCGAAGCCTGGCCGGATGGTGACCACGATATTTATTTGCTGGATCTGAACACCCTGACGGCCGTGCAGCTGACAGAGGATGAGGCGTACGATTTCGATGCAGCCTGGAGACCGTGATCGAAGTGGGGAAATAAGACTTTGAACATGGAAATCGGGCCGGTGCCGGCCCGATTTCATTTCCGCAGCCTTATTTCCCCTCTTCGAATTTGAATCCCAACAACCTCAGCCCGTTCAAGGACACCAGCACCGTCGACCCCTCGTGCCCAATCACGCTGATCGGCAGGGCGATCTGCAGCCCCAGGACGGCGGTCACGAGGACGGCGATCACACTGAAAGCGAATACCAGGTTCTGGCGCAGGGTCCGCCGGGTCTCCCGGCTCAGCGCGATCACGTATGGGACGTTCTTCAGGTTTTCCCCCATCAGGACGATGTCGGCTGTTTCCAGCGCGACGTCTGACCCGGCGGCGCCCATGGCCATTCCGAGCGAGGCGGCGGCCAGGGCGGGGGCGTCGTTGACCCCGTCGCCGACCATCAGGACCGGTCCATAATCTTTTTCAAGCTGCTCGATCAGGGCCAGCTTGTCCTCCGGGAGCAAACCGGCGTGGAACTCGTCGAGACCGGCCTGTTCGGCGATGAACGCGGCCGTCCGTGCGTTGTCACCGGTCAGCATGACGGTGCGGCGGATGCCGGTGGCTTTCAGGTCTGCGACGACCTTCCGGGTCCCGGGCCGGAGCACATCGGAGATGGCGATCACCCCGGCCGGACCGTCGTCGGAGCCGACGACGATGCAGGTCTTGCCCTCGCTCTCCAATTTTTCAATGGTTTCTTCGAAAACGGCGGGCATCGCACCGTTGCATTCTCGCGAGAACCGTTCACTGCCGGCAAAAAAAGTGCGGCCTCCGATGCCGGCGCGCACACCTTTCCCCGGCACGGCCTGAAAGTCCTCGACTTCCTGCAGTTCGAGCGACTGCGCTTCCGCCTCATTCACGATCGCCTGCGCGAGCGGATGCTCGGATTTCCGTTCGAGCGACGCGGCGAGGGCCAGCACCTCTGCCTCCGAGCTGCCGTTTTTCGAGGCTGAGATCACGGCGCTCACCTGCGGCCGCCCGATCGTCAGGGTGCCGGTTTTATCGAAGGCTACTACGGCGATCTCCGCGGCGCGTTCGACGTGGATCCCGCCCTTGAAAAGCACGCCGCGCCGCGCTCCGTTCCCGATCGCCGAGAGGACGGTCGCCGGGGTGCTGATCACGACTGCGCAGGGTGAGGCAGCCACCATGACCCCCATCGCCCGGTAGAAGACGTCGTCAAACTCGCCGCCGAAAAAAACCAGCGGGATCACGATCATCCCGGCGGTCAGAACGATCACGCCCAGGGCATAGTACTGCTCCAGGCGCTCGATCGTGTGCTGGGTCCGGGCTTTGCGCCCCTGCGCCTCGGAGACCATTTCGATCAGCCTCGCGATCGCCGAATCCTTGGCGAGCCGGGTCACCGTCATCTCGAGCCCGCCGTGCAGGTTGATGGTCCCTGCAAAGAGCAGGTCCCCGGAAGATTTCGAGACCGGCATGCTCTCCCCGGTCAGGGAGGACTGGTCGACTGTACTGTTACCGGAGTGGACGGTACCGTCCAGCGGGATCCGTTCCCCCGGGCGGACGACGATGCGCTCGCCGATCTCGACGGCCTCGATCGAGACGGAGATGAACTCATCGCCGCGGCGGACAAGGGCCGTATCCGGCCGATACGCCATCAACGCTTTGATGGCCTTGCTCGTCCGCTGCAGGGCGAGCGCCTGGAGGACGTTCGAAAGCGAGAAAAGGAAAAGCAGCATGGCCCCCTCAAAAGGCGCCCCGACGATCCAGGCCCCGACCGCTGCGAGCACCATCAGGATATCCACATCGATGCGGAACTGTCGGATGGCGCGTAGACCGGCTTCGACCCCGTAAATTCCGCCGGTCACATAGCCAGCCCCGTAGATCCACAGCGCTGCGTCGACCGTGCCGGTAGCCCATTGGACGGCCAGGCCGGCGATCATCGAGATGAAGGTGGCGGCGGTGAAGATGATCCGGGTGCGGTCAGCAAAGAGCCATTCCGCAATTGGGGAGGCACCGGTATCCGTATCATCTACCCGTCCGGCCGCACCGGACCGGCTCATCATACCGTCATCCCCCGGAAGGCAGCGTCCAGGTTCGGCCCCGGTTCCCAGCGACGGGTCCCCAGGTCGCAGAAGAAGAGGCGACCATCATCGAGCACGGCAGCGAGGCGGCTGCCGGACAGACCTTGGAAGCGTTCGACCATCGTATTCGGCCAGGGAGCGTCCAGCCCCCCGGTCAGCGGCTGCCACGTCTCCCCGCCGTCGACGGATTCCACGACCGTCCCGCTGCGCCCGACGCTCGCGGCCGGGCCGCTGGCGATGTGGTTCGGGTCCTGAGGGTCGATCCAGACCGCACGGGTGTAGCCGTCCGCGTTGATCCGCTGAAAAGTCTCCCCGCCGTCCTGGGAACGATACAGGCCGGCGTTCGTGGCGGCGAAGACCAGGCCACGAGACGACCGGTGGGTCTCGACCGAGTGGACGTCAGCGTGGATATAGCCTGCCGGGGGTTCGCGGAACTGCGGGTCCCCGCTGCTGCCGGGGGCCAGGTTCCAGGTCGCGCCGCCGTCGTCGGTCCGGAGGACTCCGCCAACCTCGACGGCCGCGTAGCCGCGGTCGCCGTGGAAGGCGAACCCACGGACGCAGCCGGATTCGGGCGAATACGGCAGCCACCAGCCGTGCTCATCCCGCAAGGCCTCGACTTCGGGGCGTCCGGTCCAGGTCAATCCCGCATCGGTTGAGACGAAGATCCCGGCCGGCTCGGTGCCGGCGAAAACGGAGCCGGGGCGGTCCGGATGGGCCAGCAGCCAGCGGATATGAGGGATGGCCGGGCTGATGTGCGGCTCCCTCCACGAGTCCCCCCGGTCGCTTGAAAGCCGGATCCCGGTCCGAGTTCCGGCGACGATCGTCTCCGAAGCAACGGCGACCGCCGTGATCGCGGTGCCTTCCAGGAGCCGGGGTCCGTAGGATAGGTCTCCGGCTTCGAAACGGCCCGTCGTCAGACCGTTGTCGGTGGCAAAAAAGATCGGGTCGGGCATGGTTCTTCTCCAATCGCCGCGACGGAGCCGGCGAGCGGTCGGTCCGTCGCGAACAGATCCGTTTTAAGTACCTATCCAAAAATTGGGGCGGCGATTTTGGGGCGTGCGCCGGTGAAACCAGCGCACGCCCCAAAATCGCCAGGCTCCCGAATTCCTGGTCAGGTTCCTATAATAATAGCCGGGTTTGGCCCAATCCAGCAGCAATCTGGTAGATCCCGAACCCGGCCAGGATGAGTCCGGCCAGAACCGGAACCCGGTTTTGAATGGTCGGGGGCATTGCGGCCGTCCGGGCGAAAAGAAAGACCCAGCCTGCAAAGACCCCGATCATCACGGCATAGAACCCCAAAACGAACGCGAGGGCGGAAGGCGGGTCCGTGCGCCATGCGATCAACAGCGTGGGGCCGAGGGCGACGCCCCAGAAGATATACGGATTCGGGTTGAACAGGTTGACGGCGACCGCCGTCCGGAAAAGCCCCGTCCTGGAGGTCCCCAGGTGCGGCCATGGCGCGGAACCTGCGGCGTTGGCGGACCTGTGAAAGGTCCGGACGGCCAGCGCGATCAGGAAGACCCCGCCGGCGATCCGCAGGCCGACCAGGAGTGTTACCGGGACCCGTGCGAGGAAGAAGACTACGAGCAGGATGATCGGCCCGTCACTGACCAGGGGGGCGAAGACGGCGGGGAGCGTCCGGCGCCAGCCGTGCCGGACGGTGTGGTCGAGGAAGAGGGCGATCAAGGGTCCGGGCACGATCCCGGCCCACAGACCGATCGCCATGCCCTGCAGCAGCCCGTCCACGGAACTAGGGCAGGGTCAGGATTTCGATATCGTCTTTCCTGACTGCGAGGGTGTGCTCGAACTGGGCGGAGAGGCTGCCGTCCCGGGTCTTGACCGTCCACCGATCGGGCAGGAGCTTCCACTCGGGGGCACCGAGGTTGATCATCGGCTCGATGGTGAACACCATCCCCGCACGGAAACGGGGGCCGCGGGTGGGCTGGCGGTTGTGGGAGATCGAAGGCGGCTCGTGTAGATCGCGGCCGATCCCGTGCCCGCCCCACTCGCGCACGACGGTGACCCCCTGGGTCTCGGCATACGATTCGATCGCCTCCCCGATATCGTTCAGATGACCGCGCGGCGAGACGGCTTCGATCCCGACCGCCAGGCACTTCCGTGCGGCTTCCAACAGGTGTTGGGCTTCGGGGGAGATGGTCCCGACAGGGAAAGTCACGCACGCGTCTCCGCAGAACTCGTCGAGGCGCAGGCCGATGTCGATCCCGATGAGATCGCCTTCCTGGAGCACCCGGCCGTCAGGGATGCCGTGGCAAACCTCGTCGTTGACCGAGGCACAGATCGTCCCCGGGAAAGGGGGCTGCTTCGGGTCGTTCGCGTTGTAGCCCTTGTAAAGCGGGGCCGCGCCGCAGCTGCGGATGAAATCCTCGGTAATGCTGTCCAGGTCGGCCAGTACGGCTCCTGGGACGACGTGTTTTTCGAGCAGTTCGAACGCCCGGGCGACCAGCCGGCCGGCTTCCCGCATCTTGCGGATGTCTTTGGGCGATTTTTGGTAGAAGGTCATAGATCGATTAAGCCTTTCTGGGCGGCGAGGGTGACCGCTTCCGTGCGGTTTGCCGCGCCGATTTTCCCCATGATGGAGCTGACGTGGAATTTAACCGTTCGTTCGGTGATGAACAGGGCGGCGGCGATGTCCTTGTTGGTCCTGCCGCGGGCGAGTTCGGCCAGCACCTCGGTTTCGCGTTCGGTGAGCGGGCTGAACAGCTCCGGTCCGGTTTCCCGACCGCGGTGGACGTTCTGGAGCAGCTTCGAGGCGATGATCGGCTGGAGCAGCGACCCGCCCCGTGCAGCGACCCGGATGGCGTGGAAGAGCTCATCGCGTGGGGCGCCTTTGAGCATATAGCCCTTTGCACCGGCCTGGATGGCGGTCAGGATGCGCTCGTCGGTGTCGAAGGCGGTGAAGACGATCGACCGGGATTCGAAGCCGCCGTCCCGCAGGCGATCGAGCACCTCAACCCCGTCCATCCCGGGCATCTCGAGATCGAGGAGGATGACGTCCGGGCGGTGTCGGGCGGATTTGAGAATCGCCTCCTCCCCGCCGGCGGCCTGCCCGACGATGAGGAAGTCTTCCTGGGTATTGAGCATAGCCAGCAGCCCGTCGCGCACGACGGGATGGTCGTCGACGATGAGGATTTTTATCAGGTCGGTCATGACTGCAACCAGTCTCGAATGATACCATGGCTGAGGGTGGATAAATCGGACATCAAGCGCCCTGCCGGCTCAACCGGGCAGGGCGCTTGATGTCCGATTTATCCACCCTCAATTATTTTTACACTTTTCGATGTAATACAACCTTAATCAACATGCGGTAAGATACCCGCGTGAAAATACATCAAGCAAGTAAAGCTGGAATCATGTACCGAAAATCAGAAATCAACCGCCGCGAATTTCTCAAGCTGGGCGCCCTGGGCGCCGGCGCCCTGGCCCTGGCTCCGCACAGCCGGATGGCTCAACAGGCCGATTTCCCGGAGGCCGACCGGCTCGCCCGGGTCCTCGTAGGGGCGAGCGACGTATATGCCCTGCCCGACATCAACACCACCCCCTCCGGCATTCTCTACGAAGACCAGGTCCTGCCCTGGGTGCGCGAAGTCGTCGGGACCAACCCCTTCCGTTTCGTCCAGCGGTTTGTCGAGACCCCCGAAGGGTACATCTGGGCGCCTCACGTGCAGCAAACCCAAAACCGGCCGGATCCGGCGCCGCTGACGCGCATGCCGGACTATTCAGACAACCAGGGGTTCTGGGTCGAAGTCAGCGTGCCGTACGTGGATCTCGTTCTTGCCAACCCGCCGGTGCGTTCGCCGGCCTTTAGAAACGGGGTTCTCCAGCGGTTGTACTACCAGCAGGTCATCTGGGTCGACGAGATCAGCCTGGACGAAGACGACCGGGCTTGGTACCGGTTGAACGAGCGCTCGGGGAGCTATGGGGACATCTTCTGGGCGCCGGGCGAAGCTTTCCGGGTCATCCCTCCGGAGGAATTGCTGCCGATCTCCCCGGACGTCCCTGTCGACCAGAAAAAGATCGTCATCAACGTCGCCGAGGACATCCAGACCCTGACCTGTTTCGAAAGCGATAAAGAAGTCTATTTCTGCCGGATCTCGGCCGGACGGCGCGCCGACGCGGAAGGCAACCCCCAGGAAAAATCGGCCACCCCGATGGGTACCTTCGGGACCAGCTGGAAGCTGCACTCGATCCACATGAGCGGCGGCGCCAGCGGGGTCGGTTGGGATCTGATCGGTGTGGCCTGGCCGACATTTTTCGCCACACCCGGCATCGCCATCCATTCAACATTCTGGCACGCTAACTTCGGGGGGGAATACATGTCGCACGGCTGCGTCAACCTATTGGCGGACGATGCCCGGTTCGTCTGGCGCTGGTCGACGCCGGTCGTCCCATACCACACCATCGAGGTGCGGGAGTCCTGGCCGAGCGACAACCTGACTCGAGTCGAAGTGATCGAGTTTTGAGGTTTTGAGGACATTCAATGGATATCTCCGGTGTAACCACAAGTATCGCATTCTTTGCGGGGATCGCCTCGTTCCTTTCCCCGTGCGTTTTCGCCCTCGTCCCGGCCTACGTCGGATATCTCAGCGGGCGTTCGGCCGCCGGTGCGAAAGCCGGCGAAGGGCAGAGCACCCTGCGGACACTTGCGCACGGCCTGGCGTTCGTGTTGGGTTTCAGCGTCGTCTTCACCCTGCTCGGGCTCGGAGCCGCGTTTTTGGGCAGCCTGTTCGTCGGGATCAACCTGTGGCTCCCGCGCATCGGTGGGATCATCATCATCGTCTTTGGCCTGCACATGATCCGGGTCATCCGGATCCCGCTGCTGGACTACGACCTGCGGCCGCAGAACAAGATCGATGAGAACCGCGGCTATCTCTCCTCGGCCATGATGGGGGTCTTCTTCTCGGCGGGGTGGTCGCCCTGCGTTGGGCCGATCCTGGGGCTGATCCTGACTTTTGCGATCAACGGCGGGGACCCGTCGCTGGGTTTCCGGCTGCTTGCCGCCTACTCCGCCGGTCTCGGGATCCCCTTCCTGCTGGCCGCCACCCAGGTGGGCTGGGTGACGGAAACCCTGCGGAAGCACGGCCGGATCATGCACTACGTCGAGATCGCCATGGGCGTGTTCATGATCCTGATCGGGGTGCTGCTGTTCATCGGGCAGTTCGCGCGGATCACGGGCGTCCTGGCCAGCCAGGCTTTCTTTTTCGATCCGACGGGAGAGGCGGCGATCGGCCGCTGGCTCATGATCGGTCTGCTTGTCCTGATGGTCGCCGCGCTGTTTCCGGCCTGGATCGCCCGGACGAAAGGGCGCAGTTTCCTGGGGTGGTGGTTTTTCAGCATTGGTCTGTTCCCGATCGCCCTCCCGGCGGCTTTCATCATCAAGCCGGAGGGCGATGATCCGATCGGCCAGCCGGCCGGAACCGGCTGAAACCCGATGCCTCCGGAAGCGCACGAACCCCCATCCCAGGCGGATATTCGTGAACGCGCGCCGCGGCAGGCTGCGGCACCTGCGGTTTCCGGGACGCGGATGATCGGGGTCGGTCTCGTCAGCATCGGAATACTCCTCATCCTCGTTTTCGGGTTTGACTGGGGGATCTTCGCCGGGAACGCACCCGCCGCCGTACCCCCGCGAGGGATCACCGTCGGGCAGAAAGCCCCGGAATTCGAGACCGTGAACCTGGATGGGGCAGAAATCGCCCTGTCGGACCTCGAGGGGAAATTCGTCCTGCTCAATTTCTGGGCGACCTGGTGCTCCCCCTGCCGAATCGAGATGCCGTTCCTCGAGGCCCAGCACGAACAGCACCGGGATGACCTGGCGATCGTCGGGGTCGATTTCGACGAACCGCCGGATCTCGTCGCCGAGTTCGTCGAGGAGTACGGGCTCACCTTCGAGATCGCGCTCGATCCGGGTGGTTTCATCCAGGAGCTGTACGAGATCCGGGGGTACCCAACGAGCTACTTCCTTGACCGGGAGGGCGTGATCCGCTCGGTCCATATCGGCGTGATGTCGCAGTCCCAGCTGGACGGGTACCTCAGCGACCTCGGTCTGGACTGACCGACCCGCGATACAATAATCCCCATGCTCAACGTGATCCTGTATACCCGCGCAGACTGCCGCCTCTGCGATGACGTCAAGAAGGAGCTCGAAACCCTGCAGAGCGAGGTTCCGCATGAACTCATCGAGATCGACATCGCCGATGACCCGACGCTCGAGGAGAAGTATGGGGAGTTCATCCCCGTCGTCCAGGTCGGGCCGTACGTCAGGAGGGCGCCGATCACCCGGCAGGATCTGCTGGTCTCCCTCTCGGCCGCCCGCGACCGCGATCGCCAGCTCACCGAAGTGGACGATCCGAAGTACAAACTTCAGAAGAACCGGGGCAGCCGGGTCAGCACCGGTGACCGCATCTCCTATTGGATCTCCAACCATTACCTGCTGGCGCTGAACCTGCTCATCCTGGTCTACGTCGGGCTGCCGTTCCTGGCCCCGGTTCTGATGAGAGCGGGGTGGACGGCGCCGGCCGGGGCGATTTACAAGACGTACAGTTTCGTCTGTCACAACCTCAGCTACCGGTCCTGGTTCCTGTTCGGCGAGCAGGTTGCATACCCGCGCGCAGCAGCCGGGGTCGGAGGCTTGCAGACTTTTGGCGAGGCGACCGGGATCGGCGAGTCCAACTCCACCCCGGACGTGATCGCGGCGCGTACGTTCACCGGGAACGAGACGATGGGCTATAAAGTCGCGTTCTGCGAGCGGGACGTGGCGATCTATCTGGGCATTCTCCTGTTCGGGCTGTTGTTTGCCGCCACAAACCGGCGAATCCGGGCCCTGCACTGGCTGGCCTGGCTGATCATCGGGTTAGGACCGATCGGCCTGGACGGGTTCAGCCAGCTTCTCAGCCAGCCGCCGTTCTCACTGTGGGTGTATCGTGAGAGCACGCCGCTGCTCCGGACCCTGACCGGCGGAGTTTTCGGTTTCATGACGGCCTGGTACGGTTTCCCGATCGTCGAGGAGACCATGCGCGACGCCCGCCGGGCGCTGGTCGTCAAGTTCAAGCGGTTGGGCGAACAAGGCGGCTAATGCCGTTTTCCGATCACGAAGGGGTTCAATACTTCTATTTCGACGGGCTGCGAGAGGCCGGCCTGGTGCACGGGATCTTCACGCGCCGCGGCGGCGTCAGCCCGGCTCCCTGGGGCTCACTGAACGCCGGCTCCCTGGTAGGGGATCAGCCGGAGCGCGTTGCGGAAAACCTCGCGCGCGCCTGCAGGGCGCTGGGAAGGGACTCGGCCGGCCTGCACCTCGTCCGGCAGGTGCACGGCTGCGATGTACACGTGGCCGCGGGCGGCGGCACGGGAGGAGGGATCGCGGACCGGCTGCAGCCCGAAGCGCTGCCGGAAGCGGATGCCATTCTGACCGCTTCGCCGGACGCAACCCTTGCCATGCGCTTCGCTGATTGTGTGCCGATCGTTCTCTTCGATCCGGTTTCACGGGCCGCCGGGATCGCCCATGCCGGCTGGCGCGGGACGCTGCTTAATGCCGCGGGCAAGGCCGTCGCGGCGATGAACCAGGCGTTCGGCGCCGATCCGCGGGATATCATCGCCGGGATCGGTCCCTCGATCTGCCCGGCGCATTACGAAATCGGGCCCGAGGTCGTCCGGGCAGCCGCAGCGGTCTTTGATGGCGACATCGACCGGGTGATCCGCTCAGAGGGCGGCCGAACCTGCTTCGATCTATGGACGGCGAACCGCCTGCTCCTGCGATCCGCCGGCGTCCGGACTGTCGAGACCGCGGGGGAATGCACCGCCGAACGGCCCGAACGCTGGTACTCCCACCGCGGGGAGGGCGGGCGGACCGGGCGATTTGCCGCCCTGGCGGGGCTGAACGATGACTGAGAACGGGCCGGGGGACATTGCAGAACGTATCGGGGAGGTGCAGGACCGGATTCGGGCAGCCGCCGTCCGGAGCGGCCGGGATCCGGAAGCTGTCCGGCTCATCGTGGTGACCAAAGGCCAGCCGCTTTCGCACATCCGCCTGGCAGTCGCGGCGGGGGCCCGAATCCTTGGGGAAAACTACGCCGAGGAGGCGGTCCCCAAGATTGAGGCCCTGCATGACGATCGGCTGCGCTGGGTGATGATCGGGCACGTCCAGAGCCGGAAATCCGGCCTCGTCGCCGCACACTTCGATGCGATCCACAGCCTGGATAGTGTAAAATTAGCGCGCCGGCTGGACTCTTCCCGTCTGGACTCTGAACCGTTCGAGACGCTGGTCCAGGTGAACGTCAGCGGTGAGGAGGCGAAATATGGACTTCCGGGGTGGGACAGGGAGCATTTTCCGGCGATCGCGGCTTTTATCGATCAGGCTGCGGGTTTTGAACGGCTGCAGTTGCGCGGGCTGATGACCGTCCCGCCGTTCCTGCCTCCCGAGGAGGTGCGCCCTTACTTCCGCCGTCTGGCCGAACTGCAGGTGCGGCTGCAAGACCGCTTCCCGGAGCTGCAGCTCGATCAGCTGTCGATGGGGATGAGCGGAGATTTCGAGGCGGCAGTAGAGGAAGGAGCCACCATCGTCCGGATCGGCACGGCCATCCTGGGGCCGCGCTGAACGAGGACTGCGAGAGGAGACAGCATTGTCAGAATTCTTTATTATGGTTGCATTGATCGTGATCCGGACGATCGATATCATCCTCCTGGTCTACGTCCTGATGTCGTGGTTCGTGTCGCCTTATCACCCGCTGCGCCAGGGCCTCGGCCGCCTTCTCGAGCCCTTTCTTGCACCGATCCGCAACCTCATGCCCCAGACCGGGATGATGGACTTCAGCCCGATCGTGTTGTTTATTATCCTGTTTATGATCGAATCATTGATCTTGAGTCTGATGTAAAGCATGTTGCCCACCGCTTCGGCAAGGAGGTTCGGGAAAATTGAATATCGAAGCGTGGCGGAGCCACGCTTCGATATTCAATTTTCCCAACCTTTATTCATGGTGCGTAACAGGCGTTATTTAACGCACCGCATCGCTAAAGAGGTCTGGAAAAAAATGGATATCAAAGCGGGGCGCAGCCCCGCTTTGATATCCATTTTTTTCTAACCTCAAGAGCCGCCATTCCAATGCAAAAGAACTTTCAACTCCACGATGGAAAAAAAGGCGCCGCGCTGGCGGTGCACGTGATCCCCCGGGCGCAGGTCAACGAGATCGTCGAGCTGTCCGTTGACGGTTCGATCCGGATGCGTTTGCGGTCGCCGGCCGACGACGACTCGCTGAACGAAAACCTGGTGGCTTTTCTTGCGGAAGTGCTTGCCGTCGACCCCGGTCAGATCGAGATCATCGCCGGTCTTACCGGCCGAAACAAGCTGGTATCCGTCCTGGATATCTCTACCCAGGTTGCCCAGGAACGGATCGTCAATCGGCTGTGATCCCCTGCGCTTGAAGATGCCAGAGCGTCAGGATCGCAGCGTTCTGGACCTCGGCGTACGAGTCTCCGGCGATCCTGTAGATTTCCCCCCAGACCTCTTCTTTCCCATAAAGCTTATATCTTTCCAGTGCGGCCAGAACCTGTTCGTGGTTTCCGCCGCGGAGCGCGCGGAGCAGGGTTTCCTCAGCCATCCGGCCGGGGGCGATCCCCTCGCCCGATTCGCCGGCAAAAGCGATCAGCCAACCGGTTTCGTGCAGCGGCTCGTACGGCCGAGGGATTGCCGCCGAGCCCAGGTCCATTTTCTGGATCTCCTGGTCCGCCGCATTGCGGACGATCCACTGGTCATCCTCGAACTGGAGGCCCCTGATCGTTTCACGGGCTGCCCGCAGTCCGGATTTTCCCAGGCCGAAAATGGCTGCGCGCCGGATGAGCAAGTCGTCCATCGAGACGGCTTCTTTCAGGAGCTCGATCCCTTCCTCCCGGTCGGTTGAGAGCGCCTCGGCGGCCGCGCGCTGGGTATCCTCATCCCCGTGGAGCAGGATCGTCGCGACGGTTTCGATGGCTTGCTGGGTTCCGATTCGGACGAGGGCGTAGCACGCTGCCGAGCGAACCGGGAAGCTCTGGTCAGAGAGCGCCTCGGTTAGCTCCGGGACGTATTTTTCGTCGCGCGCATAGCCGAGCACGAGAGCGCACATGCTACGGACAAGGGGGTCCGGGGAGGAGATCAGCCTGGCGCTCAGCGTGACCGGCGCTTGCTCGCCCGAGAGTGCCAGGGCTGCGATCGCTCCCTGGCGGACGGCCGCGGGCTGCTTCTCATCCTGAAAGAGGGCAACCAATCTGCGCATCAGCATCATCTGCCCTTCGGATTTGGCCTTGATGTCCCGGATCCATTTGCCGGAGGCCAGGAGCGTGAACGAGAGCGGATCGGGATTCTCGATCGCTTTCAGGATCGGCCCGATATCGATTTCAGCAGCGGCATAATGCAGTGCCCATTGCCGGAGCCACCAGTTCGGCTGTGCAGCGACCGCGGCCGCACCGCCGAACGCAGCCAGACCGCAGCCGGCGAAATAAGCGGCGAAAAGCGGGTGGGAAAAGGACAGGAGGTCGTTGCTGCGGGGAACCAGCAGCCCGGCGGAAACCAGGGCGGGCACTGCCCCGCGCCCGACCCGCTCGCCCCCTGGGTCTTCCTCCGGCGGTTCCTGAGGTTCAGCTTCCTGGGCTTCCTCAGCTGCGGTCTCCTCCGTCCGGCCGCGCGACCACAAGCCTGCCAGGCGGTTGTGGGCCGCCGGCCGCCTGGTGAGCGCCATCTGAACCCCGATCCTCTGAAGCGCCGTATCGACCTGGTTGATGCCGACCGTCATGCGCCGGACATACGCTTCGATCAGGTCGGAATTCCGGCTGCCGGCCGCGTCCCCTGCAAACACCGCCCACGTCCGGAGCGTGAGTTCGAGCGGGGTCAGCGCGGCGGCATCTCCGCCAAGCCAGTTATACAGAATGCCGGGTTCGATTCCAGATCCGGCCCGGTCCCAGATATTTGCATCGATGTTTTTTTGCCAGAGACGGCCCCACCTGCGGATGAAGGACATGCGCTCCGCCAGCGACCATCCGGCCAACACAACGGGAACCAGCCCGAGACGGGTGATTCCATCATAATACTCCGGGGATACGGCCGCGACCACCCGGGTCGCGGGATGCTGGTCGAGCAATCCGGCGAGAAAATCGTTCACGCGTTCCACGCCGGATGGGGCGAGCTCATCAAGCCCATCCAGCAGCAGGAGGACGCGGCCTTCTCCGAACGCAGAGGCGACCAGGCTGTAAAAACGCGGCGCGGTCCGGCGGGAAAGATAGCCGGCGTTCCATATCACGTCGGCGAGTGGGGCGGTCAGGTCAGCCCCCTCTTCCGGGAACTGGCCGAGATCGGCCGCGTGTACGTAGAAAGGGACCAGGTCCGCCAGCTCCCCGGCGTCGGGTGAGAGGGAGGCGGCGAGTGTGCCCAGGTGGGCCAGGGCGGTTGTTTTTCCCGCACCGGGTGCCCCGATCAAAGCCAGGTTGGCGCCGCGCGAGAGCGCGGCCGGGAGGGTCAGTTTTTCGGCTTCGAATGCCGAGGCAAATTCGGGAAAATCGGGCAGGTATGCCAGGACCCGGGCAAACGTATCTGTCGGCGGCAGTTCATCACCAGGATCGATGCGCGGGGGTGGTGCAAGAATCCGGGGCGTGATCAGGATCTCTTCGAGCGAGAAAAGCGGAGCAGCCAGGTGGATCCCCTGGATATAGCGGATAAAGTCGTTGCGATAATCGTATTCACCTCCAAGACGAATACGGTCCCGCCTGGATGCAGCCTGCTCCCGTCCCCGCTGCCAGGCTTCGATCAGCGCCGGGCCGACCCGCCGGTAAAACCAGAGGAAGAGGATCGCAGCGGCGAAGCCCAGCCAGAATGAGAACTGGTCGAAGCCGGCCAACAGCTGCTGCATCTAGTGTCCTTCTTCCTCAACCGGCATACAGTACCCGCCCGCACGTGTCGCAGAACGTCAGCTGCGCGGGAGACCGGGCAGCCTGGTAGAGGGAATTGTTCAGGGTGGTCCCACAGGCCCCGCAAGTCCGGGTGGCGGCGGAGGCGACGGCGACCCCGGCGCGTTTCAGCCGGAGGCGATCGTAGAGCTCTCGATCCTCGGCGGTGACGGCGTTGTTGGCGACCGTGCGCTCCGCTTCGAGGCTGGCAACATCCGCTTTGAGGCGGCGCTGCTCACCGGACAGGGCAGCATTGCCGGCGATCCGGTCGCCGGCAGCTTGCTCGAGGGAGGCCGCGGCGGTGTCGAGTTCGGCCTCGGCCTCTTCGGCCGCAACCATCGCCTCGAGCTGGCGCTCTTCCAGGGTTTCGAGATAGTTCTTCAGGGAGCCGAGCTCCATCTGGAGGTCCTGGAGCTCCTTCGGGTTGGTCACCTTGCCGCCGTAAAGCCGGTTCTCGGTCTGTTCGATCTTGAACCGCAGGTCCTGCGCCCTGGCTTCGGCGGAGCGCAGGTCGGAATGAGCCTCGGATGCGGCGGCGTCGGCGGCGGAGAGGGCTGCCTGGGCGGCCTGAACCCCGGCATCCTCGCGGAGTAATTCGGCTATTTCGGCCAGCCGGGCGCGCATCCGGTCCAGCCGGGTGTCGACCTGCTGCAGTCTGTAGAGATGGAACGAGCGGCTCATGAGGTGATTATAGCAATCTTTTCCCTTTACAATAATCCCATGACCTTTTCCGATCGCCGTTTTGCGCTGTTCGCCGGCGCCACGATGCTGGCCGCCGCCGCCCTGCCGCACCTGTGGGCGCTGGCCGCCTCCGGCGATGCGCACGTGTTCGGCGGGCTGCTGTTCAACCCGATCGACGGGAACACTTATCTTGCTAAAGCGTATCAGGGCTTTGAAGGCGATTGGCGGTTCCGACTGCCGTACACGGCGGAGCCGGGGGACGGCGCTTATATCAACCTTTATTATCTGTTCATCGGCCACATAGCGCGCTGGACGGGGCTGTCCATCCCGCTGACCTACAACCTGGCGCGGCTGGCCGGCGCCGGGCTGATGCTGGCCGCTTCGTGGTCGTTCTACCGGGCGGTGCTGAAAGAGCCGGCGAAGTACCGGAGCGCTTTTGCCATTTCGGCGCTGACCCTGGGGATGGGCTGGCTGCTGCTCCCTGCCGGGATCGTCCCGATGGACCTGTGGGTGGCTGAGGCGTATCCGCTGCTGGCCGCGCTCACTAATCCACATTTTCCATTCGCCCTGGCGCTGATCGTCGTGCTGGCAAATCCGGAAACTGGTCTGCGCGGGCGGCGCCGGATGGCGCGAGACGCCCTCCTATCCCTCCTCCTGGCTCTGGTCTCTCCGTTCGGGGTCCTGATCGCCCTGCTTCCCTGGGGCTGGGAGGCGCTCCGCACAACGCTCGACAGGCTGCCAGACCGACCCTTCTCACTGGGAGAAATTCTGCGCCGGACGGAAATCGCCCGAATCCTGGCGATCCTGGCCGGAGGAGCGCCCGTCCTCCTGTACGACCTGGCTGCGATCCGAACGGACCCCGTCCTGGCGCGCTGGGATGCGCAGAACGTGACGGCGCTGCCGCCCTGGTGGGACATTGTCCTCTCACTTTCTCCGGCCCTCGTGCTGGCCCTGGCCGGGTTCCGGAAATCTCCGCAAATCCTGCGAGGCTGGTTCGTCCTGGGTCTGCTCATGGCGCTGATACCGATCGGGCTGCAGCGCCGGTTCCTGATGGGGCTTTACATCCCATTGGCCGGGATGGCAGCGGTCGGGTTCGCGTCACTGCGGCGACCTGGGTTGCGGCTCATCTTCCTGGCCTGCTTCATCCCTGCTCCGGTGATCCTGCTGCTGTCTGCCCGAGCCGGGATCGAGACGCACGGCCCGCTGCTGTACCTGGGAGCCGGCGAACATGCGGCGATGGCCTGGATCGAAACCCATACCGCCCCGGACGACCTGGTCCTGGCTGCCCCGGAGACCGGCCTGTTCATCCCGGCACACACCGGGAGGCGGGTGGTCTACGGCCATCCCTTTGAGACGATCGCCGCGAATGCCGAACGGGAGGCGGTGGTCTACTTCTATTCCCAGGCGAGTCCGGAGGCCGCGCGGCAGTTCCTGGCGGATCGCGGTATCGATTTTGTCTTCTACGGCCCGCGCGAGGCCGATCTCGGCGTTCTGCCGGACCTGCCGTCCCTGCAGCTCGTCCACACCGCTGCCGGCGTTCGTATCTACGCCGTCGAACCGTGAACCGGAATTCCGTTCGACGGGAGACATTTCGATGGCAGGGCCTGGTCTACTGGCTGCCGCTGCTGCCGTTCCTGGCCCGGATTGGCGGTTTCATCTACCTCCGTGGGTCGGATTTCTCCGACCTGGCGATCTCGCATCTCCCCAACCTGCTTTATCTGCGTGAAGCGTTGATCGAATATCGGACCATCCCGCTCTGGTCACCCACCATTCTCAGCGGGTTCCCGTTCTTCGCCAACCCGCTGTCCGGCTTGTGGTACCCGCCCGGCTGGCCTGCTGATATCTGGCCGGAGCCCTGGGCCTTCAACCTGTTGGCGGGGCTGCACCTCGTCTTCGGCGCATATGGAATGGGGAGATTCCTCAAATCCCTGGGATTGCGATGGGAGGCGCAGGCGTTTGGCGGCCTGGCGTTTGGTTTGATGCCGAAGCTGCTGTCTCATTTTGCGGCGGGGCATATTACCCTGGTCTACGCTGTGGCCTGGACGCCCTGGCTGCTGCTGGCGGAGGTCCGGCCGCTGCGAGGGTGGGTCAGGCCGAGCATCTTGACGGCCGTGATTTTCATGGCCGACCCGCGTTGGGGAGCTTACTCCGGCGCGCTCTGGTTGGCCTGGGCGTTTTCTAGGAGACAGGGGACCGGCGTCTGGCTGCGCCATGCGGCTTCGGAGACCGCCGTCGCCCTGCTGCTGTCCGGTCCGCTGCTGCTGCCGCTGGTCGAATATTCCGGACTGTCCACGCGGGCGGCGCTGACGAGCGCCGAGACCCTCGCTTTCTCTCTTCCCGTTGCGAACCTGCTCGGCCTGTTGTTCGCCCTTCCGAACGCCGAATTTCAGCTGTATCCCGGTGCTGCAGCGCTGGTGCTCGCGGCGGGAGTCGTCCTCCTCCAGGGGAGCCGGAAATGGGCCGGCTTCTGGGTAATCACGGCCGTATTCAGCCTGCTCTTCGCGCTGGGCGATTCCGTCCCCCTGCTCCGCGGGTGGGCTTACCTGCCGTTGGCCGGTCTGCTGCGGGTGCCCAGCCGCGCGCTGTTCGTGTTCGGCTTCTCGGTCATCGTATTGGCCGCGAACGCCCTGGAACGCGCAGCCGCGCTGGCTCCGAAAAGCGACCGCTTCAAATTATGGATCCGGCAAATCGTTGTGTTTGCCGGGATCTGGGCAACGATCGCGTTCGTTGAGGTGCTGGCGCTTCGCCGCATCCCCATGACCATCGGCAGCGTGGCTGCCTCGGCGGCCCTTTTCTTATTCTTCAATCTGAAAAAGCCGTTTCGGTACAGGATCGCATTGCTTTTCGCCTGTGTTTTTCTCGACCTCTGGCTTGCGATGACCTTCAACACGGTCTCCAAATCCAGAATGGAGATCATCTCAGACGGAAAGGAAGCTGCCGCCTGGCTCGCCGAGCAGCCCGGATCGTTCCGAGTCTACTCGCCGTCCTACAGTCTCCCACAGCACACGACCGCGCGATACGGCCTGGCGCTGGCGAGCGGGGTCGACCCGCTGCAGCTGCACTCCTATGCAAATTTCATGGCTGCGGCCTCCGGTATCCCGAACTCCGGCTACAGTATCCCGCTGCCGCCGATCGACGGGGACATCGAGACCGCCAACCGGGCTGCGGCGCCGGACACCAAGCTGTTGGGTCTGCTCAATGTCCGGTATCTCGCCACCGCGTTCGACCTGGCGGCAGACGGGTTGGTCCTCGAGCAGCAGTTCGGTGAGACTCGGGTTTACCGCAACGCTTCCCCGGTCGGGATCGTATGGCGGTTGCCGGATGGTCCGGGCGGGGATCCGGTGCCGGTGGATCCGGCCGAGTACGAGCGAACGCCGAACCGCATCGACCTGAAATTGAATGAGCCGGGAGTTTATTTTATTTCCGAAGTCGACTATCCGGGCTGGCAGGTTCGGGGAGCGGCGGAGCTATCACCCTACAGGGGTGTGTTCCGGACATTCGAGGTCGCGGATGCGGGCGCGCAGGTTTCGCTCATTTTCCGGCCGGTGAGCCTGTATGCGGGGCTGGGG
>Ga0214472_10001860_pt1 | contig 22914 bp, 21 predicted proteins | sample RVTome_6_FD_207662 | JGI IMG/M metagenome (GOLD analysis project Ga0214472, IMG submission 207662) | Soil microbial communities from uranium-contaminated site in the Upper Colorado River Basin, Wyoming, United States - RVT140D175 | ecosystem: Environmental > Terrestrial > Soil > Contaminated >...
GGGCGCATTCCCTTGGGGTGAGACGACGCGGGCGTTTCCGCTTGCCGCGGGATACCAGAATCTCTGAGCCGTCCTTGTAGTACCGCGCGGAGAGCGTGCGGGCTACGCCCGTTCCCTCCACCAGCCCGAAGCCAAAGCCGTTTCCGGCAGCACGGTGTTTCTCCGCATACGCCTGAAGATAATCCCAAAGCCGCGGGGTCAGCGTGTACTTGGCGGACACCTTCGCATCATCGCCAGTTGTATAGGGTTCTTCCGGACGCTCCGTTCCATTCTCCGGGTGGAGGATGGTCGATAACCTCGGCCCCGTTTTCGGAAGCTGCAAGTCGTCCCACGTGAACGAGGAGGGTTCGCGGAATCCGACGATGATGATGCGCTCACGGTGCTGCGGCACGAACCGCTGTCCGTCGATAACTTTGAAATGCACTTGATAGCCGAGCTCATTTCGCAAGGTCGCGAGAATCACGCGAAACGTATTTCCCTTGTCATGCGAGATCAGGTTCTTGACGTTCTCAAGGAGGAACGCGGTGGGTTTCCGGGTGGCGATGATGCGCGCGACATCGAAGAACAGAGTGCCTTGCGTGATGCATTCGAACCCATGCGGACGCCCGAGAGCATTTTTCTTGGAAACGCCAGCAATGCTGAACGGCTGACAGGGAAACCCTGCAAGGAGGACGTCGTGCTCAGGCACGTCCTCGGCGTCCAACTTGGTGATGTCGCCAGCGAACGAGTGCCCTGCGTCCGATTGAAAATTGGCAAGGTAAGTTTTGTTTGCGAAAGCATTCCATTCGCTTGTGAATACGCATCGTCCTCCGAACGCCTCGAACCCCAGTCGAATCCCGCCAATGCCTGCAAAGAGATCGATGAAGCGGAAGGCCGCGCTGTCTAGTGCGTGGGCGCTCACCAATGGAAGAACTCTTTGCCGAATTGCGTCGGCCAAGTACTGCGGCGGGTCCGTTTCGCGCGCTTCCCAGCGGCGTACGGTTCGGACATCCACGCCCAAAATTGTGGCTAGTTCGCCTTGGCTGTACCGGGCCCGGGCGTGGCGCAGTAGTTCGAGGGGGGAGTTGGGTACCATGGGCGCCTCTGGGTCGAATTGAGGACATATTGCCCTTTCGGAGTCCCCTTGCCAAGTCTTTCATCCGACATCAGGAAGCGGGCAGCGTGCCCGCCGATTGGCTCACAAACTGAGCCCGAGTACTTGCGCGGTCGCAGCAAGGCTCCATCCGCAGAGATCAAGGCTGGACTTCTTGTTGCCCGCTAACAGTGATTATGTCGCCGGCAGCGATATTGGAATCGCGTGCGTGCGATGTAGCGCGCGGGGCGTGCGCGGGGCGCTCGGCGGATTCTCGACGGATTCAGCACTTCGCTGCCTCGGCGGGGTTCGCCAGTCTGTATAGCACGCAAGCAGGCGGGCCTCCATCCGCCGGGGGAGGATGGTGCATCGGGGTGCGGTCCTGCGGACGATGCGTCGCGCTCTGCAAGGGCGATCCCACAGCGCATCGCGGGCAGGAGTCCGCTCCCTCGACCAGCACGCATCGCGGTCAGGAGCCGCCCACTTCCAGCCCGCCGTCAGGCGGAGGCGCTGCTGAGCCGTGCGATCAGGCGGGATACGTGCTCCGGGCTGCGCGTGTTGCGGGCCAGCACCACGTACAGCGCCGGCACCGCATAGAGCGTGAGCACGGCGGAGAACACCACGCCGTACACCACCACCACACCGATCGGCTGCCGGCTCTCGGCACCCGCGCCGCTGGCCAGCAGCAGGGGCAACGCGCCGAAGGTGGTGCATGCGGAGGTCATCAGGATCGGGCGCAGGCGGATGGTCGCGGCGTCCACGATGGCGTCCAGGAAGTCCTCGCCGCGGTCGCGCAGCTGGTTCGCGAACTCCACGATCAGAACACCGTTCTTGGCCGCCAGGCCGATCAGCAGGATGGCGCCGATCTGGCTGAACACGTTGATGCTGCCACCGGACATCCACAGACCAGCGAGCGCACCGGTCAGCGCCAGCGGCACAGTGATCAGGATCACCAGCGGATGGATGAAGCTCTCGAACTGCGCCGACAGCACCAGGAAAACGATCAGCAACGCCAGCCCGAAGGTCAGGTACAGGGAGCTTCCGGATTCGAAGAACTGCTTGGCCTCACCGCCCCAGGACAGGCGTGCGCTGGGCGGCAGCACTCCGCGGGCACGCGTCTCCAGTGCGGTCAGCGCATCGCCCAGCGAGACGCCGTCAGCCAGACCCGCGTCCACGGTGATCGCACGCATGCGGTCGTAGCGGTTCAGGGCATCCGGTCCAGCGACCTCGGTGAGGGAGATTAAGTTCGCCAGCGGTACCAGCTGCCCGGTGGTGGACGAGCGCACGTAGAGGTTGCTGAGGTCGTCCGGGCTGGAGCGGTCGGAGTCGCGGCCCTGCAGCACCACGTCGTACTCGCGCCCGCGATCCACGAAGGTGGTCACCACGCGCGAGCCGAGCATGGTCTCCAGCGTGCGGCCGACCGCAGCCAGCGAGACGCCCAGCACCGCCGCGCGGTCGCGGTCCACCGAGATCCGCATCTGCGGCTTGCGCTCCTGGTAGTTGCTGTCCGGGTTGATCAACTCCGGCATGCTGCGCATCTCGGTCAGGATCAGGTCACGCCAAGCGCGCAATTGCGCGTAGTCGGGGCCACCGATGATCAGCTCCACCGGCGTGCCGTCGCCGCGCAGGCCCAGGCTCTGCGACAGCCGCACCGATGTGCGCACCCCCGGGAGCTCATCCAGCTGCGTGCGCAGGCGCGCCGCCACCTCGGTATCGCGCTCATCGCGCTCACCCCAAGGCCGCATCAGCACGATGGCGCGCGCGGAGTTCACCTCGGTGCCACCCCAGCTCCCCGGGATGCGCAGCAACATGCGTTCCACCGGTCCGTCGTCCACCTCGCGCATGACGATCTGTTCCATCTGCTGCGCGTAGCGGTCGATGTAGTCGAAGCTCGCGCCCTCGGGCCCCCGGATCAACACCGAGAACGCGCCGCGATCCTCCTGCGGCGCGTACTCCGAGGGCAGCAGCTTCAGCAGCGCGACGGCGCTGAGGGAGACCAGCAGCATCACCGCCAGCGTCGGCGCCGGCCGCGCGACGACGGCGCGCAGGCTGCGCCCGTAGGCGGTGGACATGCGGCGGAAGCTGCGGTCGATGAAATCGGCGAGGCCGGATCGGGTCCGCTGCGATGCGAACAGCTTGGAGGTCATCATCGGCGTCAGCGTCAGCGCGACCAGGCTGGAGAACAGGACCGCCGCCGCCAGCGTGATGCCGAACTCCTGGAACAGACGACCGACGTCACCCTGGATGAACGACAGCGGCACGAACACCGCGACCAGTACCAGGGTGGTGGCGATGACTGCGAAACCGATCTCGCGCGAGCCCTCGAGCGCGGCGAGCAAGGGGTCCATGCCGTCCTCGATGCGCCGGTAGATGTTCTCGAGCACCACGACGGCATCGTCCACCACCAAGCCGATCGCGAGCACCAGCCCCAGCAGGGTCAGGATGTTCACCGTGTAGCCCATCGCCGCCATCACCATGAAGGTCGCGATGATCGAGACCGGCACCACCACGGCGGGGATCAGGGTCGCGCGCAGCGTGCCGAGGAACAGGTAGATGACGATGAACACCAGCAGCGCGGCGAAGCCCAGCGCCTTGTAGACCTCCTCCATCGAGGCCTCGACGAACTCGGCGCGATCGTAGTTGACCGCCATGGTCATGCCTTCCGGCAGGTCGTCGACGATGTTCGCCATCTCCGCGCGGACGCCGCGCGAGACCTCGACCACGTTGGCGGTGGAGAGCTGTTCGATCGCCAGCGAGACCGCGGGCACCGTATCGGCGCGCGCCGCGTTGCGCTCGCTCTCCGCGCCGAGGCGCACGTCGGCGACCTCCGCCAGGCGCACCAACTGTCCGTCGCTGCCGCGGCCGACGACCAGCCGGCGGAAGTCGTCCGCTGACAGGAAGCCGGTCTCGGTGCGCAGCGTGAACTCGCGCTGCTCGGACTCGATGCGACCGGCGGGCAACTCGACGTTCTCGGCGCGCAAGGCATCCTCGACCTGGGTCACCGTGAGGCCACGCGCGGCCAGGGCCTCGCGCTCCAGCCAGATGCGCATGGCGTAGCGGCGGGCACCGGAGATCCGAACCCGCGCGACGCCGGGGACGGTGGAGAAGCGATCGACCAGGTAGCGCTCGGCGTAGTCGGTGATCGCCAGACCGTCCATGCGATCGGAGGTCAGGTTCAGGTACATGATCGCCTGGGTATCGTTGTCCACCTTCGCGATCTCAGGCGCATCCGCCTCGGGTGGCAGTGCGTCCAGCACGCGGCCCACCCGGTCGCGGATGTCGTTCGCCGCCTCGTCCACGTCGCGGTCCAGGCTGAACTGCACGCGGATCTGAGAACGCTCGTCGCGGCTGCTGGAGCTCAACTCGACGATGCCCTCTAGCCCGGCGATGCGATCCTCGATCACCTGCGTGATCTTGGTCTCCACCACTTCCGCAGACGCGCCGCGGTAGTTGGTCTCGATCGAGATCACCGGTGGGTCCACCGCGGGGTACTGGCGCACCGGCAGCGAGCCCAGTGCCGACAAGCCGAGGATGACCAGCAGCAGCGAGATGACGGTCGCGAAGACCGGGCGCCGGACCGAAAGGTCCGAGATGATCACGGCGTCAGCTCCCGCGTACCGACCACGCGCACCGTCTCACCGGGACGCGCCTTCTGGGTGCCCTCGACCACCACCACCTCGCCCGCGACCAGGCCCTCCAGCACCTCGACCTGGCCGGGCCGACGGCGACCCAGGCGGACCTCGCGTTGCTCGATGACACCACCGTCGCCGACGACCAGCACGAACTGGCGGCTCTGCTCGGGGATCACGGCCTGCTCCGGGATCACCAGCGCCAGCACGTCCTGCTTCAGCAACTGCACGGTGAGGAACATCCCGGGGCGCAGGCGCGCGTCCGGGTTCGGGAGGGTGGCCCGCACCATGATCGTGCGCGACACCGGATCCACCCGCGTATCCAGCGCGGTGACGTCGCCGCGGAACACCTCGTCCGGGTAGGCCGCGCTATGCGCGATGACGGTGAGCCCCACCGCGAGGCGCGCCAGCACCGTCTCGGGTACGGCGAAGTCCAGCTTGATCAGGTGGGTGTCATCCAGGGTGGTGATCACCGTCTGCGGGGTGACCAGGCTGCCGAGGCTCACCCGCCGCAGCCCGACGCGCCCGGCGAAGGGCGCGCGCACCACCGCATCGGCGAGGCGTGCCTCGGCGGCGTCGAGCGCCGCCCGCGTCGCATCGCGGCGCGCCTCCAGCTGCTCGAGCTCGGAAGCGGACACGGCGCGGGTGCGGAACAGCTCCTGCGCGCGGGCGTACTGGCTCTGGGTCTCCACCAGGTTGGCGCGCGCGGCCGCCACCTGCGCCAGCGCCTCGGTGTTGCGCAGCTCGACCAGCACGGCGCCGGCCGCGACCGCCTGCCCCTCGTCGAAGCGGATCGCCGTCACCGTCTCGCTGAGCTTGGGCCGCACCTCGATGGACTCGTTGGCGACCGCGGTCCCCAACGCCTCCACGGTCAGCGGGAAGGCCAGCTCGCTGACCTCGGCGACGATCACGCCCGGCGCATCCTGCGCAGTACTTGCGGCGCTGGCGGCGGTGACCAAACAGCCGAGGCTGCAGAGGGCGAGGATTCGTACGAGGCGCATGCGGGGACCTAGCTGGCGGGGATTGGACAAAATCTAATACATGTCCCGCCCCGGCGACCAACCTACTGCGCACGCAAGAATCGGGTCGCCAGGACCTGCGGGGCGGACCGAGTATCGCACCACCTGTTCCACGACCGGAGATTCGCGATGGGCACCCCGACCCCAGCAGCCCGCTTCCAGGTGACAGGCCTGGACCCCAGCACCCTCGACCTCAGCGAGGCTGTGCGCCTGTTCGTGGATTCCCACCCGGGCTACCCCTGTCGTGTGTCGCTGGAGGACGCCGCCGTCGGCGAGACGGTACTGGCCTTCCACTACCTGCACCATGACACCGAATCGCCCTACAGGGCGTCAGGGCCCATCTTCGTCCGCGTAGGGGCCGTGCGTGCAGATCTCGCGCCGGGGGTGGTGCCGGCCATGCTGCTGCACCGCCAGCTCTCGGTGCGCGCCTACGACGCGGAGGGGATGATGGTCGCGGCGGCGATCCTGCCGGGCACCGAGCTCGCGGAGCACGCCGCGCAGCGCTTCGAAGATACCGGGATCGCGTACCTGCAGGTGCACAACGCCGGTCCCGGCTGCTTCAACTGCGCAGTCGAACGCGTCAGTTGAGACGAACGCCGTACGCCGTGCGGCGTGCCGCGTGCGGCGTGCGGCGTGCGGCGTGCGGCGTCCAGCCTCACGCGCTCAGCGCTTGCTCCAGGTCCCCGATCAGATCAGCTCCGCCCGCCGATGCCCGGAGCACCGCAACGCGGAGGCGAGAGCTGGTCGATGACACAGATCTTCGCCGCGCCCTAGGCCTCGAGGGCAACTTCCAGATCGGCGATCAGATCCTCCACGTCCTCGATGCCCACCGACAGCCGCACCAGGTCATCGCCGATGCCGAGCTCAGCGCGCCGTTCCGGCGGCACCGAGGCGTGGGTCATGATCGCCGGGTGATTGGCGAGGCTCTCCACGCCACCCAGCGACTCGGCGAGGGTGAACACGTCCAGCGCTTCCATGAAGCGGCGGGTCCTTGCGAGGTCGCCGCCGAGGCGCAGGCTAACGATGCCGCCCGGCGTACGCATCTGACGCATCGCCAACTCGTGCTGCGGATGGCTGGCGAGACCGGGGTAGATCACCTCCGCGACATCGTCGCGCCCGGACAGCCAGGAGGCGATCTCCTCGGCGTTCTCCGCGTGGCGCTCCATGCGTATACCCAAGGTCTTGAGGCCACGCATCGCGAGGAAGCTCTCGAACGGTCCCTGGATCGCGCCGATGGACATGTGCAGGAAAGCCAAGCGATCCGCCAGCGCCTGTTCACGCGCGACCACCATGCCGCCGATCATGTCGGAGTGCCCGTTCAGGTACTTGGTCGCCGAGTGCATGACCAGGTCGAAGCCGTAGGCCAGCGGCTGGGTGTTGTAGGGCGAGGCGAAGGTGTTGTCGGCCACCGCGATCAGTTGATGCTCCTGCGCGATCGCAGCCACCGCAGCCAGATCGAGCAAGCGCAGCAGCGGGTTGGACGGGCTCTCCAACCAGATCATCTTGGTCTGGGGCCGGATCGCGGCGCGCACCGCATCCAGGTCGCGCATGTCCAGCAGTGTGAACTTCAGGCCAGCGGAACGCGCCCGCACCTTCTCGAACAGGCGGCCGCTGCCACCGTAGAGGTCGTTCGATGCGATCACATGGTCGCCGGAATCGAGCAGCTCCAGGATGGTCGCGGTCGCCGCCATGCCGCTGGCGCAAGCGAAGCCGGCGACACCGCCCTCGAGGTCAGCAACGCAATCCTCGTAGGCACGACGGGTCGGGTTCATCCCCCGTGAGTAGTCCGAGACCTTCACGACCCCAGGGCTCTCCTGGGCGTAGGTCGAGGTGGCGTAGATCGGCGTCATCACCGCGCCGGTCGCTTCATCGGCCGGCTGCCCGGCGTGGATGGCGCGGGTGTTGATGCCTTTGCCTTCGGTTGATTTCATTCGGTTCTCACTATTTATGACTGGGATCTACGGATGCACGGCGGGCCGCGAGCCGCGAGCCGCGCGGAGGTTCAAGATGCTATCAACTCTGGCGGTAACTACGCGCGGCGCGAGGCCCGCGGCCTCTTCCCCTAGATCGCATTCCTGTTCGCCGTGACCAGATCACTCCGGGTGATCAGACCGACCAAGTCGCCATCCTGTTCCACCACCACATAGGGTTCCGCGCGCAGCAGCGCCATCAGCTCGGTGCGTGGCGCGCTGACGGTCAGCTTGGGGTAGTCGCGGCGCATGACCTCGCCGGCAGACCGCGCGAAGGCGTCGGGTCCGGCGATGGTGGCTTCGACCAACTCGAGGTCGGACAGCATGCCGATCACCTTGCCCGCATCCATCACCGGCAACTGCGACACCTGGTGGTCGCGCATGCGCTTCTGCGCGGTGGCAAGCGAATCACTGCTACCGACGCAGACCGTCCCGCGCGCAGCGTGCGGCCGCGCCACCAGGTCGCTGAGGTCGCCGCGACGCTCGCGGTCGATCAGGCCGACGTCCCAGAGCCAGTTCTCGTTGTAGACCTTGGAGATGTAGCGGTTGCCGGTATCACAGGCGAAGGTCACCACGCGCTTCGGCGTGGTCTGTTCGCGGCAGTAGCGCAACGCAGCAGCGACGATGGTGCCAGTGGAGGAACCCGCCTGGATGCCCTCCTTGGTCAGCAGCTCGCGCGCGGTGGCGAAGGCTTCGCGGTCGGAGATCGAGTAGGCACTGCTGACCATGCTCAGATCGCAGATGTCGGGGATGAAGTCCTCGCCGATCCCTTCGACCAGCCAGGAACCCGCCTCGCCCAGCACGCCGTCGTGGATGTAACCCGCCAGCACCGAGCCCTCGGGGTCGGCCAGCACCAGCTCCAGCTCCGGCGCGTGCACGCGGAAGTGCGCAGTGAGTCCGGACACCGTGCCCGATGAGCCCACACCGAGCACCACGGCATCCAGCGCACCGCCCATCTGCTCCAGGATCTCCGGCGCGGTGGTGGTCTCGTGCGCCCAGGGGTTATCCGGGTTCGCGAACTGGTTGATGAAGTAGGCGCCGCGCTCATCGGCGATGCGCTGCGCGAGATCCTGGTAGTACTCGGGGTGGCCCTTGCCTACGTCGGAGCGGGTCAGGATCACCTCGGCACCCATGGCCTTGAGGTTGGACACCTTTTCAGGGCTCATCTTGTCGGGGATCACGATGACCAGCTTGTAACCCTTCTGACCTGCGACCAGCGCGAGGCCGAGCCCGGTGTTGCCCGCGGTCGCTTCGACGATGGTGTCGCCCGGCTTGATGTCGCCGCGCGCTTCAGCGCGCTCGATCATGGACAAGCCGATGCGATCCTTGATCGAGCCGCCGGGGTTGGCGAGCTCCAGCTTCAGGAACAGCTCGCAAGGGCCGGTGTCCATCCGACTCACGCGGACCATCGGCGTCCCGCCGATCAGTTCCAGCACGTTGTCCACGACCCGCATCTGCGCCACCACCTTCCGTCGGAATCCGCCCGCCCGGGGATCGGGTGGGGGTGCGGAGCCGTCCCCGCCGAGGTCGCGTATTCTCCCAGCCCCATGGCATCGACCTCCACCCCTGACTCAGATCCCGGCGCACGCAGCGTCCGCGCCCTGCTGCGAGAGGCTCAAGCAGCGCTGGGTGGCGGGCAGGATTCCGTGCTGGACGCCGAGCTGCTGGTCGCTGCGGCCAGCGGCCGCGACCGCGCCGCCCTGCTGGCGCACCCGGAAGACGAGGTCGGTGGGCCTGCATTGGAGACCTTCAACAGCTTGCTCGGGCGTCGCGTCGCGGGCGAGCCCATGGCCTACCTGCTGGGGACCTGGGGTTTCTGGACCCTGGATCTGGCGGTAGGACCGGGCGTGCTGGTGCCGAGACCGGAGACCGAACTGCTGGTCGAGCTGGCGGGCGAGCGGATCAGTGACCCTTTCGCCCGCGTCCTGGACCTCGGTACCGGCAGCGGCGCGATCGCGCTGGCGATCGCCAGTGAGCACCCGCAGGCGGAGGTCACCGCGACCGAAGCCAGCGACACGGCTTTCGCCTACGCCAGACGCAACCTGCGCGACACCGGGATGGAGGTGGAGCTCTTGCTCGGCGACCCCGACGACTGGTACCTGACCGTCACCGCGCGTCGCTTCGACCTGATCCTGTCCAACCCACCCTACGTCGCCATCGGCGACCCGGCGCTGGAGGCGGCGGTGGCGGCGCACGAGCCCAGCGCAGCGCTGCTCGCGGGCGACGACGGCCTGGACGCACTGCGCGCGATCATCGCCGGTGCACCCGAGCACCTCGAGATCGACGGCTGGCTGCTGGTGGAGCACGGCTACGACCAAGGCCCGGCGGTGCGCGCGCTGTTCGCGACGGCGGGGTTCAGCGAGGTCAGCACCCGACGGGATCTCGCCGGCCACGAACGCGTGACCCTGGGACGGCTGGATTAGGATACGCGCCATGGACGAGAAGCTGCTGGATCTCATCAGGAACAACCGCGAGTGGGCGGCGCGCATGGAGGCCGAGCATCCCGGCTTCTTCGCGACCCTCGCGGACGTGCAACGCCCGCACTTCCTGTGGATCGGCTGCTCGGACTCCCGCGTCCCCGCGAACCAGATCGTGGACCTCAAGCCCGGCGACGTCTTCGTCCACCGCAACGTGGCCAACGTGGTGCGCACCGACGACACCAACGCGATGGCGGTGCTGGAGTTCGCGGTCGGCGCGCTGGACGTGGACCACATCATCGTCTGCGGTCACTACGGCTGCGGCGGTGTGCAGGCGGCGCTGGATGACTCGGCCAAGGGCCGGGTGCGCGACTGGATCGCGCCGATCCGCGAGCTGGCCGCGCTGCATGGCGACGCGCTGGCGGCGATCGAGGACCCGCGTGCGCGTGCGCGCCGGCTGTGCGAGCTGCACGTGCTGGCGCAGGCCCGCCAGGTGCAGGGCTGCGACGTGGTCCGCGACGCACAGACGGCGGGCATCAAGCTGCACGTGCACGCCTGGATCTACGACGTCGGCGACGGCTTGCTGCAGGACCTCAGCGACCAGCTCGCCTGATGCGCCGTATCGAGCTCAGCCACGCCGTCGGCGACGGCACCATCACCTACCCGGGCCTGCCCGCGCTCAGCGTCTGCGATTACTGGACGCGCGAGCAGAGCCGCGCGCACTACGGGGACGGGCTCACCTCCTGCCAGATCGCACGGGTGGAGATGGTGGTCAACACGGGCACCTACATCGATGCGCCGTCCCACTTCCACGCGCAGGGTCCCGACATCGGACAGCTGGACCTCGCGACCTGCACGGAGCTGCCGGCGATCTGCGTGGATGCCAGTGCCGCGCCGCGCGCCATCGATGCGTCGCATTTCGAGGACCTGGCGCTCGCCGGGCACGCCGTGCTGGTGCACAGCGGCTGGGACCGACACTTCGGTACCGAGGCCTACGGCGGCGAGCACCCGCACCTGACGGCCGCGGCGGCCGAGCTGCTGGTCGCCGCTGGCGCCGCGCTGGTCGGGATCGACAGCGTGAACATCGATGACCGGCACGGCGCGAGCCGCCCGGTGCACACCCTGCTGCTGGGTGCCGGCATCCCGATCGTGGAGCACCTGACGGGCCTCGCGGCCCTGCCCGCGAGCGGCTTCCGCTTCAGCGCTGCCCCCGCACGCTTCCGCGGTGTAGGCTCCTTCCCCGTACGCGCCTACGCGGTGCTGGAGTGAACCCCATGCGGACCATCCTGATCGGCCTGAGCCTGATGTTCCCGATGTTCGTCGCGGCGGACGACGCCGTAACGCCCGAATCCCTGGTCGCCGCCGCGCGCGCAGACATCGTCGAGGTGGATGTGGATGCCGCGCAGGCGCTGCTCGATGCGGGCGCGCTGCTGGTGGACGTTCGCGAGCCCGAGGAGTACGCGGCAGGTCACATCCCGGGGGCCGTGAACGTCCCGCGCGGCGTGCTCGAGTTCCGCATCGCCCGCAACTACGCGTTCGAGACCAAAGCGCAGCCGATCGTCGTCTACTGCCGCACCGGCGGCCGGGCCGCACTGGCGACCCAGAGCCTGAACGCGCTGGGCTACACCGGCGCGGTCTCGCTGGCCGGTGGTATAGCCGCCTGGCGCGCAGCCGAGGCACCGGTCAGCGAGGACCAGCCCTGAGGTCTGCATCGCAGCCGCAGGGAACTCGCAACAGCTCGAGGACTCATAGAATCTAGCCCCGGAACGGAAGACCGGGGCCAGGGAACGTGCTGGAGCCAGCCGGCGCATGGAGCAACGCAGGAACGCACTGGGGAGTCGAAACCATGGAACCGAACCATCGCGGCCGCGCATTGATCGCGGCCTCCATCACTGGCTTGGCACTGTCCGGCCTGAGCTACGCCGAGGATGCCGCCGACGCGGTGGACCCGCGCTACACCTGGGCCCTGGAGGATGTCTTCGCATCCGCCGAGGACTGGGAGGCGGCCGGCGCCGCCGTCGAAGCCCGCATCCCGGAGCTGGAAGCCTGCGAGGGTCATATGGGTGATTCCGCCCAGCGCCTGCAGCAGTGCCTGGACACCGGCATGGACATCTACCTGCAGTACCAGCTTTACGCCGGCTGGGCAGGCCACCATGCCAACGAGGACACGCGAGACAGCGTGTGGCAGGAGCGGCAGCAGCGCGCCGGCCTCCTGGGCTCGCGCATCAACCAGGCCGTGTCCTCGCAGAGCCCGGAGATCCTGGCGATCGGTGAGACCAAGCTGATGCGCTGGGTGGACCGCAACCCGGGGCTCGAGGTCTACCGCTTCTACCTGGAGAACATCGTCCGGCAGGCGCCGCACACCCTGGGTCTGGAGGCGGAGAGCGTGCTCAGCGCCATGGGGCCCGTTCAGTCCACGCCGAACCAGACCTACGGCACCTTCGCGAACGCTGAGATCCCCTGGCCGTCGATCACCCTGTCCGATGGCACCGTGATCGAGCGTCTGGACCAGGCCACCTACGGTCGCTACCGCCAGTCGCCGAACCGCGAGGATAGGCAGGCCGTGATGGAGGCCTTCTTCTCCACCCTCGGTCGCTACCAGGGCACCATGGGCAACCTGCTGAACGGTCGCGTCAACGGTGACTGGTTCAACGCGCAGGTGCGCAACTACCCGACCTCCCTGGCTGCAGCGCAGTCCGGCCCGAACGTGCCGGAGGCGGTCTACACCACGCTGCTGGAGCAGGTGAACGAGAACCTGCCCACCCTGCACCGCTACTTCCGTCTGCGCGCGCGGATGCTGGGCATCGACGATCTCGCTTACTACGACATCTACCCACCGCTGGTTCAGAACATCGATCTGGAGTTCCCGATCGAGCGCGGCATGGACCTGACCCTGCGCGCGGTTGCGCCGCTGGGTGAGGACTACGTGGCGGTCACCCGTCGCGGCTTCGCGGAGCGCTGGATGGATGTGTACCCCAGCCCCGGCAAGCGCTCGGGCGCGTACATGTCCGGCTTCGCCTACCGCATCCACCCCTTCGTGCTGATGAATTACGACGACTCCTACAGCGCGGTGAGCACGCTGGCGCACGAGTGGGGTCACGCGATGCACTCGTACTACGCGCAGCAGCACCAGGCGTTCGTGAACGCCGGCTACCCGATCTTCGCCGCGGAGATCGCCTCAAACGTGAACGAGGTCCTGCTGCTGGAGCTGGTGATGCGCGAAGCGAGCACGGATGACGAGCGCCTGTTCTACCTCGGTAACTACCTGGAGCAGATGCGTGGCAGCTTCTTCCGCCAGGCGATGTTCGCCGAGTTCGAGCTGCGCATCCACGAGGAGGTCGAGGCCGGCCGGCCGCTGACCGGCGCGCGCCTGACCGAGATCTACGGCGAGATCCAGCGCCGCTACCACGGCTCCGATGAGGGCGTGCTGCGGGTGGACGACGTGGATAACTACGAATGGGCGTACATCCCGCACTTCTACTACAACTTCTACGTCTACCAGTACGCGACCTCGATCACCGGTGCGACCGCCCTCGGCCGCAACGTGCTCAGCGGTGACCCGGAGAAGATCCAGCAGTACCTGGACTTCCTGGGTGCCGGTGGCTCGGATTACGCCTACGACATGCTCGCAGCCGCGGGTGTGGATCTGGCAACGCCCGGTCCTTACCAGGCGGTGATCGCGCAGATGAACGAGGTGATGGACCAGATCGAGGAGATCCTGGAACGCCAAGGCCGGTAGGAGACTCGGGGCCCGGGACGCAGGATCGCGTCCCGGGTCCCGGGCCCCGAGCAATGAACCCTGATCCTGGGCCCTCGCGCCGCTCCTGGACACACGCCGGAGCGCCGTCCTGCGCACAGCCCGCGGCTCGAGGCTCGTGGCGTTCTACAATCCGGGCATGAGCGATCCCATCGAGCCCGCCCTGCGTTACGCACGCCAGACCGTACTGCCCGAGATCGGCGCAGCAGGGCAGGCGCGCCTGGCTGGCAGCAGCGTGCTCATCATCGGCCTCGGCGGTCTGGGCTGCGCAGCCGCGCAGTACCTCGCGAGCTCGGGCATCGGCAACCTGGAACTCAACGACTTCGACACCGTGGATGGCAGCAACCTGTCGCGCCAGATGTTGTATCGCGACGCCGATGTCGGCCGCCGCAAGGTCGAGGTCGCAGCAGAGGCACTGAAGGAGATCAACCCCAGCGTCACCGTGCGCCGTCTGCCCGAACGCCTGCAGGGCGCGGGCCTGCGCGCGGCCGTCGCCGGCGTGGACCTGGTGCTGGACGGTACCGATAACTTCGGTACCCGCTTCGCGGTGAACCGCGCATGCGTGGCCGAGGGCGTGCCGCTGGTATCGGGTGCCGCGATCCGATGGGACGGCCAGATCTTCGTCGTGGATACCGATCACGAGGGCACGCCCTGCTACGCCTGCCTGTACGCGGAGCAGGACGAGACCCTGGAGGATTGCGCCGGCAACGGCGTCGTCTCCGCCTTGGTCGGGGTGATCGGCGCGCGCATGGCGCTGGAGGCGATGAAGGTCCTGCTCGACCTGCACCGACCCAGCCTCGGTCGCCTGCAGGTGTTCGACGGTCTCGGTGGCGCTTGGCGCGAACACGCCGTGCCGGCCGATCCCGGCTGCCCCGTGTGCAGCCAGGAGGCGGAGGCCTGATGGGTGCGGCGCCCTACCCTTTCCTCGAGTCGCCGACGGCGCTCGCCGAGCGCATCCAGCGCACCTGGGACGAGCGCATCCCGCTGACCCGACACATGGGTGTGCGCATCGTCGAACTGGACGAGCGCGGCCTGCGCCTCGCCGCCCCGCTGGCGCCCAACGTGAACCACATGGGGACCGGCTTCGGTGGATCCCTGGCCTCGGTGGCGACCCTGACCGGCTGGGGGCTGACCCAGGTGCTGACCTCGCACGTGGAGGATGTGCACGTGGTGGTGCGCGAGAGCCGCCTGCGCTACCGCGCGACCGTGACCGAGGACTTCGAGACCTTCTGTGCCTTCCCTGCCGCAGAGGTCATCGACGCGTTCCGGGATCAGCTGGCGCAGAAGCACCGTGCGCGGATCCAGCTGCAGGTCAGCCTGACCGCAGGCGGCCGCAGCTGCCTGGCGCTGGATGGCGACTTCGCCGCCTTCGTCGGTGACTGAAGCCGAGCGTTACGACGTCATCGTGCTCGGTGGTGGCGCTGCCGGACTGATGTGCGCAGCGGTGGCCGGCCAGCGCGGACTCCGCGTGCTGGTGCTGGAGCGCTCCAACAAGGTCGGCAAGAAGATCCTGATGTCCGGCGGTGGTCGCTGCAACTTCACCAACCTGCACACCACAGCTTCGAACTTCATCTCGCATAACCCGCATTTCGTGAAATCCGCATTGGCCCGCTATACGCCCGCCGACTTCGTCGCGATGGTCGAGCGCCACAGGATCCCTTACCACGAGAAGGAACTGGGGCAGCTGTTCTGCGATGAATCGTCGAAGCGCATCCTGCGGATGCTGTTGGACGAGTGTGAGCAGGGCGGTGTGCGCATCCTCACCGACACCGAGACGCGGGCGGTGACGCACGATGAGCACGGCTTCTGCGTCAGCACCGCGGCGGCCGAGTTCAGCAGCAGCAAGCTGGTGATCGCGACCGGCGGCTTGTCCATCCCGCGCATGGGCGCGAGTGGCTACGGCTACCAGCTCGCGCGCAGCTTCGGTCACGAGGTCCTGCCGACGCGCGCAGCGCTGGTACCGCTGACCTTCGACGGCCGCGAGGCGCGGCGCTGGGAGGGGCTGGCTGGGGTCGCACTGCGTGTCGCGATCGCAGCGGGTGGTCACCGCTGGGTGAACGGCATGCTGTTCACACATCAGGGCCTCAGTGGCCCGACGGTGCTGCAAGCATCCTCGTACTGGGGTCCTGGCGATGCGCTTGAGGTGGATCTGCTCCCTGACGAGGACGCTGCCACCTGGCTGGCGGCGCAGCGCGCAACGCGACCGGATGCCGAGCTGCGCACCGTGTTGGCCGGGCCGCTGACGCGGCGCTTCGCCCAGCACCTCTGCGAGAAGGTCCTCGGCAGCCAACCGATGAAGCGTTACCAGCGCGACGAGCTGGCGGGGCTCGGTGCCACCCTGAACCGCTTCCGCTTCCGGCCCAGCGGTACCGAGGGCTACGCCACCGCGGAGGTCACCTCCGGCGGTGTGGACACGGCCGGTGTCTCGTCCAGCAGCTTCGAGTCCGCCCACACCCCGGGCCTGCACCTGATCGGCGAAGTGCTGGATGTGACCGGCCACCTCGGTGGCTTCAACTTCCAGTGGGCCTGGGCATCGGGCGTCGCTGCCGGCAACGCGCTCTGAGCGAGCCGCCGCGGGCCGGGGGGCTAGGAGCGCCCGCCGCTGCATGCGAGGATGCCTGCGGTCGCGCCCGCCGGCGCGGCACCGAGGGAGGGTCGGGTCTTGGCCTCAGGACTGCGTAGCGAGGCTGGCGCGGTGTTCGAAGGGAAGCTGGCGCCGGCGGATGGTTACATCGCGGCTGCTCCTGCCATGGGGCGCGGGGTGTTCGCCGCACGCGCCTTCGCTGCGGGCGAGCAGGTCGAGGTCGCACCGGTGATCCTGGTCGAGATGGATCTCAGCAGCGCCCACCTCGAGCTGCGCACGCGGCTGTACCAGTGGGGGCAGCTCTGCGGCGACGGCGACGCCAAGGCGATCGCGCTGGGGTTCGGCAGCCTGTACAACCACAGCGATGCACCGAACCTCCGGTACGAGCCGGATGCTGCCCGCGGGCTGATGCGCTACTACGCGATGCGGGACATCCAGCGCGATGAGCAGTTGACCATCGACTACGATCAACCGATCCCCGGCGACGAAGCCCAGCCGAGCTGGTTCGAGCTGCAAGGGATCACCAAGCTGGCGCTATGAGCGCGATCAAGTAAGCAGAGGGGACTCAGCGATGTTGAAGCGGTTCAAGGAATTCGCCATGCGCGGCAACGTCGTGGACATGGCGGTGGGCATCATCATCGGCGGTGCCTTCGGCACCATCGTCAAGAGCCTGGTCAGCGACATGATGATGCCGCCGATCGGTCTGCTGCTCGGCGGCGTGGACTTCGCGGATCTGTTCATCATCCTCAAGGAGGGGACGGTCGCCGGCCCCTACGCGACGCTGGCCGCTGCGCAGGAAGCCGGTGCGGTCACCATCAGCTACGGCCTGTTCCTCAACTCACTGATCAGCTTCCTGATCGTGGCCTTCGCGGTGTTCCTGTTGATCAACGCGCTGAACAAGCTGAAGCGGGAGGAGCCGGAGCTCGCAGCGGAGCCCACCGACAAGGAGTGCCCGCGCTGCTGTTCGATGATCCCGCTCAAAGCGACCCGCTGCGGGCACTGCACCTCCGATCTGGGCTAGGCTGGGACGGTAGCCACCGGAGGCATCGACCATGCACCAGGAATCCATCACGGTCGTCACCGAACACGGTGACGAGCTCCAGGTCGAGGTGTTCAGCAAGCACGCGGATCGCATCGTCGTGATCCTGGGTCAGGGCGTGCACAACGTGAAGTGCACCCTGACCCCGACCCAGAACGGACGCGCCTACGCAGGTTCGGTGCTCGGGCGCGAGCTGGTCTACGAGCGCTCACCGCAGCAGGTCGAGGCCGACATCCAGAAGCTGAACCCGAACCTGCGGCCGCGGCGACGCTGAGTCCGGCGTGGAGCGACCCGATGCGATACAGGCCCAGCGTGGCCGCACGGCGGACCTCGTGCCGCGGCTGGACTTCGCGCCAGCGCTGACCGCTGGCGGACCGCTGGCGGACCGCGTCGCGGAAGCGATCGCTCAGGCTGCCAGCTACCTGCGCAACTGCACTGTACCTGCGCTGGTCGAACTGCTGGCGGATGGTCTGCATCTGGACACGGCGACCCGCGACGAGCTGACCACGCTGATCGAGGCCCCCGACCACGTCGGCCTACTGCTGCCCTCCTCAGCGGATCGCTCGATGATCGATGCCGCCGCCACCGACGCAGGGCTGCGGATCAGCGGCGATACGCCCAGTCGGGTGTTCTCCGAGGAGCTGCGCGAGCTCGCTGCCGGACAGCCGGTCAGCACCCACATCTACTGGCTGCACGGTGAGCATGCTGGGGCGCGGCCGCTGTGCGTCGAGGCTTTCGTCGCCGATGCGGACATCGGGCTCATGGATGGTTGGCTCGCTGCCGGCGTCGGGACCCATGTGGCCCTGCGTGTCCGCGATCGAGCTGCGCTGGATCGGGTACAGGTACTGCTGGCCGCGCATGCCGATCGCATCCCGCACTTCATGCACGGTGCACCGATGCAGAACGCCGCATCCGGCTCCACCGTCCTCTACTACGATCTGCCCGCGGGCGCAGGTCGCGGTGCGGTGCGCGTCGAGATGCACCACATGGTCGCAACCGCGGGGTCGGCTTGAACCCCGATGCCTACGCGGACCTGCGCCGGATGGCGCAGGGCTTCGGGCTCAGCCGCGCGCTGATGACGGCCGCTGAGCTCGGCGTCGCCGACCAGTTGGCAGGAGGCCCGCTGAGTGCAGCAACCCTCGCGGATCGGATAGTTTGCGACGGTGGTGCGCTCGCGCGACTGCTGCGCACCCTAGCTAACCACGGTGTGTTGGAGCGACTTTCGGATGATCGCTACGCGCTGAACGCGCTGGCCCAGGGCCTGCGCGCAGACGACCCAGACTCGCTGCACGCCTGGCTGCTCAGCCTCAGCGAGCTGGCCTGGTTACCGTGGGCAGCGCTCACCGCCAGCGTGCGCAGCGGTGCTGCGAGCTTCCCCGCTGCGCACGGCACCAGCCGCTACCAGCACCTCGCTGCACATCCAGCGGCCGCGGCGCATTTCGACGCGGCGATGGCGGCGTTCTCCCGCCATGCGATCAGCGCCATCCTCGCTGCGATCGACTTCAGCGGTGACCGGCGCATCGCGGACCTGGGCGGTGGTGATGGCACGCTGATCGGCGCCATCCTGCGAACGAACCCTGCGGCGCACGGCGTCCTGTTCGAACGCGAGGATGCGATCGCAGCCGCTCGCGGCGCGCTGGATGATCCTGAGCTGAGGGCGCGCCTGGAGCTCACCGTCGGCGACTTCAGCGCATCGGTGCCGACAGGCGCCGACACTTACATCCTCAAGGATGTGCTGCACAACTGGGACGACGAGACCGCGCTCACCATCCTGCGCAACTGTGCGGCCGCGATGGACGCGGATGCGCGCCTGCTGCTGATCGAACCGCTGCTCGCTGAGGGCGGCGACCCGCTGGCGGACTTCCTGGACCTGCACATGCTGGTCATGCACGGCGGGCGTGAACGCAGCCTGGCAGAGCTGGAGGATCTACTCGCCCGCGCTGGCCTCTCTGCGAGCCGTTCCATCGGTACCAGCAGCGGACGCATCGTCGAAGCGCACCGATGAGCCGGATCGCGCATCGGGTCGAGACCGAGCGCTTGATCATGCGCAACTGGTCGGTGGACGATGCCGAGGCCTACCGCGCGCTGCTGGATCGCGGCGATCTCGCACTGCGGCCTTGGATCCCTTGGATGCGCGACGAGCCGATGAGCCTGGAGGCGACGCGCGAGCGCCTACTGCGCCATAGCCGCGACTTCGAGCTGGGCGTGAACTTCCGCTACCCCGTGTTTCTGCACGATGGCAGCTTGATCGGGGAGACTGGGCTGTACACCCGCGCCGGCGACGGCGCGCGCGAGACCGGCTACCTGATCGACAGCGCACACGCGGGCAAGAGCTACGCCAGCGAGGCAGCGATGGCCATGGTGCGCATCGCTTTCGAGGTGGACGGCGTGGACCGGATCGAGCTGCACTGCGTACCGGAGAACGCCGCCAGCAACCGCGTCGCCCTGAAGCTCGGCTGTCAGCTGGAGGCGACGCTGCGCCGCCGCACCCGCGGCAGCGATGGGGTCCTGCGCGACAGCTGCGTGTGGTCGCTGTTCGCATCCGGCTACGCGGCATCGCCATCCGCGGCGCTGCCGGTGAGCGCGTTCGCTGCGGATGGGACCCAGCTGCTGTGAGCGAGCACGGTCCACCGCGGCGCTGACCTTGACTCGCCAGATCCCCGTCCCGCAGCGACGGGAGGACGCTGGGCCCCGCCCGGAGGAGTCCGACATGCGACGAGCGTCCCTATACTCAAGGCATGGAGCACCGCGAACGCATAGGCGACGCAACCCGGAACAGTCTGGACGACCGCGACGACGCGGGGCTGCTGGACGACCGCCGCCGCTTCTTCTGGGCGCTGCAGCTCGGCGGCTGGGGCGCCTTCTTCCTGGTGAACTACGTGGGCACCCTGCCCTTCTCCAAACCGCCCGCCTACACCCTGTACCAGTTCGCCGAAGCACTGTCGGGGATCCTGTTCACCCTGGCGCTGCGCGGGCTGCTCGCGCGCATCTGGGATCTGCACCCGCTGCGGTTGGTCGCCGGGACCCTGATCGCGGTCTACCTCTGCGCGGTCGGCTGGACGCTGTCGAAGAACCTGGTGTACTTCGGCGCCTACGCCGCCTACAACCCCAGCGGCCTGGTCCAGTGGCTGGACGGCGCGCTGTACTCGACCTGGGTGTTGCTGTGCTGGACCGGTCTCTACTTCGGTATCAAGTACCACCGCTTGGTGCAGGTGGAGCGCGAACACGCGCTGCGGGCCGAGACCCTGGCGCACGAGTCGCAGCTGAAGATGCTGCGTTACCAGCTCAACCCGCACTTCCTGTTCAACACCCTGAACGCGATATCGACCCTGGTGCTGGATGGTGACCAGCAGCGCGCGCGCGGCATGATCAACCGCCTCTCCGACTTCCTGCGCTACTCGCTGGAGTCGGATCCCATGCGCACCGTCAGCCTGCGCCAGGAGCTGGACGCGCTGGACCTGTACCTGGGCATCGAGGAGCAGCGCTTCGGCGATCGCCTCAGCGTGGAGATCAGCGCATCGCAGGAGGCCGAGCTCGCGCAGGTCCCCAGCCTGCTGCTGCAACCGATCGTGGAGAACGCCATCAAGTACGCGGTCGCGCCCTGCGAGACCGGCGGCAAGCTCAGGGTGCTGGCGGCACGCGTAGGTGCGCGCCTGGAGATCAGCATCGAGGATGACGGTCCGGGCCTCGGCTCCAGCGCCGACCCCGGCGCGGGCGTGGGCCTGACCAACACCCGCGAACGCCTGCGCCAACACTACGGCGACGAGCAGCGCTTCCGCCTCGAACCCGCGGAGCCCCAAGGGCTGCGGGTGCGCTTGAGCATCCCTTACCAGCCAGACGACGAGGGAGGTCACTGATGGCCAACATCCGCACCCTGATCGTGGACGACGAGCCACTGGCCCGCCGCGGGTTGGAGCTGCGCCTGGCGACGCAGCCTGACATCGAGGTGGTGGCGCAATGCGCCAACGGTCGCGAGGCCCTCGCCGCCGCTGCCGAACATGCACCCGACCTGATCCTGCTGGACGTGCAGATGCCTGGCATGGACGGGTTCCAAGTGCTCGAACAACTCAGTGTGCAGGGCCATGGCGAGCTGCCCGCGATCGTGTTCGTCACCGCCTACGACGAGTACGCAGTGCGTGCGTTCCGCGAGCACGCGCTGGACTACCTGTTGAAGCCGGTGGAGGACGCGCGCCTGGACGACGCGCTGGCGCGGGTGCGCGCCGCCAGCGACGTGAAGGTGCTGGGCGAGCGCCAGCGCCGCATGCTGGCGCTGCTCGAGGAGCTGACCGGCGAGGACGCGAATCAGGTCGCAGCGCGCGTGGACGACCCGGAAGGTGGGCGCTGGGTGCGTACCCTGACCATCCGCGACGGTCGTCGCATCAGCCGCGTCCCGATCCAGAACATCGGCTACATCGAGGCCGCGGGCGACTACATGGCGGTGCACGCCGGTGACGAGACCCACATCATGCGCACCACCATGAAGGCGCTGCTGGAGCAGCTGAACCCGCAGCGTTTCCAGCGCATCCACCGCTCGACCATCGTCAACGTGGCGCAGGTGGCCAAGCTGGATACGCACATGAACGGGGAGTACTTCGTGGAGCTGACCGACGGCACCCGCCTGAAGCTCAGCCGCAAGTTCCGCGACTCGCTGAAGGTACTGGTCTAAGCTTCGCCCCGGCGGCCGCCCTTCGGGGCGGTCGGTCCGTTCTGGGATGCGCTTAACCCGCGGCGCTCCCGCCGTCGCAGGATAGGCTCGCCTCGACCCCCTCTGCCTGCCAACGCTTGGGAACCCCGCTGCGTCCAAGGGGTCTGAAGCCGCATCCGGTCGCGAACCGATCCAGCTCGGGAGCCCCGATGAGCCTGACCAAGGACGCCCTCAGGAACCCCGCCGCGGTGGGAGTCGCCATCGCCATCGCGATGCTGTTCGGGATCTACAGCCTGACCCGCCTGCCGGTGCAGCTGTTCCCCAACATCGAGCGTCCCAACATCCAGATCCAGACCGGCTGGCGCGCCGCCTCGCCGCGCGAGATCGAGTCCGAGATCCTGGAGCCGCAGGAGGAGGTGCTGCAGGGCCTCACCGGTCTGGAGGAGATGAGCACTTACGCGAACCAGGGCGGCGCCTTCATCAACCTCGAGTTCACGCTGGACACCGACATGCAACAGATGCTGATCGAGGTGATCAGCCGCCTGAACCGGATCCCGCCGCTGCCCCGCGATGCGACACCACCGCAGATCAACTCCAACGCCTTCGGCGACTCCAACCAGGCGCTGTCCTGGTTCTTCATCCAGGTGGTGGATGGCGACTACGAGGACATCGACCAGTACCTGCGCCTGGCGGAGGACGTGGTGCGGCCGCGCATCGAGGCCATCCCCGGCGTCGCTGGCATCCAGATGTTCGCGGGTGCGCCCGACGAACTGCAGATCCGC
>Ga0214472_10001861_pt1 | contig 22913 bp, 18 predicted proteins | sample RVTome_6_FD_207662 | JGI IMG/M metagenome (GOLD analysis project Ga0214472, IMG submission 207662) | Soil microbial communities from uranium-contaminated site in the Upper Colorado River Basin, Wyoming, United States - RVT140D175 | ecosystem: Environmental > Terrestrial > Soil > Contaminated >...
GCCCCCGCTCGGGGTCGATGACGAGCCGCATGTCGGCGGGTGGCGTCTGGCTCGCCCCCCAGTCCTCGAGGTCGCCGGAGAGGACCGCCTCATGGGGCACCGCGGGCTCGCCGCTGTCGACGCCCACGAGGACCGCGACCGCGCCCGGAATGAGGTGGAGCTTGGGTGAGTCCGAGGTGATGGTAGCGGCGAGAAGGGCTCCGATGTTCGCGTCGAGGGTGGCGGGAGTGAGGAGCGTCAGGAGCGTTCTTCGCAAGCGAGACTCGTCCACGAAATGCTGCCCCGCGAGCGGGCTCAGCAGGGCCGCGAGAGCGGGAGGAACGGACCCCCCACGAAAAGCATACGAAGCGGACCCGAGGAGACGGCAGGAAAGCGGGGCGGGGAGCTGCCACTCCTCGACCTTCCCGCAGCCTCCCGATCCTGGCCGCCGCGAGGGACGGAACAGCGGGATGTCCCGGCCCGAGGGATCGAACGTGAACCGTCGCTCGCCGAGGTCGGTGGGCGTCGCGAGCTCAACCTCGAACGCCCGCAAGCGGAACAGGTGGAAGTTCAGCTTCGGGATGTTGTAGCGCCCCTCGAGCCCACGCAGCTGGCGGAGGTCCGGCGTGTGGGAGTACTCGTCGAAGGGCCCGTCCACCAGGTCGGCGCCGCGTGGGCGGCGCAGATCGGCCCCGCCGCCGGGAGGGCTGAAGGTCACCGGTCCCTCGAGCCCGCCGGGCTCGGGATCGAGCCGATGGCGGGACCGGGCCAGGCGACGGAAGCTCTCGACCACCACGCCATCCCAGCTGGTGATGTCCCGGATGAGCGCTTCCATGACGACGGGAGTTCCCTTGCGCCGGCGGTAGAAGAGCGTCTTCGCCACGTCCACGCGGCGGCCCCGGCGGTTCAGGGCGTGGACCAGCCGCGTGCCGACCAGGTCGCCGATGTAGGAGACCGCCCAGTCGTCGCAGAAGTCGATGAACTCGTCCTCCCACAGCCGGTCGATGCTCCGGCGGGCCACCGCGGCCTGGCGGGCCATGATCTCCACGATGGCGCGCAGCACGCCGGGGTTGTCGGCGAGTCCGTCCTCGTGACGGTAGATGGCGGGGATCCACTCCCACATCTTCTCGGTGTAGTAGCGCTCGAACGCGTCGCGGGCCGGGCGCATGGCGGTGGTTTCGGGAAGCGCCATGCCTACGCTCCACCCGCCGCGCCACCGGCGGCCGACCGGTCGGCGGCGGCCGTCCCGCCGACCCGCAGCCCGGAGACGAGCTCGAGGTAGTGACCCTCCTCGGCGACGATTGCGATCGGGACGGGCCGACCGTCGAGCGTCATCTCGCGGACGGACCTCACTCCACCCACCGAGAGCACTCTCTCGAAGATCCGGCTGCGGAACAGGGGTCGACCGATGGGGATGTTGCGCAGACACAAGACGCCGGTCTCGGGGTCGGCGAGGACGCCGATCACGCCGCCCTCGACGGTGGAAGCGTCGAAGCGGGGGGCCACCTCGGGGTCGATCACCAGCGAGGACGGGGTGGCGATCGCCTCGCTGACCACGAGCGGGGTGTTGGGGTCGGCCTGGCCGAGGAGATAGGCGCGCAGGTCCTGCGCGACGTCGCTGCCATCGGAGATGAACCAGACCCTGACGACCGCTCGCTGGCTCCCCTCGTCCCACTCCCACGAGGCATGTGCGCTCAGAACCCCGAAGTCGTAGGCCAGGGCCTCGAAGTCGGGAAGCGAGACGGCGCGGCCGAGGGTGAGCGAGCTTGTCGGCGCATTGCGGCGCAGGTCCTGGGGCCGGTCGGCGTCCCGGCCTCCGCCGGCCGCGACCGGGTTGCGGACGCGCCGCAGGCCCTTCGCCGGGCGGGCGAGCTGAGTGATCGAGTTGGCCGGAGGCTTCGCCGCACCGGCCCCGTGGCGGTAGGTCGCCACCACGTTCTCGACACCGGTGGGCAGCCGCGCCCCGGTCAACCCGTCGCCGAAGGTGACGATCGACTCCTCGTCGTCGCTCTGGCGCACGATGTAGACCTCGTCCTCCGGCCCCGCGCCGAAGAAGCTCGGGACCTCGGTCCAGAGCAGGCCGCTGACGCGCACCTCGAGTGAGGAGAGCCTTCCGTCCGGGGCCGCCGCCTGGGCGAGGTACGTGAGTGGCTTCTTGGCGAGGGTGAACGAGGGGAAGGCCTGGGACGCGTCCCCGCTACCGAGGATCTCGTTGAAGACGCTCTCGCCCCGGGTCGCATCGACCAGGTTGCCGTAGACGGTGAGGGGTGCCCGCAGGGGTCGGGCGAACTCCCCTTCGTCGTCATCGAGGGAAACGACACCTCGTCCCAATGGATCGTCGGGGTCGATCGTCACCGTGCCCCCGACCTGTCGTCCGCGCTCTTCCGCGTCGTGCAGCAGCAGCTCGATCGGGGGACCGGTCTCGGGCGGGCTGACGGGCGGCTCCACGAGGCTCCCGTCGACGTCGTCGCGGAGCAGGTGAGTCCTGGCGACGCGCGTGGGCCGCCCCGCGCCGACCATGTGGAAGTGGACGACCACGCCGGAGGACCGGGACCGGGCCCGGCCCGGCACCGGGTCGGCGACCGTGATCACGGACACGACGGTCCGCGGTGCATCGGGTCCGTCTGTCGCGAGCAGGGTTGTGAGGCGGGAGGTGCCGGTGACGGTCGTCGCGTGTAGCTGCTCACCTCGGCGCACGAGGACCGGGTTCCCTTCGCGGATCTGCGGATAGAGGGCGTCCAGCCGAATGGAGGTCCGCGCGAGTGTCGTCACCACGCCCGAGGCGCTGAGGCTGGGTGAGACGAGCTCCAGTCCCCCGAGGGGAGTGTCGGCATCCGGCCCGCGCGCCCATGTCACTCGCACGCGAACGTAGCTCGCGCCGTCGAGCGCGGTGATCGTTTCCTTGCCGACCACGCGCCCCGGGATCCCAGGCGACCCTTCGCGCCGAAGGACGAGAAGCTGTCCTTCCGTGATCCCCGCGCTCCCCGGCTCGACGAGGATGTGCTCGCCGAGGGTGGTATCACGAACGGGGCTCAGCACCCACTGGTTGCGCTTCGGCTCGATCACCGTGTCGACCGAGCTTTCGAACACCTGGGGCGGCTCGGCGTCGAAGGCGCCGGAGCGAAAGCCGGTGCCGGCGGGCAGGAGGACGGGCTGGGGCCGCTCCGCGATCGCGGCCAGGACCACCCTGGCCGCGAGGGCGGGACGGGGCCGATAGCCGATCAGCTCGACCAGGCGGCGGAGGGAGGGGCGCCGGACGGCGGTGCGGAGGTAGCTCTCGTTCGCGATGCGGGCGTCGTAGAACCCCAGGATGTCGAGGACGTAGGCCCACATCTCGAGGAGCATCACACCGCGGTCGTCACCCTCACGGGCGCGCCAGCCGGCGAGCGGCAGGTGGGCGAGGATCTCGCGAAGCAGCGCCCGGCGGTACTCCGGAAAGCCGGCCCATTGGCGGGGCAGCGCGCTCAGGCCGGCCGGGATGTCCGGCTTCGGCGGGTGAACGAGGGCGTCGCAGGGGCAGCAGGGCGGGGTCGTGCTCACGGTCGATCCTCCACGCAGGAGGGGCCGGAGCGGGTGAAGACGCGCAGGGCGCCCCGCTCGGGGAGACGCGGGTCGTTCTGGAGGCGCAGCACCTGGTTGTCGCCGGCCTCGAACACCATCGCCGTGAAGGGCGCGAGCGGCGTGATGCCTCGGGCCCGCAGGCACATCCCTTCGACGCCGCGGACGCCGGGCACGGCCTGGATCGCCGCCTCGAGGGCTGCGCGCCGCAGGGGCGTCCCGAACGTGAAGTTGTCGGGGTGGAAGAAGCCCATGGGCCCGGTGAGGGCCGCGCTCACGCGCTCCTCCACCTGTCCGGGATAGGCGCTGGGCTCGACACACACCTTGACCTCGAGGTCGAGGTCGACGAACTCGGGGTCGCCCACGTAGACCTCGCGCCCCACTTGGCGGACGCAGTCGAGGGTGGTCGCCAGCTCTGCGCGGCGCTCCGCGCTGAGCGCGAAGGAGCCTCGCGGATCCGCGGTCGCTAACTCGGTGAGCCAGCTTCCCGTCCAGCGCGCGCTCGCTCCCGCCCGCTGCACCCACGGCAGGAGCCGCTCGGCGATCTCGCGGTAGTCCTCGTCGCGCACCGCGCGCAACGGCTCCGCCTTGAAGGCCTCCGGCGCCAGGTGCTTGATGACGGCGAGCGGCTCGGGGTCGACGCCGCTCGTGACGGCGAAGGGGTTGGTGGCGGACTCGGCCAGGGCCGCGAGAGTCGGCCAGGCGGTGGGGGGCGCCGGGTTCGGGTCGACGAGCAGCGTGATGCTGTCGGCGGCGACGTTGGCCCCGGCGCCGGGGCCCGTCCGGTAGCGCACCCGGAACACCGTCCCGTCGGCGGGGACCTTGCCGAACTCCCCGTCGCCGAAGCGCACGGAGAACCCGCCGCCCGCGGCATAGTCGCGGTGCACGACCTCCTCGCCGATCCGGTGGAAGCCGATGACGCGGCGGCGGATGCCGTCGTCGAGGGTGAACTCGGCGGAGTCGATGGCCGAGGCGAGGAGGCTCTGCTGGTACTCCCACCGCTCGGGGTCGCCGGGATGAGCGGGCTCCAGGGTCACCGCGTCGACCTCCTCGAGCTCGACCTCGGGTTGAGCGTCGCCCAGCGGCCCGACCCATCCCAGGCCTCGTGTCTCGGTCTCCCTCAGCGAGTGGAAGAAGGTCGGGCTGCGCTCACCGTTGATCTCGTCGTAGGGACCCTCACGCTCGACCGCCGAGGGCACGTCGGCGCTCGCCGGCAAGCCGGCGTTGGAGGCGATGACGAAGTGCTCGATGAACGTCTCACCCGCCGTCGCCGGCACGACGTTGCCGTGCACGACCGTGTCGCGCAGGCACAGCTCGAAGGGAACGGCCTGGTCGTCGTCCCAGCGGATGCGCGTGATGGGGATCGGTGCGCCGCCCTCAAGAACGAGGGGGTCGGTCGTCTTCTCCACCTCGACGAGCCGGACGAGATGGCGTCGCTCCGGGAGCGATGGATCGGTGGGGGCGCCGTGAAGCACCATCCGGCGCCCGACCCAGAACTCCTCGGGGGACAGGCCGGTGGGCGGGAGCTGGGCGGCGAGGGGGAGCTCCCCCCGCAGGAAGAGCTCGACGCTGCCCGCGGGAAGACAGGGCCGGCTCTCGTCGGGTACGTACGCCGGCATCGCGTTCCAGGCAGGGTGGATCCAGTACGTCACCTTCGGGGAGCGCTGGTCCCGCAGACGATCGCCCACCTCGAAAGGGATCGGAGTCTCGCCTCCCGGGGCGGCCCAGACCCTCGTTCCGGCTTCAACGAAACCGGGCGACGAGGCCTGGATGGACAAGAGGGTCGAAGCGGCGCGCCCGTCGTGGATCGTGTAGTCGACGAGGCGCGTGTGCCAGCGGACCGAGCGGCGCTCGCTGAGCGTCTCGAGGTAGGCCTCGCGCCCATACCGGTCCTGACTGTAGCTGAGCTCGTCGCCGAGGGCGGACATCACCTCGGCGAGCATCACCCCGGCGTCGGCCTCGATCGTCTCCGTCCACCGGGGATAGCGCTGAGCGGCGAAGTCGAGAAGAGCGCCGCGGATGCTCGGGAAGTCCCGGGCCAGGTAGTCGACCGGGAAGTCGACCATCGGGTCCTCGGGACACTCGCGCGGCCTCCGGCAGTCGAATGCGGAGGGGCAGCCCTGCTTGAAGGAGAACTCGACTCCGTTGAAGAAGCGATCGACACGCCGCTTGGGCTCGTCGAAGACGGTGAGCCGATAGATGGAGAAATCGCCGGGTACGGCCGTCTCCACCTCGAGGACGGTCCGCAGGTCTCCGTCGAACGGTACCTCGAGGTACGTAGCCCGCACGACCGGGACCTCGGCCAGGCGCTCGCCTCCCGAGGTGCTGACGATCGTGACGGTGCCGGGGGGCACGTTCACCGGAAGGGGCGGGGTCACGATGGGGTCGACGAGGTCGTCCGGATCGATGACGAAGAAGACTCGGAGGACCGTCTGGTCTCCGGGGTCCACCACCTGTACGAAGTCGATGCCGGTGACGGTCTTCGGGTCCTGCTCGCACAGGGCGGTGAGGCGTTCCTCGCTCGCCATCAGACCGTGACCTCGACGTTGAGAAAGCGCTGCTCCTGGCGCGCCAGGATCGTGTAGAGGACGCCCACCTCGAGTCGCTCGTTGCGCGCTTCGGCGGTGACGTCGTCGACCCGGATGAGGCGCCCCAGCCACCGCTCGAGGGCCTGGAGCACGATGGTCTGGGTGAGCGACGCCGTGCCCGGGCTGTTCGGGGCGAAGATCATCCGCCGCAGCCCCGCTCCGAAGTCAGGCCGGTGGACGCGCTCGCCCGGGGACGTCAGGAGCACCTGGAAGATCAGCTGCTTGATGTACTCCGCGTAGTCGGTCTCCTGGCGCAGCCGGCCGCCGCCGCGGTCGACTTCGAACGGGTAATGGATGGCGGCGATGGGAAAGGGCATCCGGTCCTCCGTCACACCACCGTGAGCGCCCCGTCGTGGACGTCGAAGCTGGCGGCGGTGAGCGTCGTCTTCTTGCCGCTCGACTGGCTGGTGATGTTCGAGCTCTCCAGGGTGATCTGGCTCGCCGTCAGCTTGAGGCTCGAGCCGTCCTTCACCTCGATGAGCAGCTCGCCTTGCCGGTCATCGATACGCAGAGTGACCTTCTCGGTGCGTAGGAACTTGATCTCGGGCGAAGCGTCCTGGTCGGGAATCTGCCCGTCTCCCCAGAAGCAGCCGACCCAGATCGGGAAGGAGGGGTCCCCGCCCTCGAACTCGACCCAGGCCGCGGTGTCGTTCTCGGGCAGGGTGAAGAAGCCGACGCCGTCGCCGGCGTAGGGGACGCAGGGCAGCGCCCACACCTCCTCCTCTCCCATGACCGCGGGCACCCTGACCTTGAGCCGTCCTCGCCGGGTGGGATCCTCGTTGTCCACGACCCGCCCCCGGTACTTGCCGTAGAAGTGCTCCTCGAGGTGCTCGAAGACATCGTTCATCTCCGCGCCGTGGTCGGTGTAGTCGGACATCACGAGTCCCTCCCCAGCGAGTTGCGCCGCAACCCCAGGTCGATCCGGTGGTCGGCGGCGGTGACGACGTGGGTCACCGCCGCGACCTGATACGCACCGCTGTGTCGGCGACCCAGCCCGTCGACCTGGATCACCGCGTGGGGCATCAGCACGCCGCCGAGCATGTGTGCGGTGGTCGAAGCGGTGGCATTGAGGAACCAGCCGGCCTCGGTCACCGCCGCCTCCGCCCGCGGCCGCAGCTCCTCCAGCGTGCCGGGCGAAGTGACGCAGACCTGCCGGCTGCGGCCCGTCAGGTCGCGGAGCCGCTGCCCGTCGCTCCGCACCGGGGGCTGGCTGTCCTCGAGTGAGGTCGCGTCCTCCCGTACGTCGCGATCGTCGAGCGCGCTTCCTTCATAGCGGTTCGGCCGCTCCACGGACATGTCCATGTCGAACGACGTGACGTTCTGGCAGCGGCTCGAATCGACGTTGACCCGCAGGCGCAGCTCGGTCGTCGGGGCCAGCGGCACCTGAGCCGGAGAGGACGCAGCGGAGGGGGAGTCCGCCGGCCGCGGCGGCGAGGCACGAAGGTACGCCTTCTCCTGCACCTGGAGGCGGCCTCGGGCCGGGTCGAGCCCGTTGAGGCGGCAGTCGTAGGCGAGCCAGAGCACGAGGTTGTTGAGTCGGGCGATGCGGTTGACGAAGGCGAGGTCGGTGCCGCGCTGGTTCAGCGTTCCGTCGCGCGCGCTGTACTGGCGGGTCGTCTGCTGGACTTCGGTCTGGAAGCCGTAGGAGGAGAGTACGGTTTCGGCGGCCTCCGAGGCGCGGCCCTCCCAGGCATGGCGGAAGCACTGCCGATCCATCTCGACGCGGCGGTCGCGTCCACGGATCTCGAACCAGGACCCGGGACCGCCGAGCTGCATCGAGTACCGGGAGTCGGTGATCGGCCCTCGCACCAGGCACAGGACGCCATCGGCCACGGGCACCGCGATCGCGAACATCCGCTCGGTCCGCACCTCCGGCGAGCCGGACACTCGCGGCTCGCCATCGCTGAGGTCCTCCTGGAACCGCACCGCGAACTCGGTCGGTCGATCGAGGTACTGCTCGACCCTCACCTCGGTCACGCTGTCCATGAGGTCGCTGGGGAGCAGCTCGTTCTGATCGCCCGACGTGAGGACGGCTCCGAAGCTCATCTACCGCTCCGTGGGAATCTGAAGCACCCGGGCCTCGGCGAGGGCGTCCGGCAGCATCGCCTCGTCGAGCTCGGCGATGCGCCAGTAGCCGTGGGCGTCGTTGAAGTAGAAGTGGGCGAGATGGTCCAGACGCTGCCCCTCCCGTCGGAGGTGCTCGCCGAGGAGAGCGAGGACCGGTCGCCGGGCGACGGTGAGGGCGACGACGTGGCGGCCCCGGCGATCGAGCGCTTCGTAAGTCGAGGCGTTCCTGACGTAGCGGCTCTTCGGGTCGAACAGGGCCATGGTTTCGGTCTCCTAGAACGGCAGCAGCCCGCGGATCGCGTCGGCATTGTTGGCGACGTTGGCGAGGGCGAGGGCGTCCTCGCGCAGCCGGGTGAAGTTGTACGCGGCGATGGCCAGCTCGGTCGTGGGATCGCGTCGACACTTGAAGACGTCGGGGGTGAGCACCTCCAGTCCGAGCGACACCCTGGCCTGGATCGGATCGAGGCCGGGGGAGAAGAGCGACTCCTCCACCGAAAAGCTCGTCACCCGCACCGGGAGGATGCGGCCCGCCCCCCACACGAAGAGCACGACCGGCACCGTCGGACGGCGGGCCGCCTGGTCGGCCCCGCCCGCGAGTGTCCTCGCGCTCTGGAGGAGATCGCCGATCGGTCCCTGGCTGGGCAGGGTCAGCTTCTTGAGCGCGGCCAACCGGTCGGCGACGCCCGCCTGGACCGCGATGGGATCGCCGGCCTCCAGCCCGTCCGTCGCGTCGAGCTCGAGGTCCAGGGTGAACGTGAGCTTCGGGTCGAACGGCTGGACAGTGGGAGCCTGCGCGCCCCGCTGGGTCTGGTCGACCTCGAAGGGGTTCCACGGAGTCAGGGTCGAGGACAGCTTCTCCGGGTTGTATTGGAAGGCGATCACGTTCGGGACGACTCCCACGACGCCCTGAACGATCTGCACGAGGGCCCCCTTCTGCAGCTTGGGGCTGCGGGAGTAGCCGGTCTCAGGCATCGCGAGCTCCCCTCACGCGGCGGGCCACGGCGTCGGCGACCGAAACCGCCATCTCCGGCCCCGAGGCCGCCTCGGGCACAGGCAGGCGCACCCGCAGGAGGCCCACGCGCCGATCGGACGCGGAGGATAGCGTTTCCGCCAGGCGGCGACTCACCGCCGCGGCCGTCTCGCGACCATCCTGGGGCGTCGCCCCGGGGACCCGCAGCCGCAGCCGCCCGATTCGGACGGACGAAGCTCTCCCTTCACGCATGGCGCATCACCTTCTCCCGCTCCAGGCGTCCCAGCGAGCGTCCTTCCTTCTCCATCTCGCGCTCGAGCCCGCGCACCAGGTGCTCCATCCTCAGCGGAGAGCGGTGACGGCGGGCCATGAACAGCGCGGCGAGGACCGCGTTCTTGATCTGGGCCCCGGTCGCCTCCACCGTGGCCAGGGTGTCGATCGTCCCCTCGAGATCCCGCACCGTGTCGGCGTCGGTCATCGATGCGATCACCGCCCGCCACATCCGACCCCGGTGCTCGACGTCGGGGCGGGGAAAGTCGAGGACGTAGCGCACTCGACGCGTGAAAGCGGGATCGATGTTGTTCTTCTTGTTCGTGGCGAGGAGGGCGATCCCCCGGTACTCCTCGAGGAGCTGGAGGAGGTAGTTGGTGTCGGTGTTGGCGTAGCGATCGTGAGCGTCGCGCACGTCGGTTCGCCGGCTGAACAGGGCGTCGGCCTCGTCGAAGAGGAGCACCGCACTCATGCGCGCGGCCCGGGCGAAGATGCGGCTGAGGTTCTTCGCCGTCTCGCCGATGTACTTGTTGACGACGGTGGCGAGATCGATGCGGAACAGGCCCAGGTCGAGGTCGGCCGCGACCACCTGGGCGGCCATGGTCTTCCCGGTGCCGGGGGGACCAGTGAAGAGCCCGATGAGGCCGGTGCCTCGGGGGAAGAGTCGCCGGGCGGCCGGAGACTCCCAGAAGACCGTGCGATCCCGGGCCTCGAAAGCGAAATCCTCGAGGGCCTCGCGCAGCCGCTTCGGGACCACGAGGTCGTCCCACGAGAACGGGCATTCCAGGAGGCGGCCCAGGTCGCCGAGCCGATCCCGGGCGCTCTCGCGGCACAGCGTGGAGGCCTCCTGCGGGCTCGCCGGACGCCGTCGGCCCAGGGCCGCGATGTCTCCGACCGCGAGACGGTGCCGGCCGAGCAGGGCCTCGCGCTCCCCGGCCGGCCAGGCCGCCGACTCGGGCACGAGCCTCGCCCAGAGTGCCCGGCGCTCCTCGAGGAGCGGCGTCGGCAGGACGACGTGGTGGTCGACCAGGTCGGAGTGCGGTGGCACCCGCTCCGTTTCCTCGCAGGCAATGAACTGCAGGGGCGCCGGCACCACGTGTGCAGGCCACGGGCGGGCGACGCCCTCCCCGTGCCAGACGAGTGCCATGCCGCCGAGCACGCCCAGGCGCTGGGCCCGCATGAAGCTGTCGCCCCAGTCCTCGTCGGCCATGCGGCCGGTGTCGACCGCGATCGTCGCCGCTCCGAACCGGGCCGCCACCGCGGCGGCGAAGGTTCGCCGGCCGCTTCCCGCCGGCCCTTCGAGGAGGATGCGCGCGCCCCCTTCGCGCTCCAGCGCGCGACGCAGAAGCTGGACGGTCCTCTCCAACGGCCAGCCCGGCAGCGGCTCGTGCCGTTCCACCTCCCGAAGCGCCCCCACCAGTGACCGGTCGGGTCCCAGGCTCCCCTGCAGCCAGCGCACAACCTGCCGGTCGCACTGGAGAAGGGTCGACTCGGTCACCGGCGTCTCCGACGGCGTCACCAGGCCCCACACCGCGACCGGCAGGTCGGGGGCCCACAGAACCTGGCGCCCGTAGCCGAAGAGCCGCGCCGCAAGGCTGTCGGTGACTCCGCTTCGTCCGTGGTGCCGCTGCAGGTGCGCGAGCAGTGCCTCGAGGTCGGGGGCCACGGCCTGGGCGAGACAGGTCTGGAGCAGATCGCTCTCGGGCCGGCTGAGCGAAAACAACACCTCCAGGTGCCGCAGTCGGTCTCCGGCCTCTCCGGCGATCAAGCGCTCGACGTGCTCCAGGGCCTGGTTGTCGCGGGCGACGGTCTCGGACCGGGCGTACCATTCGGCCTCGGCGAGGGGGCTGTCGCGGTCGTCGAGCGCCGCGACCAGGCCCGCCTCGCCCGAGGCGTCTCCCGACAGGTGCCCCAGCCAGGCCGCGCGGCGCCGGGCCCGCAGCCGCACCCGCATGAGCACGAGATCCAGCACCGACACGGGAGGCTCGGCGAGCGGGGCACCGGCTCTTTCGTCCGGGCGGGGCGCGTCGGTGGGGGAGGGGGTGGTCAAGGGATCACGATCCAGAAGGGCTGGGACTCGGCGCCGTTCACGACCAGTCGGATCGGGTGCTCGCCGGGGGAGGCGACGCTGAAGAGCGGCTGCAGCGTGATGGCGTGGGCGGCGACCTCGAAGCGACCGTCGTTGTCGCTGGGCGAGGGTGGAGCGGCGAGGAAGTCCCGATGGTAGAGACGGCCCTCGACGATGAGCTGGACGTCCAGCGCGGGCTCGGTGAGGTCGAACGTGGGGGCCACTGTCACCACGACCCGGCTGTCGAGACCCGGAGGGCCGTGGCCGACGAGGCGCGGGATGACGAAGAAGCCGACCTCGTTGCTCGAGTCGAGGATCTGCTTGAGATGGCCGAGGACCACCTCCTCGTCCTTCACCACGTGAAGGGATGCGGAGTAGAGGCCGGGAAACACCGGCAGGGTGGTCGTCACGTCGAGCTGGAGCTCGGGCGCGATGTCGACCACGACCCGGTCGCTGCCGAAGAGGAAGCTCCACGACGGGTTCAGGCCGGGAACGAGCGTCACCGCGGGGGACCCGAGCTTCGCCCACAGGGCGTTCCTCCAGACGAGCGCGCGCGACCGGCCGATGGCGAGATTGGTTCCGAGCAGCTCCAGGCGGTTGTGGGGCAAGGTGGCGTCGGTCGACACGCGGGCGGGAGTCGATTCGACGGTCTGCGGGTCGGACACCCCGGTGCTGGGCGGGAGGGCGAAGCGGACCTGGCTGCGGCTCGACCCGATCGACGGGGAGCCGATGTTCACGAGGAACGTGCCGAGGGCATAGACGATCCCGGGCATCGTCCTCGGCTTCTCCGGCTCCAGCATCACCACCCGCACCTCGTAGTAGGCGGAGAGCCGGGCCGTCCGCTGGTCCTCGGTGGTCCAGAAGGCGGTGGCGTCCTCGGGAGTGATGGGCCGCATGATGATCTGGAGGTTGTTGTCCCGGCCGACGAGGTCCGGGTGGAGGACGGGAGTCGACGACCCGTTCACGACCGTCCGGTCGGTGATCACCGGAAAGTCGTGGAAGGTCTTGATCGCCAGGCCCATCAGGTTCTGCTGAGTGAACGGGTCGAAGTCGGCGTCGGTCGATTCGTGGTGCGCGGTGAGGATGTAATAGAGGCACAGGGCGAGCGGGTTCTTCGCGACGTTGGGCGGGTCCGCCCCCGGTCCCGGCCGATTCGTGTAGTAGCTCTCTTCGGCGACGTGGTAGAGGTGCAGACTGAGCGTGTTCTGGGCCGACGCCACCTTCTCGGGCGGAAGCGGGGTCACGGTGACCGTCAAGCCACCCAGGCTCGGCCGCGCGAGGTTCTGCTCGAGAACGCTCTTGAGGGTGCGGGTGACGTTCGAGAGGTCGAGCAGCGGCATCGCTATCTCTGCCGCAATGCGAACCGGAGGTTCGACGGTCGGCGCGCGGCCAGGGGCCCGATCTGGGACACCGATTCCGCGGTGAGGGGTCGAGTCGGCGACGGCGCTCGCGGCTCGGCTCGGGGAGGAGGCACAACCTCGACCTCGATCGTGCCGATCTCGAGGCGGGGCCGCTGAGCGGCGAGAGGCTCGGGTCGCGTCGAGAACGGCCCCTCGTGCTCCTCGTCGCCGCGAGCCGGGGGGGGAGGCGACAGCCTCGGCTCACCCGGAAGCCGCGTCGTGGTTCCGATGGCTCCGCTCGCTGACCCGGATCCGGCCGTCGCGCGTTCTTCAATCGAGGGCGCCTCCACGAGGACCCGGCCATCGCTCCGCTCCGCGTGCGTGTCCCCCGGGGAATGCACAGCGGCACGCGGTGCGGACAGCGGGGGACGCTCGGGGGCCTCGGGCGAAGCCTTCTCGCGGTCGACGACGGGGGAGACCGGGAACCGAGGCCTCATCGCCCCTCTCGTCCGGTCCGGCGAGGGGAGCCCGACTCCGAGTACCTCTTCCCGGTCCCGGCGTGGCGCCTCGGCGTGCAGTCCGACGTGTGTCGAGGAGCCCTCACCCCGGGCGGCCGGGGCAGGAGCCACCCCTGGCTCCTCGATCGAAACCTCACCGACCGTCCCTCCCTGGTGTGGCTGCGGCCACCGCGGGGCCGCGCCGCGTGCCTCCGGTTCGCGGTCGGTTACGCTTCCGCCTTGCGGGCCCAGGCCCGCCGCCTCGAACCCGGGCAGCCCGACCCGTTGGTCGACGTTGGCGATCGGGGAGCGGGTGGCGACGAAGGGGCGCAATCCACGTCCGGCCGCCGACCCGGCGGGTGAGACGAGCCGCTGCAGGTAGCCGCTCATGCGCGGGGCCCTCGGCGCCCCGCGCGCTCGGTCTCGATGAGCCGCACGTATCCCCTCCGCTGGTCGCGAGGCAGGTCGAGCACCTCGTTGAGCCCCCACCCGTAGGCGGTGGCGATCGAGTGAACCTCGCGTGCCAGGCACGGTCTCTCGGCGGCGAGAGTCCCCAGCAGGTGGGCGCGGATCTCGAACCTCACTTCCTGCGGCGCGCCGCACTCGGCGCAGGTGGCTCCGAGGTCGAGGTCCAGCACCGGTCCCACCTCGGACATGGCCGCCTCGAGCGCCTCACGATCGCCGGCGGGGTCACCGGCGAGGAGACAGCGAGAAGCCAGGACCTCCGCTCCTTGCTCCGGTGCCATCCCCGAGACCGCGATCTGGTCCTCCGCGGTCGGCAGGCGGAAGCGGCGGCCATCGGGGAGGACATAGGTCCCCTCGGAATCGGGTCCCACCGTTCGGGCCGTGCGGCGGCCCGACTCCAGCCCCCTCGCGAGCTCGGCGAGGGTGAACGTCAGGTCGAACGCCGCGCCGCAATCGGTGCACCGGACGGTGCCCTCGACCCGGTCGCCGTACAGGTGGCGATACACCGCCGCCAGGAGGCGATCCCGATCGGAGACCGAGAGCGTCCACGTCCCACCGGGGCGGACGCTGGTGCCGGGGGCAGCCACCAGCAGCCGCTCGAGCAGCTGGGTCGCCTCGAGGTCGCCGCACCCGTCGATGGCGGCTTCGTCGTGACCGCAGAGCGGACGCAAGGCCGCCCAACGCGGGCCGGTCCCAGCGGGCTCGAGTGGAACCTGGAGCACAACCGACCTCTTCCCGACGTCAGGACTCGGGCGCTTCCGTGACCGATTCGTCCCTCTCGAAGCCCTCGTTCTGCAGCATCATGCTTTCGAAGGCGATCGCGTTGGCGTTGGCGTCCAGCTCCGGCAGCGCCGTGTACTCGGAGACCCAGCAGCGGAAGACTCTGAACGCCTTCACCACCGTGCCCTGGAGGTTGAGGAACTCGATCAGGATGTCCTTGCGGAAGCTCAGCAGCGAGACCGCGCCATCTCCCTCGGTGCTGTAGACGAGGTTGGCCCACTTCTCGAACTCGGGGTCGTGGCTGATCCCGCGTTCGAGGCTGATGGGCTCGAACTTGGTCGAGGCGGGAGAGTGGCGGGGGGTGCTGATGTCGCCTCCCTCCCGGTGGCTGACCACTTCCGTCGAGCGCTTGAGGGCGCCGACCTTGCTGACCCCCGCCACCACCTTGCCGTCCCACTTCAAACGGAACTTGAAGTTCTTGTAGGGGTCGACGCGGTGCGTGTTGACTGGGAACTGCGCCATGATCCATCCCCTCTCGTTTGGCCCGAGGACGGGCCGGGTGCTCCTAGACCTGGACCTGTCCGGCCTTCTGCTTGATGGTGATGATCACGAACTCGGCCGGCTTGAGTGGCGCGAAGCCCACCACCACGTTGACGATCCCGAGGTTGATGTCGTTCTGGGTCGTCGTCTCGGAGTCCACCTTCACGAAATAGGCGTCGCTCGCCTTTTGTCCCTGGAACGCGCCCTGGCGGAACAGGTTGTTCATGAAGGCGCCGGCCGCGAGGCGGATCTGGGCCCAGAGAGGCTCGTCATTGGGCTCGAACACCGCGAACTTGAGCCCGCGATAGAGGCTCTCCTCCATGAACAGGGCGAGCCGGCGGACGGGAACGTACTTGTAGTCGTCGTTGCCCGAGTTGTCGAAGCCGTCCATGGTGCGGGCGCCCCAGCTCACGATGCCGTTGGGGAAGACGCGGATGGCGTTGACGGCCTCGGGGTTGATCAGGCCGTTCTCCGCGTCCGACATCGCGCGCTCGACGCCCCGCACGCCGCGGAGGTCGGCTTCGATCCCCGCGGGCGCCTTCCACACCCCGCGGTTCGAGTCGATCCGGGCGGCGAGACCGGCGATGGACCCGCTCGGGTCGACGGTGCGCTCACCCCCCTCGGGAGAGTTGATGCGCAGGCGCGGCCAGAACACGGCTGAGTGGTCCTTGACGAGGCCACCCTGGCGCAGGCTGCCAACTCCGTTGGTGCCGTTCGTCACGCCGTCGACACCCGTCCAGTCGCTCTTGGGGTCGACGAGAAGGAACGCCCGGCGGGTCTCGCAGAAGGCGCTGGCCGGTGACCATATCCCCGTGCGGTCCGAGTCGGCCTGTCCCGCTGCCCGCGGGAGGACCATCAGGTTGAAGATGTCCACCTCCCGATCGATGAGCTCGAAGGCGTCGCTGTAGTGGCTGAGCTTGGGGAAGTCGCCATCCAGTCCGCCGAAGACATCGGTCTGGTACACGCCGGGCAGTCCGCTGCCGAGCCGGTACCGCTTCGCGTTCGCGGCGGGCTCGAAGATCCCGCCGGGTGCGCCTAGGTCGGTGGGGCTCGTGGCGGCGGTGGCGCTGACGTCGGCGTCGGCCCCTCCGAAGTCGGGCAGCAGCACCACCCGGAGTCCCTGACGTCTCGCGGTCCACGGAATTGTCGCGGAGGCGTTGATCTGACCGACGAGATAGTCGAGGTTCTCCTGGACGTTGCGCAGCGAGTTTGCCTGGTCTCCGGTCAGGGAGCCCTCGGCCATCCCGGCTCCACCACCGGCCGGCCACGCCAGAGGAGAGGCCGAGGTGACTCCCGTGACGTCGGTGACCTGAAGGCCGGTGACCGCGGCCGGACTGGTGCCGATGAAGCTGGTGAGAGCGGCCATGCCCGACAACGGCCCCAGGGGCCCGAGGGTCGAGAAGAGGCCGCTCGGGGCCGGCCGCTGAACGGCATAGCCGTCGATCTCGAGGCCCCCCTGGGCGGCGCCCATCTGCATCCCGACGGCGATGTCCTTCGACGAGGCGGGGATGATACGGACGCTGCCGTCCGCGGAGTCGGACTCGAACTGGAGGACGTTGAACCCCGCCGCCGAGGGTGCGCTGACCGTGACGCTCTTCCCGGTGGGTGCGAGGGCGAGGTTGACCGCCGCTCCGATCGTGGCCGGGACGTCCCCCGGTGCGGTGGGCTTGGGGACCTCCACTGTGACGAACGGGCTCCCGTCGACGCTGATCTGGAATCTCCCCTTGTGACCGGGTGCGGGCGGCAGGGGGAGGTTGGCGGCGTCGATGATGTTGTTGAGCTCGTTCACCGTTCCCGCGGTCATGAGGACCCCCGCGATCGAGAGCCCTTGAATGGGTGGGGGCGGAACCGGGGCGACCAGGGGGTCGGTCACGACCACGACGAGGCCCGACCGCAGGTTGAGCGTGTCGACGACGTTGTTGCCGGCTCCGGGCCGCATCGTCAGGTCCCGGAACGTCTCCAGCTCGGCCACCCGCGGAACGCCCGAGGCGTCGGCCTCCTCGCGGGTGACCGTCATGTTGAAGGTCGATTCCGGGCTCGCCGTGTCGTAGTCGACGAGGACCCGGATGGTTCCTCCGATCGCTCCCGCGCTTCTCGCGGCGAGTCTCAGCACGTCGGCGCCGGCCGCTCCCCGCTCCGTCCGGAGATGCGCGGTCGCGGCACGGGCGCCGTCGGCGATGCGCATCACCCAGGCCGTGCGTCCTCCGTTCAGGAAGAACTGCCGCACCTGGTCCGGCATCTCCCCGGCCGCCACGTCCGTCCCGAAGGCGCGTTCATGGTCCGCGAAGCTCAGCACCCGCCGCGGCTGTCCGAGCGGCCCCTTGCTCGCCATCCCGATGAACATCGCCACCGACGTCGAGACGCCGGTGATGGTCCTGACCCCGGAGGGCACCTCCTGCACGTACACACCCGGGTAGCTCACCTGAACTGGCATGGGGGGGCCTCCTCTTGCGAGTCGTGGCGAAGAGGTTCGCCGAGCGCCATGTCAGGCACGTCACAGAAGCGTCACAACCGAGGCCTTTCCCCGCTGGTCCCGGCAACGATGACAGGCTTCGGTCAGAAAGGCCTTGCTCGAGGGATGCGCCAGGGGTTATGAGGGTGGAGTCCACGAGCGTAGCGGGGCGCGAATGAGACTAGCGAACAGTATCGGGCTCCAGCCCGCAACCCACCGCCGGCAGGCAAGTCGCCCCAAGACTTCCATCCAGTCCCTGAAGGCGAGGACCGTTGATCCGGCCCGCCCGGCCTTTCGGAGCTTCCACGGAAGGTTGCCGCCGCCGCTGACAATCGGTGAGCGGGACAGCAAGCACGAAAGGGAGGCGAACCTGATCGCGGAGCGCGTCGTGCGGCTGCCTTCGCCGCTCGACGCCCGCACCGCATCGGTTGCGGCGAAGGGCACCCGCGTGCAGGGCATCCAGCCCATGTGCTCGGAGTGCGAGGAAGAGATCCAGAGGCAGCCGACCGAGGCCGGAGAAGATCGGGGGGACGACGCCCCACCAGAAGCGGAGTCGATCGTCCGGTCCTTGAGGGGAAGCGGAAGCCCGTTGCAATCTTCCGTGCGAGGGCATTTCGACCCGCGGTTCGGTCATGACTTCGGCGGGGTGAGGGTGCACACCGGTGATGCGGCCGTCGAGGCGGCGGGAAAGATCAATGCACGAGCGTTCACGCTTGGAACCGACATCGTGTTTGGAGCGGGACAGTACGCGCCGGGGAGCGAGCGGGGAAGGAGGCTTCTGGCGCACGAGCTGACCCATGTGCTGCAGCAAGGGAACGGTCAGCCTGTCTCACGAAGAGATGCAGCTGCAGGTCGGACGATGGTCCAACGCAAATGCGGGCCGACGGCTCTCGGTTCGCCAGCGCCTGACTGCACACCCAACGCGCGGGATCCGTCCGGCGAGATCTTCTATTTCGAAGTCAACTGCGACGACCTGAAAGCCGGGGAGATGGGGCACATCGCCACCTTCGCATCGAGCCTGCGAGCCGGGAGCAAACTGAAAGTCCATGGCTACGCAAGCACGGACGGGCCGGTGGCGTTCAACTGGGACCTCTCGTGCCACCGCGGCAACAAGATGGCGAGTCTGCTGCGGGGAGCGGCGTCAACCGCAACCATCACCGACATCTTCAAGCACGGGCCAACCCCGGGGCCTGCCTTCTTCCGGCGCAGTGCCGTCGTGGAAACCGAGCAACCCCCCGAGGTTTGCGGCCCCGACTCGACCGACTGGCTCATCCGGCAGGTCAGCGCGGCCAAGACTGATCCGGCCGTGGTGGCGATTCGCACCGACCTGGCCGACGCCTCCCGGGCGGCCGCCCGACGGGGACTCTCTGCGGAGAGAATATTCGAAGGTGCCGTCATGACGAAGGTCCTTCAGGCCGAGCGCGCGGCCGGATCTCCGCGCCGGACCGCGGAAGCCACGGCCCAGCTCGGCGCCGCCACGCCCGGCCTCGGCGCCTTCCGACGGTCGGGTGCCCGAGCTTCGGTGGGTAGTCCGTTCGACTTGCTCCTGCTGGGGACAATCCGGCGGGCGGCCCTCCGATGGAAGGGCCTCGTCGGCACCGGCAAGAGGTACGACTTCAAGAATGATCGGAGGACGATGCGGAATCCGACATCGACGAACTGCCCCGTGGACTGTGGCCATACGATAACCCTCTGCCCGAGCAGCGCCTCCGATTGCTTCCGGACCGACGTTCCGGGGAACCTCTTCTACGCCCATGTGGGTCGATTCGTGGGCTGGACGGAGCTGGTCCTCCAGCTCGGCTCCCAGTTCGCTCAGCTCGACTCTACCGCGACGTGGGACCCGCCGGAGGACACGCGGATGATTGCCATCGGATTCGCCCTTCCGGATCCACTCACCCGTTCCGGGCTCTGTGCGGCAATCGCGAGCAATCGGTCCAGCTTTACTCTTCGGACCTGCTCCAACTGCTCCGAGGTGACCACCGCCGCGGTCGTCTGAGCGGCTACGGGTTCGGTTGGCGGGACGAGGGGGGTCGGACCCCGCGCTCCCGGGGCCGAGCCGTCGGCTCGAGACTGCCGATCGCCCGCTGGAGCCGACTGCGGGCGTCGTCGATCTGGCTCCTCGTGGTTTCGAGCTCGACCAGGACCCGCTTCATGGCGTCCACGGGATCCCGAAGGGGAGGGGCGGTCCTCTCCGGCCGGGCTTGCTCCGGCGCCTCCCGAGCGGGAGCGGGGGCGCCTTCCTCGCCCTCGCGCCCCGACCGGATCCTGCGCCACAGCGAGATGGTCTCGACCATCGGCTCCACGTCGAGCTCCCGCTCGAGGAGCTCCCGGCAAACGTCGAACTGCCGCAGTGCCGCGCCCCGGTTGCCCAGCATGTGGAAGCACCGCATGAGCGCGCAATGGACGGGTTCCAGCAGCGGGTCGTGCCCGAGCAGCTTGTAGCACGTCCGGACCGCGGCCTCCCATGCGCGTTGCGCCTCGTAGTGACGCAGGAGCTTCTCCATCGCGGCAATGACTCTGGTCTTGAGTCGCTGACGCTCGATGAGACACCACTCGTAGTCGACCTCTTCGAGAAGATCGGCGCGGTAGAGTCCGATGGCGCTCGTGAGGTCGTGGTAGCGGTCCACGGGCAGGGGGACGCTCTGGCAGTCCCGCAGCCGGTCGAGCTGTCGGTCGAACTCGGCCACGTCCAGCCAGTAGGCTTGATCGGTGTTGAAGCCGACCTGTCCGCCGTCCACCGTCAGGTAGGCGCCACGGGGGCCCCGGCGCCGGCGGCCTTCGAGCACGCTGTGAACCCGCCACAGCTCGGTCCGCAGGCACTGCCGAGCAGCCTGCCCGTCGCGAGTGGGCCAGAGCATGTCCGAAAGCTGCTCCCGCCGATGGAGCCGATCGCGGTTGAGGAGCAGGTAGCACAGAAGCGCGCGCGACTTCTGCGTGGGAAGCGCGGGCACCTGCTGCGCACCTCGCCACAGCTCGACCGTTCCGAAGAGGCAGATCTTCAGCGTCTCCATGCGGCGCGCCTCTGCGACATGTCGCAACGTTCTCGACGGAGATGGAACCCACGCCGAGCCTGCCACGGCGGCAGGGGCGGCAGCCTCCCTCCTGAGTCGCCGGCAGAACTCTCCTCGGGTGCCAAGAGGAGAGTCTCAGTCTTTATTGAAGAAGGCCCTGGCCCTCCGTTCTTGACTCGCCTGAGTGCGAGGCATGTATACTTGGGCTACGAATTCTGGCAAGAAGGCTATCACGCTGTCGGCAGGCGGCGCCACCGAAAAGCTCGGCGTGACCGCGTCCGGCCCGGGGCGTGAGGGCGTGCGGAGCTTGGCCGGCGGGTCGGTCGCGCACCAGGACGGCGGTGGATCCGGGTCGCTCCGCCCGGAGCACTACGTGTTCTCGCAGAGGAGCTGAAGAGGGAGCAATCCCATGGCCTTTTCTCTCTTCTCCCGATCGACGAGGTCGGTTGCGGCTTCTCGGTTTCCCTTGCGCCAGCGAAGGGCCCCCACACAGCGGCTGCTCGCCACCCCGCCGTCAGCCACGCCAGGTATCCGGACTAAGCTGAAGATCAGCGCCCCGAACGACAGATTCGAGCAGGAAGCCGACCGGGTCGCGGCTCGCGTGATGCAGGCGCCCCAGCCGCAGATCCAGGAGCGGCCGGTCGGCTCCGAGGAGGCGCCAGGCGTTCGCATCCAACGAGTGTGCACGGGGTGCGAGGAGGAGCTCCACCGCCAGCCGAGCGAGGAGGATGAAGAGAGGCTGGAGGCGAAGAGCATCGGAGGGCCGGCGGCGGAGGTGTCGCCTCGGGTGGCCAGCGGGATTGCGGCACTGCGGGGCAAGGGGCGCCCGTTGCCGTCGCCGGTACGCGTTTTCTTCGAACCCCGCTTCGGGGCCGACTTCTCCGGCGTTCGTGTGCACTCGGACGCACGGGCGGCGGAGGCGGCCCGATCCGTGCGTGCGCGGGCCTTCACCGTCGGCCGCGACATCGCCTTCGGTGCGACGGAGTACGCGCCGGACACGACGCCGGGCCGGCAGCTCCTGGCGCACGAGCTGACCCACGTTCTCCAGCAGGGCGGCCAGCGCCTGAGGCGCCAGGCGATTCCCGGGATCGACGAGGACGTCGTCGCGAGCCAGCCCGGACGGTCGGTGAGGCTCCCCCGGTGGCTGCTCGGTCAGATCGACGAGGATGGCAAGGCGGTCTCTCGGCAGACCGAGGGAGTGCTGGCGCGCAAGCGAGCGGAGGAGGGGGCAGGACGGTCCCTTCTCTCGGGTGTGGCGTCATCCGTCGTCTTCCGCACACCGAGTGGTCCCGCCGCGGGCGACTGCTCCTGGACGTGTCTCCCCCGGGGGGCGACCCCGTACGTCCCGGTCAGCAACCCCTCCTTCAACTGCTACGCATACGCGATGGACAGCCCCGGCAGCCTGTTCCTTCAGCCCGGCCAGATTGCCGGCACGCTGGAGTTCAGGGCTTCGACGGGCGATCCGGCCGCGGTCGCCGCTCTGGGCGGCCCGCCCGGCGCGGCCACGCATCTCCTCGCCCACTACTACACCCCGAGCGGGATGCGTGCGCAGATGACGGCCGATCTCGGCTCCCCGTCCTCCCCGAACTGTCTCGGCTGCTGCGCCGGCGCCAGACGGAAGGTGATGGCCGTCACCAGCGGTCCATTGTCCGCGGTCGGCTCGTCGCACTGGGATTTCCACTGGTACCGAAAGGATGCCGACCGCGGGTGGTCCCACAAGCGCGGGACGCTCGACTCGCAGAGGGACGACGCCGCCGGCGCTGGTCCCATTTGTAGCCCCTGTCGAGCCGCCCGGAACTACGGTGCCGTGAACTACAACCACGTCGTCGGCGCCTGGTGCGTCTAGGCAGGAGAGACAGTGCCCGCAGGCGATCATCCGGCCGAGGGTTCTTCTCTCGAGGAGGAGCATCATGCTCAAGTACGCGGTCACTGTGTGCCTTCTGCTCGCGCTGGTGGGGATCGGGAAGGCGCGCGCGGCGGGAGTGAGCCCGATCGGGACGAACCAGCGGACCCTCGTCATCTGCGTCCGTTACACCGACGCGCTCACGCCGCGCATGGCCAACTGCGCGGACTGGGTGACGCTGCTCAGCAACGAGACCAACACCTTCTACAACAACGCCACCTTCAACCAGACCAACTTCCAGTTCGAGACGATCTCGGGCGGCGGCGCCCCCGCCACCGGATGGCTCGATCTGGCCTACGCCGCGGCCGCTAGCCCCGGCTTCTTCGGCGTGGCGCAGGACGCGGTCACGCTCGCCGACCCTTTCGCGAACTTCAACAACTACGACCGCGTGCTGGTGATCACGAGCTGGCCCGATTTCGGCGGGCAGGGGGGCGGGCCCTGGTGGTGGGCGGTGAACGAAGGAGCGGAAGCCACGGTGACTCCGG
>Ga0214472_10001862_pt1 | contig 22903 bp, 20 predicted proteins | sample RVTome_6_FD_207662 | JGI IMG/M metagenome (GOLD analysis project Ga0214472, IMG submission 207662) | Soil microbial communities from uranium-contaminated site in the Upper Colorado River Basin, Wyoming, United States - RVT140D175 | ecosystem: Environmental > Terrestrial > Soil > Contaminated >...
CTGACTTTGGCCATCACCAGGGTCCCGGCTTCGGTCTTGGCCGCCACGAGCAGGTCATCGACGATGTTGGTGAGGTCCATGCCCTGGTCGGCAACCAGACGGATCATCTCCGCCCTCGACACCGGGTCGAGTGTGGCATCGTCGTCCCTCAGGATCTGGGCGAAGCCGACCACCCCGGCCAACGGAGTCCGCAACTCGTGGGCGATCGAAGCGATGAGCTCGTCCTTCGATTCGAGGAGATCCCTAAGTTGGGCTTCCGCCTCACGTTGAGACTCCCGCGATCTGAGTGCACCGATTCCGTAAGCGAGATCGTCGGCGAAACGCTGCAGGAGATGAACCCCACGCTCATCGAAGGCTCCTACCGCTCGATCGTAAACCGCGAGGACCCCGGCGACCTCGTCGCCGTAGAACATAGGAATGGTGACCAACGAGCGAAATCCCCTCTGGTAGGGCTCGGAATGCCATCTCAGCTCCTGATTGGTCGACGTATCCTGAACCGAGAAGGGCTCTCGGGTCCGGATCGAGGTTCCGGCCGGGCCGAGACCCAAGCCCTCGTCCATCCAGGTGAGCTCGAGTTTCTCCACGTACCCCTCGCCGTCGCCCCAATGGGCTTGCGTTTCGATGTGTTTTCCCTCGTCGTCCATCGGGTAGCCGACCCAGGCCAAGGCGTAACCGCCCGCTTCGACCACGATTCGGCACACGTCGGCGAGAAGCTCCTCCTCGTCCTGGGCTCTGATCAGGGCATCGTGGCACTCCGAGATCGCCTGCAACACACGGTTCACACGACGCAACTCGGATCCGACCCGTTGTCGTTCCAGTGCGTTCTCGAAGACGTCCTGCAGCACTACCAGTCCGGCAAGATCGTCCCCGGGCCATGCCGGACGTTCGGGGTCCGACGACTCGATCCCGACAAACCCGATAGGTCGACACGAAGCCCGGAGGGGTATCACCACCAAAGAGGTCACCCCCTTGTCGCCAAGCTTCATGCAGTCGATAACCGCCTCATCCATTGGAGGTTCGGCGGTCTTCACCTCGGTGATGAGAGGGTCGTCGAGCAGGGCGCGGATCCAGGGAAGGCCGCCGAGCCCTATCTCGACCAGCCCGCCCTGGCAGTCTTCGCGACATGATTGGCTGTGAAGCACACACGAGCCTTGCTCGCCTTCGGTGAAGAGGTAGGCGGCACGGCCTCCGCAAAAGGCGGCCAGCTCATGGATGGATTCCTCGATCGCCCGGTCGATGCTCTCCGAATCAGGGGTGTTGAGACGTGATGAGATGCTGGTAGTGAGCTCATCGATGGCGACCATCTGCTCCAGCCGAATCTGGGTGGCCAAGCGGTCCGAGACCTCACGCATGACCAATAAGACATAGGTGGTGTCGCCCATATCCATCCGCCCTACGGAGGCATCGATGGGGAGGACCTGTTGGTCGGCTGTGACGAAGAAGGTTTCCAGTTCGGGGCCGGTCTCTTGTCTGCTGGTGACAAATGCGACGCGATGGTCGGCGTACTCCTGGCGCAGCTCTTCGGAGATGAGTTCAGAGAGCGGACGGCCTTTGAGCTCGGCGCCGCGGTAGCCGAGCAGCCGTGAGGCACTCCGGCTCACCCGGAGGATTTCCCCATCGACAGTGGTCACGATCATCGGATCGGGAACCGCGTCGAGAAGAAGGCCGATGTTGTTCGCTGCGGTGCCAGCGACATCTCGGAGAGTCGTCACATGTATTTGTCGGTCCTGGAGGCACGATGCTTGAGGTTTCGAGACCCATGACTCACCGGCACGATCCCCGCAGATAGGGGGTCCAGGCACCCCAGCCCTGCCGTTCTCTGATCTGGCTGGCGACATAGAGGTTGACCGTCGGATCGAACAGCTGCTCAGGGGTGTAGCCGAACACTTCGGCCCACGAAGGCATCACCTGCATCAGACCCGAAGCCCCCGACGACCGGTTGCGAGCCTCCGGGTTGCCACCGCTCTCCTTCTCCATCAGGCAGACGACCCTGTCGACGTCCCCGGGGTCGAAGTAGACCCCGACCAGCGCCCGCCACGGTTCGGCTTCGAATCCCATCCCTTCGTGCCCGGGCTCGATCCGGGAGCAGTCGACCATGAGCGGTATCAGCTGATGGAGGCGGTCCAACCTGGCAGCGGTCAACCCTCGGACCGTCTCTTCCTTGCTCCAGTCTGCGACCTGACCCCAGGTCTGCTCACAGACCGGGCTGGTGGCCAAGGCGGGAGACTCGGGGGCGAAGGTCACCAGGGACACCAAACCGACGATGAGACTGATTCCGGGCGCGCCAAATCGACCTTTGTGTCGGCCCATCTCGCACTCCTTCCTACCTGTGTGCAGAGAAATGACCGGCTCCTGAAGCCGGTGCGGCGACGGATTACCCGCAAGACACGGCCCTCAAACCGCGAAACCGAAGTGAGCCGTTTCTCCCCCCAGCGAACGAAGTGAGCCGTTTCTCCCCCCAGCGAACGAAGTGAGCGTTGGGGGGAGTCCGGCGGAGCCGGGAGGGGGTCTTGGGGGGAGTCCGGCGGAGCCGGGAGGGGGGTCTTGGGGGGAGAACCCCGAAGGGGGGAGGGGGGCGCCAACCCGGGCAGGTCCGTGGGATCGGACATCGCGTTCGTCTTATCATCGGCGGCATGGCCCGCCTGATCGATCTCTCCCAGACCATCGAAGCCGGAATGACCACTTACCCGGGTCTACCCGGTCCGGTCATCTCGGATCATCTATCTCGTCTCGACTCGAAGAGCAACTACGACCCGGGGACCGAGTTCCTCATCGGCCGGGTCGACATGATCGGCAACACCGGCACCTATCTCGACACGCCCTTTCACCGCTACGAGCACGGTTTCGACCTGGCCCGGCTCCCGCTCGATGACGTAGCGGACCTTCCCGGTGTCTGCATCCCCGCCACCGGCCCGGAGCTAGGTCCCGAAACGATCGACGATGTGGCGGTGCGGGGCCGGGCTGTCCTGTTCGCCACCGGCTGGGATCGTCACTGGCGCACCGACGCCTACGGGGGTCAAAGCCATCCGTTCGTGTCGGCCGGTCTCGTTGAGGCGCTGGTCGCGGGTGGAGCTGTGCTGGTGGGGATCGACTCGGTCAACATCGATGACACCCGAGGTGGCGGCCGACCAGCCCACTCGGGGCTGCTTGCCGCCGGGATCCCGGTTGTGGAGCATCTGACCGGGCTGGACCAGGTGGTCGGGGTGCCGTTCCGTTTCTTCGCGGTGCCACCGAAGGTGATCGGTTTCGGGACGTTCCCGGTCAGGGCCTTCGCCCTCGTCGGCTGACCGCTACAAGGCGCGATTGATCCCCGAGACGATTGCGTGCAGCGACGACGTGGTGACATCTGAGTGGATCCCGACTCCCCACAGGGTCTTGCCCTCGACGTCCATCTCCACGTAGGTGACTGCCTGGGCGTCGGTACCGGCGCCGATGGCATGCTCGTGATAGTCGACCACCCGACAGCTCACCCCGAATGCATCCCGTATCGCGTTGATGAACGCCTCGATCGAACCGCCACCCTCGCTGCGAATCTCCTGTTCCTCGTCATTGTGGCGAACGACTGCGCTGATGATGGTGCGGTTCTCCCCACGGGCGTTCTGGTTGATCTCGAACCGAAGCAGCTCGAATGGCTTCAGGATCGCCAGATAGTGACGGCGGAACTCGGTCCAGATCTCGGCTGCTGTGATCTCTCCACCGGTGGTGTCAGTGATGCCCTGAATGACCCTGGTGAACTCGATCTGAAGCCTCCTGGGGAGTATCAGCTCCTGCTCCGTCTTCAGCAGGTAGGCCACCCCACCCTTGCCCGATTGGGAGTTGACCCGAATCACGTCCTCGTAGGAGCGACCGACGTCCTGAGGGTCTATGGGCAGATAGGGAACCTCCCAAAGGATCTGCCCGGTCTCAACCATCGCTTCGAAGCCCTTCTTGATCGCATCCTGATGACTGCCGGAGAATGCGGTGTAGACCAGGTCGCCGACGTAGGGGTGACGAGGGTGTACCGGGAGTTGATTGCAATGCTCGGCAATCCGGCGGTACTCGTTGATATCGGTCAGGTCGAGCTCGGGATCGACCCCCTGGCTGAACAGGTTGAGGGCCAGGGTCACCACGTCGACATTCCCCGTCCGTTCGCCGTTGCCAAAAAGGGTGCCCTCGATGCGGTCGGCTCCGGCCATCACCCCGAACTCGGCGGCCGCCACCGCGGTGCCTCGGTCGTTGTGGGGGTGAAGGGAGAGAACCACGGAATCGCGGTCCCTGATCTCACGGTGGAACCACTCGATCATGTCGCCATAGAGATTCGGTGTGCTCATCTCGACCGTGGCGGGGAGGTTGAGGATGATCGGCGCCTCCGCGGTCGGCTCGAACACGTCCATCACCGCTTCGCACACTTCCTTGGCGAAGGGCAGCTCGGTGCCAGTGAAGCTCTCCGGCGAGTATTCGTAGCGAATCGCCGACCCGGGCAGGTGTTGCTCCTGAAGGCGGCAATGCTCGGCGCCTGTCACCGCGATGTCGATGATCCCGGCCTTGTCCAGCCCGAAGACGACGCGTCGCTGCAAGGTGGAGGTCGAGTTGTAGAGATGGACGATGGCTTTGTCGACCCCGACCAGACTCTCATAGGTTCGCTCGATGAGCTCGGGGCGGGCTTGGGTGAGGACCTGGATGGTCACATGCTCGGGGATCAGGTCGTCTTCGATGATGTGACGGACAAAGTCGAAGTCGGCTTCCGAGGCCGATGGGAAGCCAACCTCGATCTCGCTGAACCCGATCTTGATCAGGCTCTCGAACATCAGCCGCTTGCGCTCGGGGTTCATCGGCTCGATCAGCGCCTGGTTGCCGTCTCTCAGGTCGACACTGCACCAGAGAGGGGCCTTGGTGATCCTGTGGTCAGGCCAGGTGCGGCCACCGAGATCGACATCGGGGAATGGCCGGTACTTGTCGATCGGCATCGAACCGGGTCGAGCATTGTGCGAGCGGGGGGTGTCGGTCATGAGTGGACCCCTCATGCTAAACGGTCCGTCCTGCGCCCCGGGTGGGGGAGACGCCCGGCAGAATAATCCCTGATGCTGGAACGCCTGTTTCTCAATCCGCCGGTCTGGTACGTGGTCGTGGCGGTCGCCGTCGTCTGTCTCGTCGTCATCGCGGCGGAGATTCGTGGCAATCGGAGGCAGCCGGCGTATCTGCTCGCATTCTGTCTCGCTTCGGTCGGCGGACTTGTGCTGGTCTCGGCCGCAACCAATCGGATCGCCCGCACATACCTCGCCATCCCTCTGGCGATCGTGCTGGGTTCGGTCCTCGCCGCTTTCTTGTGGTGGCTTCGCTCCCGGGTCACCAGCCGAGGGGTTGACCGGGTCGCGATCGGTTACGTGGTTGCTTTCGTCGCCCTCAGCTTCGAACTCGACTGGTTCGACGCACGCGGGCTGGTCCCGGCCGGACTTCTGGCCATCGTGGCGATGACCGCACCTTCACCCGACGGCGCCGTGTCGGCCGCCGGGGTCGATCGGATCGCCGGTCGGGCCGCGATTGTCTTCTTCTCTATCGGTATCTATCTGGCCATCGCCCTGTTCTACAGCCTGGTCACCCCCGATCTAGGATGAGCCACGGCGGGGGTAGGCCCTTCGATTCGGTAATACTCACCTCAATGACATCTCCTAACCACATCCCAGCTTTCCTCGTCAAGCAGCACATCACCCTGATGGTCAACCGCTACGAGATCCTGACCCCCAATCCCGACGGGAGCGAAGGACCGCTTCTCGCCTTTGCCCAGCAGAAACGCATGTCTTTCAAAGAAGAGGTCACCTTCTACACCGATGCCGGCAAGACGACCAAGCTCTTCTCGTTCAAGGCGCGACACGGGCTAGACGTGCGGGCAGAGCACGATGTCTTCGACGCCGAGGGCAACCCCATCGGCTGGTTCAAGAAGGAGTTCGCCAGCAGCCTGCTTCGCTCCACGTGGCAGATGACCTACGACGGAGTCCAGACCCGTGGTCAGGAGCGGAGGCCGGTCATCGCAATCTTGCGGCGAGTGTGGGACTTCATCCCGTTTCTCGGAGAGGTATGGGTTCCCTTCGTATTCCACTTCGACTTCCTCGACCTCGCCACCGGCCAAGTGGTGTTGACCAGCGAGCGCAAGAAGTCGATCAGGGACCGATACGTCATATCCGTGCCCGATCCCCGTCTCGACTTCAGACTGGCGGCATCGATGGCAGTCGCCCTCGACGCCCTGCAAAGTCGCTGAGTCCCGATCACCGGCTTGGGTAGGTGGTCGCCGGGCGGGCCAGAGTTTCCACACCACTGACCTTCCCGTATACTTGGTCGTTCCGCGAACCCCCTAGGGGTGTAGCTCGAATTGGTAGAGCGCCGGTCTCCAAAACCGGAGGTTGTGGGTTCGAGTCCCCCCGCCCCTGCCAGTCCTTGTTGGATAAGACGATCAGGAAGAGCTGATGAACCGAGAGATGCGCCGGATGCAGGAACGCGAAGAGCGTCTGCAGAAGAAGGGCGACAGTGGCCGTGACAAGGCCACCCGTCGCGCCGCGTCCGCGCAGACGAAGACACCGGCCGCCGAGCGCAAGTCGATCGTCGCCCGGCTCCGCGAATATCTGCACGAGGTGCGTCAGGAGCTCAGAAAGGTGACCTGGCCAACCCGAGAGCAGATGATCGCCTTCACCACTGTGACGGTCATCACCTCCACCGTGCTCACGGCCGTGGTGTTCGGGCTCGATATCGCCATGAAGGAGTTCGTCTTCTGGCTGGTGGCGAGGTCCTGATGCCAGATGCAGTCGAGACCGCCGAGTTGGAGGCCGCCGAGGTGGAGCCGGACAAGGCAGACGCCGCCGAGGGCCTGACCCCCGAGGTCGATGCCGGCGATGTGGAGGCTCCCGACCTGGAGAATCACGAGGAGGACACTGCCGAGGTTGACGTCTCCGACGTGGAGCCGGCCGAGGAAGAGGCCGGCGACGGACACGATCCCGTCGTACACCCCGAGGTGGCGTCCGCCGAAGCAGAGGCGCTCCCGGCCGCGGCCATCACGGAGGCCGACACCGTCGAAATCGAAGTTGTCGAAGTCGAGTCGGAAGAGTCGGAGGAGTCGAGCGAGACGGAAGACTCGATCCCGGCCCCGAAGCCGGCGAGCCCCTACGACCTCCCCGGCGACTGGTACGTGATCCACTCCTACTCGGGTTACGAGAACAAGGTGAAGGCCAACCTGGAGACGCGCATCCAGTCGATGCACATGGGGGATCGAATCTTCGAAGTGCACATCCCGATGGAGGATGTCGTTGAATTCAAGGCGGGCAAGAAGGTCACCGTGCCCAAGAAGGTCTTCCCGGGATACATCCTGGTGAGGATGAGCCTCGATGACGACTCCTGGTACGCGGTCCGCAACACCCCGGGGGTCACCGGTTTCGTCGCCGGCAACGCCCAGAAGCCGACACCCCTCTCCCGACGTGAAGTCGAACGCTTCCTGGGCGTCCAGGAAGAGGAGGAGAAGGTCAAGCCACGCTTCAAGCCGGAGTGGGAGGTCGGCGAGCAGGTGCGAGTCGTCACCGGGCCTTTCGCAGACTTCAACGGCGTTATCGAGGACATGAACGTCGACCAGCAGAAGGTCGTCGTCCTCGTCAACATCTTTGGCCGGGACACTCCGGTCGAACTTGGTTTCGAAGACATTCAAAAGAGTTAAGGCCCTAGCCTCCGGTCTCGGGCCCCTAAGACACAGGACACACCATGGGTAGACGAAGACTTGTAACCACGCTCAAACTGCAGCTGCCTGCCGGTCAGGCCACCCCGGCGCCCCCGGTCGGCACCGCCTTGGGCCCCCATGGGGTCAATCTGATGGAGTTCGTCAAGGCATACAACGACGCAACCGCCAACCAGCGTGGTCAGATCATCCCGGTCGAGATCTCCATATACGAGGATCGCTCCTTCGACTTCATCATGAAGACGCCACCGGCCGCCGCCCTGCTCCGTCAGGCAGCGAAAGTGGAAAAGGGCTCCGGCGAGCCCAACAAGGACAAGGTGGGCAAGGTGACCCGGGCGCAGGTCAAGGAGATCGCCGAGATAAAGATGCCCGATCTCAACGCCATCGATCTCGAAGGGGCGATGAAGATCGTGGAGGGAACCGCTCGCTCGATGGGGATCACCGTCGGCGACTGAGGTGGGAGGCCGCGGGGCCGCTTGGACCACAAGGAGAGAACATGGCCAAACATGGCAAGAAGTACCGCGAGGCAGCGATGCGGTACGACAAGCAAACGCCCTACGGTCCCAAGGAGGCCCTCGAGCTGGTCAAGACGCTGGCTCCTGCCAACTTCGACGAGACTGTCGAAGCGATCTTCAAGCTGGGCATCGACCCGAAGAAGGCCGACCAGTTGGTGAGAGGCACGGTGTCACTACCCCACGGAACGGGCAAGGACGTGCGGGTGGCAGTCTTCGCCCCGGCCGACAAGGAGAAGGAAGCCGTTGAAGCCGGTGCCGATGTCGTCGGTGGCAAGGAGTTGGTCGAGAAGCTCCAAGCCGGCGGCGAGCTCGACTTCGATGTTGCCATCGCCACCCCCGACATGATGGCCGAAGTGGGAAAGCTGGGAAAGATCCTCGGTCCCCGCGGGCTCATGCCCAACCCCAAAGCAGGCACGGTTACCCCTGATGTGGGCAAGGCGGTCGGGGAGTTCAAAGCAGGGCGCATCGAATACCGCAACGATCGCCATGGCAATGTTCATGTTCCCGTGGGCAAGGTCTCTTTCGACGTGGACCAACTCGCCGGCAATCTGGCCGCTCTGTCCGCTGAGCTGATCAGGGCGAAGCCGGCGTCGTCGAAGGGGCGCTACCTACGCCAGATGTCTCTCTCCTCGACCATGGGCCCGGGGGTCAAGGTCGACGTGGGGAGTGTCGAGGACTTCTCCCAGAGTGTCGGCTGACACGGATCCACCCGTGGAAACAGAAAAGCCCCCACTCGGGGGCTTTTCTCATGAAACAGGGGGGATCTCCGCGCTTCGGATTTCCCGTGGGCTTAGAGGGCTTCGGCTGCCAGGTCCACCGTCCGCACGTCACCGACCACTCGTCTGTGGACCAGGGTAGGGGCTGGTCTCAATCTGTCGATCACGCGACCCTCGCATTTGGGGCTCGAAATGTGGGTGGGGGCGGTCAGGGAACCCACCCATCTCACGGAGACCCCCTGTTCTCAATGGACCTAGTGTCGCGCGGCGTTATCCGACTGTCCAGGGAGAAACTGGAAGAAACCGCCAGAGAGGACCGAAACCGGGCTGTTGAGCCCGGCACAAACCGGTTCGGATCGCCCGAGTGTCCGGATTGGCGCAACATCGGCCCGTAGGTACAATCGGTCGGGCAACTCCAATACCTCGGCCCCAGACCGTTGGTGTCTTCGGACTCAATGGGGGAATCCCCGCCCACGTAGGTCGCTCCTCAAAGAGCCCCTTGTCATGATGCCGAGGGGTTTTGCTGTCAATTGACCGGAGGAGCGAATGCCAAGACCAGAAAAGGTCCAGGCTGTTGCCGACATCAAAGAGAGGCTCGAGGTAGCCGAAGCGGTGTTCTTGACCGAGTACCGGGGTCTGTCCGTGAAGGCGGTACAGGAGCTGAGAACCAGTCTTCGCGCCAGCGGAGCCGAGTACAAGGTGGTCAAGATGACCCTGGCGCGTCTCGCCGCTGGCGAGGCCGGCATGTCTGGTCTCGACGAGTACCTACTGGGCCCGACGGCCCTCGCCTTCGCCAAGAGCGACCCGGTTGCCACTGCCAAGGCCTTGAAGGACTTCTCGAAGTCCCACGAGGTCTTCGTGCTGAAGGCAGGGGTGCTCTCAGGGAACATCCTCAGCCCAGAGGAGGTTTCCCGCCTCGCTGACATCGAGTCGCGTGAGATCCTGCTGGCGAAGATCGCGGGAGCCGCCAGGGCGCCGCTGATCAAGGCGGCCAGCCTGTTCGGGTCGTTCAATCGAAGTGCCGCAACGATGTTCCATCAGCTTCTGGAGAAGAAGGAGTCGGGCGAATTCGCACCGGCGGGAGGCGTGTCAACCGCCACTCTGCCGGCGGAGGAGCCCACCGAAACCGAGACGGCCGCTTCGGCCGAGGAGGAGTGAGAAATGGCCGCCAAAACCAAACTCAGCACAGATGAGCTGCTCAGCACGTTCGAAGGGATGACCGTGCTCGAGCTCAAAGAGTTCCTCGACGCTTTCGAGGAGAAGTTCGACGTCACCGCCGCCGCCCCGGTGGCCATGGCCGCGGCTCCCGCCGCCGGTGACGGAGCCGCCGCGGTAGAGGAGCAGGACGAGTTCGATGTTGTCCTCACCGCCGCCGGTTCGGCGAAGATCCAGGTGATCAAGGAAGTCCGAGGGCTGACCAGTCTCGGTCTCAAGGAAGCCAAGGATCTCGTCGACAGTGCCCCGGCCAGCGTGCTGGAGGCGGTCGACAAGGAGACTGCGGACAAGGCCAAGGAAGTCCTCGAAGGCGCCGGCGCCACGGTGGAGCTGAAATAGCCGGACCGACTCGAGTTGATGGAAAGGCCCCCGGGTTTGATCCCGGGGGCCTTTCCTTGTTCGGGTGGCGCCACTTCTCCCCCCGAAGGGGGGAGTACCGGCGTAGCCGGGGAGGGGGGAACTCTTCTCCCCCCAGCGAACGAAGTGAGCCGTTTCTCCCCCCAGCGAACGAAGTGAGCGTTGGGGGGAGTACCCCGAAGGGGGGTGGGGGGTCTTGGGGGGAGTACCGGCGTAGCCGGGGAGGGGGGAACTCTTGGCGCCACGTACCTCAGGTAAGCGGCGCGAAGTAGTTGGTCACCACCGGGGTCTCGCGCTCGCGGAGAAGGACGTTGGCGTCGAGGAGCTCGAGCTTCTGGCTGAGCGCCCTGGTCGCCTCCGGGATCGGGTGCTCGGCGAAGAAACCTCTGACGTCTGCGGCGACTTCGGGCTGGGAGAGGGCCGGGAGGCCTTCCACCACCCGGGGGCGGGTCATTCCGGGCATTGCCTCGAGGATCCGCTCCCATCGGGTCCGAGCGCTCTGCCACACCGCCGGGCCGGCCTCACCGGACAACAGCCGGGCGAGGACCCAGAAGCCGTCCTGGGTGCGGACGTCACCCTCGACGATCTTGTCCACGGTGGAGACGGCAAGGTCCTCAACCCCGACACCGGCCACGGATCGCAGGAAGCGCACCTTCTCGGTCGGAGCTGAGGTTCCTTGGTAGGCAGACCAGAGTGCCTCGTACTCCTTTGCGTCGCCGTGGTGGGAGTAGACCGAGAGGGCAGCAGTGCTGACTTCGGGGTCGAGATCTACGCCGTCCAGGACCTGGGCGGCCACCTGGCGCGCCCGGGCGACGGTGTCGGGGTCATTGCCCAGATTGCCGAGGGCGACTATCAGATCGCCCCTCAGCTTGCGGGTCAGGTCACTCTCGTCCACCGCACCTTCCCATCCCAGCCGCGACAACGCGGGCGTCACGAGATCACGCACGAAGCTCTCGAAGGCGGGTCGGGTCTCGGGCGCGAGGGCGTGGTGCCTCAGGGCGGCCAGACCTCCGACGATGACCGACCAGATCGCGTGCTCGGTCTCGTCACCGAACTTGCCGACCAGGTCGAGAAAGTCCGATGCGGGAACCTGTGACGAGCGAACCATGGCCCAGGTGTCGGACACCAGGCTGTACCTCTCGATGTCGTCGAGAGTGTCGAGATGATGGAGGAGTGATGCGAACAGGTCCTCCGAGTACCGGCTGCGGTAGAAGCCATGTCCCCCCGCATTGGCTATCACGTAATCGACGGCACTCTCGAGCGGGATGACCGTCTCGTCGGCGGTGAGAAGGACCTTTTTCTCGAAGGGTTGTCCGGCGATGACTCCTCTCAGCTGCACCGGAACGTCCCACACCGTGGTATCGGACTCGTCGGGAATGGCCAGGTATCGGTGTTGGCTGAGCTCGATGCCCTCGGGGACGACTCTGACATCGATCTGGGGGAACCCACGCTGATAGACCCAGGTGTTCATGATCTCGCCGACCGGCCAGTCTGACGCCCCGTCGAGCCCCTCCCAGAGGTCGCTGGTGACGGTGTTGGCGTATTCGTGTTTGCGTAGGTAGTTGCCAACCCCGGTGCGGAACTCTTCTTCCCCGATGAACTGCTCGATCATCCGGAGTACGGCGGATCCCTTGCCGTAGGTGATGGAGTCGAACATCTCGTCGACCTCGGTGGGCGAGTTCACCTCGAACTCGATCGGTCTCGTGGTGACCAGTTGATCCGTTCCCATCGCCCAGGGTATCTCCAGGTTGTTGAACGCCAGCCACCGCTTCCACTCGGGCTTCATTGCGTCGGTTGCCTTGAGCTCCATGAAGCTGGCGAAAGCCTCGTTGAGCCAAGCTCCTTCCCACCACTTCATGGTCACCAGGTTCCCGAACCACTGATGCGCGATTTCGTGGCCGATGACGTCGAGACACGCTTGAAGCTCGCCCTGGCTCGCCTTGGCCCGGTCGAAGATCAAGTAGGCATCGCGGTAGGTTATGAGGCCGACGTTCTCCATGGCCCCGGCGGCGAAGTCGGGGATGGCGATGTGATCGAGCTTGTCGCCTGGATAGGGGATCCCGTAGTAGTCGGAGAGGTACTCGAAGCAGAAGACAGCATTCTCGAGAGCCACTTCCGTGAGGTGCAGGTTGCCTTTGGGAACGATGATCCGGATCGGTATGCCTCGCGCCACCACGGGCTCGGTCGCTTCGAACGGGCCCACTATGAAGGCGAGCAGGTAGGTCGACATCTTCATGGTCGGCGTGAACTCGAAGCGGACCCTGCCATCCTCGAGCTTTGTACGGGAGACCTCGGCGCCGTTGGAGTAGGCCTCGAGCCCGTCGGCCACCACCATCGTCGTCTTGAATGTGGCCTTCATGTCGGGCTCATCCCAGCAAGGGAAGATGCGGCGGGCGTCAGTCGACTGGCATTGTGAGGTGGCGATCACGTGCTCGGCGCCGTCTTTGTCCCGATAGATCGAGCGATAGAGACCACGAAGCTGGTCGTTGATCAGCCCGGCATAGGAGATCTCAAGGTCATAGGTGCCGGGAGTCGCCGCCGAGGCGAGGGTGAGGGTTGCCCTGTCGTACTCGTCGTCATGGGTGATGTCGGTGATTTGGATGTCTGAACCCTGACCACGGAGAACCACCGACTTGATGTCGATCTCGGCCGAGTTGAGGATGATCTCGTTGAGGGTTTCGGTTATGCCGAGCCGTATCGATACCGATCCTTGGAAGGTGAAAGTGTCTACGTCTGGCTCGAGATGGAGGTCATAGTGGACCGGGATCACATTTCGAGGCAGACGAAACCGGTTGTCGGACAATGGGGCCTCTTAGTCGTAGGGGACGGCCCGATGGTACCGAGCCCGCATCGATCACCCAATCGACGGCTGACATTGATCAGACGCGCCATCCGCTTACCCTGATGCCCTGTGACTGAGCATTCGACGATCCTGGTTGCCGTCCATGGCCCCGACGGCCCGGGAATATCGGCCGGGCTGATGGCGGTCCTAGCCGATGCCGATGTCGAGATCTACGACGTCGAGCAGATCGTTGTGCGCGGCCGGCTGACCCTCAACGTCCTCATCGGTGTGTCGGGGGAGCGGGCCACGATTCGGGACCTCTTGTTCTTCGGTTGGGAGAGGGGTCTCAATGTCGAGTTCGAGAAGGTGCAAGACACTCCCACCCCGACCCTTCCCATGTCGGTGGTGACGGTGATAGGGATGAGCGTCGGCCCAGAAGACTTCGGCGCGGTGGCGTCTGCCATCGCCGCGGCGGGAGGGAACATCGACCGTATCTTCAGATTGTCCCGCTACCCGGTCGTCAGCTACGAGCTGGTTGTCGGCAACGGCAACCTCGATGAGATGCGGGCGAATCTGGTGCAAGCCGCTGCCGACCGGCCGATCGATATCGCCATTCAGCGCGAGGGCTTGGAACGCCGCGCCAAACGCATGGTGGTCATGGACGTCGATTCCACATTGATCCAAGACGAGGTGATCAACCTCCTGGCGCGGGAAGCCGGGGTCGAAGACCGGGTGTCGGAGCTGACGCGGCTGGCCCTGACCGGTGAGGTCGACTTCGAGAAGGCGTTACGGGAACGGGTCAGCCTGCTCAAGGGTTTGGACCAGACCGCAATCACCCGGGTGCACGAGAACATAACCCTCACCAGCGGAGCGCGTACCTTCATTCGCACTCTCAAACGCCTCGGTCTGGTGACTGCCATCGTCTCGGCGGGCTTCACCAGATTCTCAGACGCCCTGGCCGCGGATCTGGGCATCGATTATTCGTTGTCGAACACGCTAGAGATGGTCGACGGACTGCTCACCGGTGAGCTGGTGGGAGACTTCGTCGACGGCGAGAGGAAGGCGGCCTTTCTCAGGACGATTGCCGAAGCCGAGGGGATCCCGCTTTCCCAGGTGGTGGCAGTCGGAGACGGTGCCAACGACCTGGACATGCTGGCAACGGCCGGCCTGGGCATAGCCTTCAACGCCAAGCCGATTGTCAGGCAGCGAGCCGACACCGCCATCTCGGTCCCCTATCTCGACGCCATCCTGTTCACCATGGGGATCCGTCGTCAACACGTCGAAGAGGCCGACGCCGCCGACCCGCTGTTCGAGGTGTCGGAGCGGATCGAGGTCCCCGGTATGCCCCCGGTTTGAACCGGGCCTCTTTATCCGCTTGCGTTCTCGCCGGCCAACCGGGCATCCTTCCGCTCGCTGGGGAGCCGCATCGACCGTCGCATCTCCGGCCAACAGCGACCCGGCTACCACTCCTGGTGGAAGAACTCGCCCCGGGGCCTGTCGACCCGTTCGAAAGTGTGAGCCCCGAAGAAATCGCGTTGCGCCTGGATCAGGTTGGCGGGGAGCCTCTCCGAACGCATGGCGTCGAAATAGGCGAGGGCGCTGGAGTAGGCCGGGACCGGGATACCGGCTTGAACCGCCCCGGCCACCGCCCGGCGCCATGAAGGCTCGGCGTCGACCAGGGCGGTGGCGAAGAAGTTGTCCTCGATCATGTCGGGGAGGCCGGGATCTCGCTGGTAGGCCGCGGTGATGTCCTCGAGAAAGTCGGCGCGGATGATGCAACCTGCTCTCCATATCGAGGCGATCGTCCCCAGATCGAGGTCCCAACCGAACTCGTTCGACGCCGCCCGCATCAGGCGAAACCCCTGGGCGTAAGAGACGATTTTCGAGGCATAGAGAGCACTCTCGACGTCGTTCGCTGCAGCTCCCTGGATCGGGCTGACCGGCGATCGGTAGATCCCGGCTGCTCTCTTCCGCGCGTCGGGGTCGGAGCTGACGATGCGGGCGTAGACGGCCTCCGCCACCAGTGTCGTCGGCTGACCCAGGTCCATCGACGAGATGACCGTCCACTTGCCGGTCCCCTTCTGGCCCGCCGCGTCGAGGATCACGTCGACGATCGGTTGTCCCTGGACCTCGGTGGCCAGGATGTCGCTGGTGATCTCGACGAGGTAAGAGCGAAGCCGGCCGGTGTTCCATCCGGCGAACACCCCGGATAGCTCCTGGGGGGTCATGGCCATACCGCGCCGCATCAGGTCGTAAGCCTCGGCGATCACCTGCATGTCGCCGTATTCGATTCCGTTGTGGACCATCTTCACGTAGTGACCGGCGCCACCGGAGCCGATCCATTCGCAGCACGGTTTGCCATCGGGAGCAACCGCCGCAATCCCTTTGAGCATCGGCTCGACATGTCGCCAGGCCTGATGACTGCCCCCGGGCATGATCGATGGGCCGTGACGGGCACCTTCTTCACCGCCGGAAACTCCAATACCCAGATACAGGAACCCGCGAGCTTCGACCAATTGCTGTCGGCGCTCGGTGTCGGTGAAGAGCGAGTTGCCACCGTCGATGATGATGTCTCCCTCTCCCAGGTGGTCGGACAGGGTGGCGATGACCTGGTCGACCGGGGCCCCAGCTTTCACCATCACCAGCACGGTGCGGGGTGGCTTCAGCAGGTCGACCAGCTCGTCGATGGAATGGGCGGACCTTATCCCGAGGTCGCCTGCCTCGCCGGCCACGAATTGATCAGTCACCGATTCGGTCCGGTTGAAGGCCACCACCTTGAATCCCTTGTCGGCCAGGTTTAGGGCGAGATTGGCCCCCATCACCCCCAAGCCGACCACCCCGATATCTGCCGTTCCGCTCATCGAGGTCGAGGGTAACCGATCCCGATTTTGCACCAATCGCCTCTGCGGGCTTGGTGACACCGCCAGTATTTCAGCGACAGACCACTAGGCTCGCCCGCCGTGTCAACAAGGGTTGGAGTCGATGTGGGTGGGTCCGGCGTGAAGGCCGGCATCGTCGACGTCGAGTCCGGCGAGCTGATCAGCGAACGTCTCAGGCTGGACACACCCGAGCCCTCCACCCCTGACGCGGTGGCAGCTACGGTCAAGGAACTGGTGGATCAACTCGACGCGCCGGGGCCGATCGGGCTTGGCTTCCCGGCGGTTGTGCGCCGGGGATGGGTTTCCACTGCCAACAACATCGACCCCTCATGGATAGGGGTCAATGCGCTCGACGTGTTCGAGCCATTGGTCGGACGCGAGATACGCATGATCAACGATGCGGATGCCGCCGGGCTGGCCGAGGTGCGCTACGGGGCGGCCAAGGGCGTGAGCGGGAAGGTCCTCGTCCTGACCTTCGGCACGGGAATCGGAAGTGCACTGCTGCTCGATGGGCAACTGGTTCCAAACATCGAAGTCGGGCAGCTCGAGTTGGAGGGCATCCGCCCGGCAGAGAGGAAGTACTCGGCCCGGGCGAGGCGCGCCGAGGATCTGACCTGGGATCAATGGGGAAAGCGGGCGCGCGAATTCATCACGCTCGCCAACGAGGTATTCACGCCGGATCTCATCATCATCGGCGGGGGTATCTCCAAGTACTGGGACGAGTTTTCGTCCCATGTCACCTTTGGCGAGGTCCGCACCAGGCGGGCTGCGCTGGTCAACAACGCCGGGATAATCGGCGCCGCTGCCCTGGCTTTCAGCGACTGAATTCGGCGAACTGGGCTCGAGCAGTCTCGGGGACTCTCACTTCGATGATCATCCCGTTGTCATCGTGTTTTTCTTCGATGACCTCGCCCACGCGGTGAGCGGCGGCGACCAGGTCACCACGCGAATAGGGGATGTCGAGGGTTAGGGTGACCGAGGTTCGTTCCAGCAGGTCGGCGAGCTTGATCAACAGATCGTCGAGCCCGATGCCCTCTAGAGCGGAGATGGCGACACCGTCGGGGTAGAGGGCAGCCAGACGCTCCACCGCATGCTTGGTCATCAAGTCCGCCTTATTGAACACGATCAGCTCGGGCACATCAGCGGCGTCGATCTCGAGTAGGACCTGGCGCACCGCTCCGATCTGACCGGCGACGTCATCGTCGCTCCCGTCGACCACGTGCACCAGCAGATCGGCCTCGGCAACCTCTGAGAGCGTCGATTGAAAGGCCTCGACGAGATGATGAGGGAGCCGGCGGACAAAGCCGACGGTGTCGGCGAGGAGCATCGGGCGATGGTTGGGCAACTCGAGTCGGCGGACAGTGGAGTCCAGCGTGGCGAAGAGACGGTCCTCCACCAGGACACCGGCGTGGGTGAGAGCGTTGAGCAGAGTCGACTTGCCGGCATTGGTGTAACCGACGATCGAGACCTGTGGGATCTCGGATCGCTTTCGTGCCTTTCGCTGTGTCTCCCGGTGCTGAACGGTCTCCTTCAAGTCACGCTCCAGCTTCGAGATTCTCTGCAGGATCTTGCGCCGATCGGTCTCGAGCTTGGTCTCGCCCGGACCTCGGGCGAGGACACCGGCTCCCTGTTGGGAGAGGCTGGTTCCCTTGCCTCTGAGCCGGGGAAGGTTGTAGCGGTTCATGGCCAACTCGACCTGAAGAGCCCCTACCTTGGTATGAGCATGCTGGGCGAAGATGTCGAGGATCAAGCCCTCCCGATCGACCACATCGCATCCGAAGAGCTTCTGCAGATTGCGTTGTTGAGCAGGCGTCAGCTGATTGTCGAAGATCACGACGTCGATGTCGAGCGCTTTAGTGAGAGCGGTCAGCTCTTCTGCCTTGCCGGAGCCGATATAGGTCGCGGGGTCGATTCGGGTGCGTCGAACCAGCTCGTGGTCGACCGGCTCTGAACCCGCGGTGTCGGTGAGGAGCGTCAGCTCGTCGAGACTTCTCTCGGCTTCCTGGCTGCTCATCGCGGGCAGGACGACCCCCACCAGGAAAGCGCGCTGTATCGCTACCTGGAGGTCGGTGATGGTGGCCGTGAGACGGCGGCGGCGGCGGGAGGCGTGATCCTGGGTCATGAGAGTCGGAAGCTGGTCGGCACCAGATGTTGGCCGGATTCGCCATCGGATGCGAGGTGTTTAACTCGGCTCAGAGGTACTGGCCCTCATCCCCCACCTGATCAACCTCTTCCTCGGCGATGATCTGTGATTCGCGGACGGCGATCACGGGCTTACCCGTCGCCGGCCAGATAAACCGCCAGGCGCCCGTGGGGACGGCCCAGAACCGCTGTCCGGTCTGGACGTCGACCAGGGTCAATGCGTCATTTCCATCCTTGGTGCCGATTGGCACGAGAAGACCTGAGCGCGTTGTCGCCTCGTCGGGTGCATGTCCGACCCGCCATCCGGTCATGACTTTGTACCCGTTGTCGTGAAAAATCGGCAGGTCTGCAGTGGTCATTCGCCCTTCAATTCTCGCATGTGTGATGGCCAAGGGCGAAGTCCCGCCAAGCTCCTCGGCCGGAGGGGATAGGCTCCATGACACATGGCTGACAAACGCAGCTTCTCCGAGGCACTCGATTACCACGAGAAGCCGAGCCCGGGCAAGGTCGGCATCCGTTCGACGAAGCCGACTGCGACCCAGGCCGATCTCAGCCTTGCGTATACCCCGGGGGTTGCCGAGCCGTGTCTCGTTATCGCCGATGATGCGGACGCGGCCTTCCGCTTCACCAATCGGGGGAACCTGGTTGCGGTGGTGTCCAACGGGTCTGCCGTCCTCGGGTTGGGGAACATCGGTGCGCTGGCCAGCAAGCCGGTGATGGAAGGCAAAGCCGTTCTGTTCAAGAGGTTCGCCGACATCGACGTCTTCGATCTGGAGATCGAGGCCACCGAGCCAGCCGACGTCATCAAGTTCTGCGAGATGCTTGCCCCAACCGTCGGCGGGATCAATCTCGAGGACATCAAGGCACCGGAGTGCTTCGAGATCGAGGAGACGTTGCGGGAACGTCTCGACATCCCCGTGTTCCACGACGACCAGCACGGCACCGCGATTATTGGCGGGGCGGCGTTTCTGAATGCCCTCGAGCTCACCGGGAGGGACATCGCCACCACCAAGGTCGTCTTTGTCGGCGCCGGCGCCGCCGGGATCGCCTGTGCCCGGTTCTTCATCCGGCTAGGCGTCAACCCCGACAATGTGTTGATGGTGGACTCGAAAGGCGTGGTTCGTAACGACCGAGACGACCTGAACGAGATCAAGCGCGAGCTCGCAAGGGATACCGACGCCCGCACCCTGGAGGATGCTTTGAAGGGAGCCGATGCCTTCGTCGGGGTTTCCGTTGCGGGCACGGTCAGCAAGGAGATGGTCCAGTCGATGGCGGACAACCCGATCGTCTTCGCCCTGGCCAACCCCGATCCCGAGATCACTTACCCCGATGCCAAAGCGGCTCGGTCCGACGTCATCATGGCCACGGGCCGGAGCGATTACCCGAATCAGGTCAACAATGTCCTCGGCTTTCCCTTTATCTTCCGAGGTGCTCTCGATGTCCGGTCCCGGGGCGTCTCCGAGAAGATGAAAGTCGCCGCCGTGCGGGCCCTGGCCGATCTGGCCCGCGAGCCTGTCCCCGACGCCGTTCTCCGAGCGTACGACCTGGATCGTCTCCAGTTCGGTCCCGAGTATCTGATCCCGAAGCCGTTCGACTCACGTGTCCTGTGGCAGGTGGCTCCGGCAGTGGCGAGGGCCGCCATGGAGGAAGGCCTGGCGCGAGCGCCCATCGAGGACTTCGACGCGTACGTCACACAGCTTCAGGCGAGGTTCAACGCCTCTTATGGCCTGATCAATTCGATAACCACCAGGGCAATGGAGCATCCGAAGCGAGTGGTCTACCCACAGGCGGAGGATGTCAGGATGATCAGGGCGGCGCGCCGGGTCACCGATGAGGGAATCGCCAACGTCGTGCTCCTGGGTGACAAATCACGCATCGCCGCCCTCGGCGAGGACGCCGGGATCTCTATCGACGGTCTCGAAGTGGTCGACCCACTGCAGGAGGCGGGCGAGCTGGATCGTTACGCACTGATCCTGGAGCAATTGCGAAGGCATAAGGGCCTTTCCTTGCAGGACGCCAGGAAGCTGACCGCAGATCCCGCCATGTACGCCTGTCTCATGGTGAGGGAGGGGGAGGCCGACGCACTGATTGGTGGTCTCAGCAGTCACTATCCGGAGACCATCCGGCCCGCACTCCAGGTGCTCCAGGTCGAGGAGGGCCGATCGATCGTCAGCTCGGTCTATCTGGTCGTGGTGAGGGGTACGCCCTACTTCTTCACCGATTGCGCGGTGAACATCGAGCCGACTGCAGAGCAGCTCGCCGAGATTGCCCTGGCCGCCACCACCACAGCCGAGGAGGACTTCTCGCGTGACCCAAGGGTCGCCTTCATCAGCTACTCGGACTTCGGGTCGGCCGGCGGGAGTGAACCAGCGCGGGTGCGCAAGGCGGTGGAGTTGTTCCGTCGGGCGAGACCCGATGTGCCGGTCGATGGCGAGATGCAGGCCGACACCGCCGTGATGCCCGAGCTGTTGGCCAACCGGCGTCCGTCGGGCCCGCTCACTCGGGCGGCCAACGTGCTGGTGTTTCCCAATCTGACTGCCGCCAACGCCTCCTACAAGCTGCTGAACCGACTGGGGGACGCCGAGGTCATCGGCCCGATCCTGAGCGGGCTCTCCAAGACGGTCCACGTCATGCAGCGCGACGCGTCGGTCAACGACGTGGTCAATATGACCGCCATTGCAGTCGCCGAGGCCCAGCGACGGGAGAGAGCCGGCACCTAGTGAACAACTAGTCGGGAACATTCCCCGAGTCACCCCTGTTCGTCAGCCCATGGAACCGGAAATCGCCGCTGCTCTCGCCGCCGGTGGGATTGCCGACATCACCACGATTGGGCGCAAGACAGGGCAACCGCGGCGGATCGAGATCTACTTCCACCACTTCGACGGTGCGTTCTATCTGACCGGGCGCCCCGGGTTCAAGCGGGACTGGCAAGCGAACATCGAGGCCAACCCGGAGTTCATGCTTCATCTGAAGCGGAGAGTCACCGCAGACGTACCGGTGAGCGGGGAGCCCGAGCCGGACCGGGAGGAGCGGTCGAGGGTCCTGTTTCGGGCTCTGACCGAGAGTTGGGGGTCGGATCCGGGCACGGCGAGGACCGACCTCGATCACTGGGTCGAGTCCTCGCCGTTCATCCGATTTCGCCCGGTCGGTCCGGGCCGAACCGATCTGGCCTAGGGGCTGGTTCGCTGTTCGACGTCGCGCATCCCCAACCCGATCAGGATGAAGAGAAGGCCCATGCCTGCCGCCATCGCCGCCACGCCGAAGGCCACCACCGAGGTGAACAGGGAGGCCTGCAGGAAGGAAGCGGTCGCCGCGACTTGACGCAACGGGTCCTCTCGATCCATCTCGGCGTAGCGCAAACCGTTGGTTGAATCGAGGACATGCTTGTCGATCACCCTGGCCTCGCAATAGGCGGTGAACGGGCCGGCGACGGTCCGATTGGGAAGACAGGCGTCTTCCGATGTCGTGATCTTCTGGTCCGAAAGCGTGTTGCTGACAACCACCCAGGTGCCGACGGCGCCGATCACCAGCAGAACGCCGAGCACGATCGATGCGATTGAGGCGATCTTCCTCACGAGAACTTCCCTTCTTGGCTTGCTGTCAATTTAGGCGACAGAGGGAGACCTTTTGAGTGTCGAAGGTCCCTGGAGGTGAGGACCCGGTCGGGACCCCCCCTTTAGATTCAGTGCCTGCCTTCGATGACGACAGTGTCCGTGGCCATCGACCCGAGCCATCCTTGGGCCCGGTAGACGATTCGCAAGGTGGTAGCCGAGGGGAGACGGACTTCGAATCGTCGAAGTGGGTCGAGCGGCGACCCTTTCGCCCAAGGGCTCGAGTCGCGGCTGATACGTGAGTCGACCGAGAGCCCAGGGAGCGCTAGTTGGGCATCATCGATCGGGATCCCCTCTGGGTGGTTGGGTGACACCACGTCGGCATGGATAATCACCGCGGTCCCGGGGCCTTCATTCCAGAGCTCGAATGTGTCGGGGTGCGCAGGAACCCGCTCTGCCACCACATTCGGTTTGGCCCTCCTCATGGTGATCCCGGCGAAGGCGAGCCCAAGCACGCCAAGGGCAATTATCGCGATCTCCATCAGCGAAATGCTACGGGTCGGTGGCAGGTTCGAAGTGGATCATCGTGTGTTCCTGCGGTCGGCGGAAGCGGCCGCGGCCGGGCGGACCTTGGGACATCGGGAAATGGACCTTTGGCTCTTCAAAAGGTGGCTGAGGCTGAGGACGATCGTCCTGTCGGACCGGAGGTATCCATGGTCATTGCTGAGGGCACTCGCACACTGGTGAGGCACACCGCCGCCATCCTGGCCGGGCTCATCTCGCTGATCTACTTCCTGATCGGGTTGCAGGTGCTCACCGTGCTCGATCGTCCGGAAGATCAGGTCGTATTCGGCATCATCGCCGGCTCCGCCTTCCTGATCGGCGCCATGGTCATCGAGATGTTCGATCGCAGGGTCGTGATGGGTCTCGGAGCCGCGGCCCAGGCGTTCATCATCTACACCTACTTCGACCTCGCCTCGCAGCGGGAGCCCAGCTTCGAGATCTGGGGCATCGTCATCCGGGTGATTCAGGTGGCATTGTTCACGGCCCTGC
>Ga0214472_10001866_pt1 | contig 22882 bp, 24 predicted proteins | sample RVTome_6_FD_207662 | JGI IMG/M metagenome (GOLD analysis project Ga0214472, IMG submission 207662) | Soil microbial communities from uranium-contaminated site in the Upper Colorado River Basin, Wyoming, United States - RVT140D175 | ecosystem: Environmental > Terrestrial > Soil > Contaminated >...
CTGCCGAAACCATTAACGATCAGGACCAGGTGTTTGAATCCAACGGGATTAAGGTCATCACCGATCAACTCAGCCTGCGTTATCTGGCCGGTACCGAGCTCGACTATGTCCGTGAAGGACTCAATTCCGGTTTCAGGTTCAACAATCCCAATGTGGAGGAAACCTGTGGCTGCGGTGAAAGTTTCAACGTAAAGGAGGCCGTGTAGCCGATGGCAACCAAATCACAAGATGTCGAAGCACTGGTCAAGAAAGAATACGAGCACGGTTTCGTTACCGAGATTGATGCGGACACCGTGGCGCCCGGCCTGAATGAAGACGTTATCCGGCTCATCTCAAAGAAAAAGAATGAACCCGGATGGTTACTGGAATGGCGGCTGAAAGCCTACCGGCACTGGTTGAAAATGGAAGAACCAAAATGGGCGCATGTCCATTACAGCCCGATCGATTATCAGGAAATGTCCTACTATTCAGCACCGAAATCCACAAAAGATGCGCCCAAAAGCCTGAATGAGATCGATCCCAAACTGCTGGAGACCTACGAAAAACTCGGCATACCCCTGCACGAACAGAAAATGCTGGCTGGCGTTGCAGTAGATGCGGTTTTCGACAGTGTCTCTGTAGCCACGACTTTCAAGAAAAAACTGGCCGAGGCCGGTGTCATTTTTTGCCCGTTCTCAGAAGCGGTGCAGGAGCATCCTGAACTCGTGAAAAAATACCTGGGCTCGGTCGTGCCTGCCGCTGACAATTTTTATGCGGCGCTGAACTCCGCCGTGTTTACCGATGGTTCTTTTTGCTATATCCCGAAAAACACGCGATGTCCGATGGAGCTTTCGACCTATTTCCGTATCAATGCCTCCAAAACCGGGCAATTCGAACGTACCCTTATCGTTGCTGAGGAAGGCAGCCATGTCAGTTACCTGGAAGGCTGCACGGCACCGATGCGCGATGAAAACCAGCTGCATGCCGCAGTGGTGGAGTTGATTGCTCTGGACAATGCAACGATCAAATATTCCACGGTCCAGAACTGGTATCCGGGTGATGAAAATGGTAAAGGCGGTATTTATAACTTTGTCACCAAGCGAGGTGACTGCCGCGGTGTCAACTCGCACATATCCTGGACCCAGGTGGAAACGGGATCCGCCATCACCTGGAAATATCCAAGCTGCCTGTTGAAGGGTGATAATTCTGTCGGTGAATTTTATTCGGTGGCTGTCACCAACAATTACCAGCAGGCCGATACCGGCACCAAGATGATCCATCTTGGAAAAAACACACGCAGCACGATCATCTCCAAGGGGATCTCCGCCGGACACGGACAAAATGCATACCGCGGCCTGGTGAAGATCAGCAAGAACGCAGAGAACGCACGCAACTATACACAGTGCGACTCATTATTAATGGGTGACCGTTGCGGCGCCCATACCTTCCCTTATATCGAGGCCAGGAATGCCAGCGCACAGGTGGAACATGAGGCCACAACATCAAAGATCGGTGATGACCAGTTGTTTTACTGCATGCAGCGCGGGATCTCCGCAGAGGATGCTGTGCACATGATCGTCAACGGCTTTTGTAAAGCGGTGTTCAAGGAATTGCCAATGGAATTTGCGGTAGAGGCACAGAAGTTACTGAGTGTGACCCTGGAAGGCGCCGTGGGATGATTAAAAACAGTCACAAGTTACAAGTCACAAGATGTCTGTATCTTGCCCTTATAACTTGTAACTTATTACTTGTAACTTATAGGTGAAAAATGCTTAGTATCAAAAACCTGCACGTCAGTGTAGACAAAAAGAAAATACTCAAGGGCCTGGACCTCAAGGTCAATGCCGGGGAAGTGCATGCCATCATGGGGCCTAATGGCTCCGGCAAAAGCACACTCGCCAATGTCCTGGCCGGGCGTGATGGATATGCTGTCACGGCCGGAACGATTACCTACAAGGGTAAAAATCTTGTTGAGATGCCGCCCGAAGTGCGCGCCTGCGAGGGGATATTCCTGGCCTTTCAATATCCGGTTGAGATCCCCGGCGTCAATAACATCTACATGCTCAAGGCGGCGATGAACGCCATCCGTGCTTACCGTGGTGAACTGCCACTGGATGCAATTGAATTCCTGAACCTGGTCAAGGAAAAGGTGAAGCTGGTCAAACTAAAAGAGGAACTGCTTAACCGTTCTGTCAACGAGGGTTTTTCCGGCGGCGAGAAAAAGCGTAACGAGATCTTCCAGATGGCCGTACTGGAACCGAAGCTTGCCATACTCGATGAAACAGACTCCGGGCTGGATATTGATGCCCTGAAGATTGTGGCTGAAGGAGTCAACAGTCTGCGCCATCACGATCGGGCGATTATCATCGTCACCCATTATCAACGCCTGCTGAATTACATCGTCCCGGATCAGGTGCATGTCTTGTACGATGGCAAGATCATAAAATCAGGTCACCGCGAACTTGCGCTGCAGCTGGAAGAAAAAGGCTACGAATGGGTCAAACAGGAGGCAGCGGCTGCATGAGCACCAGTGCCATCAAACATTACGTTGATCAATTTCAGCATCTGCAAAAAGACCTGATAAGCGACCAACTGCAGGCACAGCGTCAGTCTGCAATTGAATTGTTGCAGAAGACCGGCTTCCCGACCACGCGCCAGGAAAACTGGAAATATACTGATGTACGGCCGATAATTGGCAAGTTGTTTAATGTAGCTACGCTTAACCCTGAAAATATTTCAACAGAAACAATTGAAAGTATACGGCTGCATGAGCTGGATTGTCATGAGCTGGTATTTATCAACGGCCGTTTTTCCGCCGGACATTCCAGGCTCCAGGCACTGCCTGATGGTGTGGTGATAAAAGACCTTGCCAGTGCATTAAAAGATCATCGGCAACTGATAGCAGAACATATATCCGGGTTCTCAGCTGCGGAACACAATGGTTTTACGGCATTAAACACCGCCTTCATCAGGGATGGTGCCCTCATCTGTCTGCCTCCAAACGCTGCAATTGAAAAGCCCATCAACCTGCTCTATCTGTCAGGTTTGCATGATCGGCCGTTTGCAAGTCATCCGCGCAACCTGATCATCCTGTCTGAAAATTCACAGGCAACAATTATAGAAAACTATATCGGTCTGGATGACAGTGACTATTTCACCAATACCGTCACGGAAGTGTGCATGAAGCAAAATGCACACCTGCAACATTACAAGATACAGCAGGAGAGCATGCAGGCTTACCACATAGGTAGTCTCAAAATAGCGCAGGGACAAAGCAGCCGGGTTGAGTCACACTCAATTTCACTGGGCGGTGCGCTGGTGCGCAATGATATACACAGCCGTCTGGAGGCGGAAGGTGCCGGTATCATAATGAATGGTCTGTACATGGCCACCGGCAAACAACATGTTGACAACCATACCCGTGTTGACCACCTGCAGCCACATACCAGCAGTCATGAAATCTACCGCGGCGTACTGAACGATCATGCTCGCGGCGTATTCAATGGCAAGGTCATCGTGCATAAAGATGCACAGAAAACTGATGCCGTGCAATCCAATGCAAATCTGCTGCTATCAGACAATGCCGAAGTGGATACCAAGCCGGAACTGGAAATCTACGCCGATGATGTGAAATGTGCGCATGGCGCTACCGTCGGCCAGCTGGACCAGGACATGCTGTTTTACCTGCGTTCACGATCCATAGACGCGCACACCGCAAAGAGCCTGCTCACCTTTGCCTTTGCCGATGAAGTGATTCGCCAGATCAAACTTGACCCCATCCGCAAACGTCTGGAATCTCTGGTGATTGGCCGTTTGCCTGAGGCTGATCTGATACGGGAATTTGCAGCATGAGCACGAATATCGCGCAAACATTGTCCGCAGGCCAGAGTACCTTTCCTGTTAATACTATCCGTACGGATTTTCCGATACTGCAACAGGAAATCCATGGTAGACAGTTAGTGTATCTGGATAACGCCGCAACGACACAGAAACCTTTATCAGTGATCGCGACGCTGGATGACTATTACCGCCACTATAATTCAAATATTCATCGTGGCGTACACAGCCTCAGCGAGAAAGCGACGGCAGCGTATGAAGCCTCCAGGGGAAAAATAAAAGACTTCATTAATGCTGCATCAACAAAGGAGGTTATCTTTGTCCGGGGCGCCACAGAGGCGATTAATCTGGTTGCCCAGAGTTATGGCCGGTCCACACTGAAGCCCGGTGATGAGATCATCATTTCCGAGATGGAGCATCATTCCAATATTGTGCCCTGGCAACTGCTCTGTGATCAGACCAGTGCCGTGCTCAGGATTATTCCCATCAATGATGATGGTGAACTCATCATGGAAGAATACAAAAAATTATTAAATGAAAAGTCAAAGATCGTTGCTATTGTTCACATCTCGAATGCACTTGGCACCATTAATCCGGTGAAAAATATCATCGATATGGCACATGCAGTTAATGCTGTTGTACTCGTGGATGGTGCTCAGGCAGTTGCTCATACTGGCGTAGATGTACAGTCACTGGAATGTGATTTCTATGTTTTTTCCGGACACAAACTGTTTGGCCCGACTGGTATCGGTGTGCTTTATGGCAAACAGGAATTACTGGAACGGATGCCGCCTTATCAGGGTGGCGGCGACATGATCAAGATGGTTACCCTGAAAAAAACGCTGTTCAATGATCTGCCCTATAAATTTGAAGCGGGAACACCGCATATCGCTGGCGTGATCGGCCTGGGTGCTGCAATTGATTACGTCACTAAAACCGGCCTGGCCAATATCAGTGCCTGGGAGACCGCCCTGATTCAATATGCCACAGCAGAATCTGAAAAGGTTAACAACCTGCGATTGATCGGGACAGCGAAAGAAAAAATCAGCATCCTGTCATTTACCCTGGATAAGATACACCCACACGATATCGGCACGATCCTCGATCATGAAGGCATTGCCATACGTACCGGTCATCATTGTGCCATGCCGGTGATGGATCACTTCCAGGTGCCAGCTACCGCACGCGCATCATTTGCCTTCTATAACACACATGCAGAAGTGGATCGACTGATGCAGGGCCTCAATAAATGTCTGGAGATATTCGGCTGATGTTTGATCTGAAAGACCTGTATCAGGAAGTGATAGTTGATCATAACCGCAATCCGCGAAACTTCAGAAAGATGCAGGATGCAGACCGGGTAGTCGAAGGATTTAATCCGTTATGCGGTGATCGCCTTAACCTCTATCTTAAACTCGATCAGGATCAGATCGCCGATTTGAGTTTTGATGGCAGTGGATGTGCCATATCAGTTGCGTCTGCTTCACTGATGACAGATGCATTGAAAGGAAAAAAAGTGGCGGATGCAGAATCTGTTTTCGATGAATTCCATAATATGGTCACAGACAACAAACCACACGATGCTGAAGAAATTGAACATCTGGGCAAACTCGCTGCCCTGTTGGGGGTTAAAGACTATCCTGCACGGGTGAAGTGTGCCACGTTATGCTGGCATACCCTGCACACTGCACTTGCAGGCAATAAAAAAACCGTTTCAACCGAGTAAGCAACGATGAGCAGCAAGCACGATCACGAACCTGTCACCCTGATGCGCGATTGCGAGGCAATCATGATACCCTCTGGCACCCCGCTCGAATTGCCGGCAGGCAGTGTAGTATTTATCACCCAGGCACTGGGTGGATCCTATACGATCAATATCAATGGCAACCTTGCACGAATTGCGGCCAGGGATGCAGATGCACTGGGTTTTGATACCGAAACCGAAACCGGCAACCCTGAAGGTCATTTCGCCGATAACGGTAAAGTGGATGAAGACAAGGTCTGGGACCAGATGCGCTCCTGCTATGACCCTGAGATACCCATTAATATTGTTGATCTGGGCCTTATATACAATTGTGATATCACACCCCTTGAAGACGGGGGTAACAAGGTGGCGATCCTCATGACATTGACGGCCCCTGGTTGCGGGATGGGACAGTTTCTGGCTGAGGATGTCCGCAGCAAGATCATGGCCGTCCCTAATGTCACAGAAGTAATCGTTGATCTCACCTTCGATCCACCCTGGGATCAAAGCATGATGTCCGAGTTGGCGAGACTGGAAACCGGGCTTTATTAAGATACGGCATGTCAGACTGGACTGATGTGGCGCCGGCTGGTGAATTTGGTCCCGGCCAGTCGAGACTCATTAATATAGAGGGTATCGGCATCGCCGTATTCAATCTGGATGGCCAATATTATGCTGTTGAAGATGTGTGCAGCCATGATGGCTCAGCCATGCTCGGCTGTGGCCTGGAACCGGCAGAGATTATTGAAGGTGACCAGATCATATGCCCCCGCCATGGAGCGCGTTTTTGCATCAAATCCGGCGCCGCCCTGAATCCGCCGGCCTACGAACCTGTGGCCTGTTTCCCGGTCCGTGTTGAAAACGGCATGGTCCGGACCCGTGATAACCGTCGGGATTAGCTTTACGGGAGTGACCAAGCACGTATAATCGCGCGTTTAATTATTTTTATATATACATTATAAGAGATAATGGCGGGATTCAGTAAATGGCAATCGAGCATACACTTTCAATCATCAAACCGGATGCAGTAGCAAGGAATCAAATAGGCGAAATCTATACCCGATTTGAGAATAACGGCCTGCGTATAATCGCGGTTAAAATGTTGCATCTCACAAGAAAGCAGGCAGAGGAATTTTATGCCATACATAAAGACCGCCCCTTTTATAACCAGCTGGTAGAGTTCATGACCTCAGGACCTGTCATAGTCCAGGTTCTGGAAGGTGATAATGCCATAACCAAAAACCGTCAATTAATGGGTGCTACCTTACCGAAATTTGCCGCACCCGGAACTATTCGCTATGACCTGTCCCATAACATAGAAAATCCGGTTGTCCACGAAAATGCCGTGCACGGTTCGGACAGTCATGACAATGCCCGTGCTGAAATCGATTTTTTCTTCAAGCCTGAAGAGATCTGCCGCAGGACCCGGTAAGTTAACTTATGAGCGGAAAAATCAATCTGCTTGATTTGGATCGCGATAGCATGATTACTTTTTTCACCGGCATCGGTGAAAAACCCTTTCGCGCCACCCAGGTCCTGAAGTGGATTTACCAGCAGGGCATACTGGATTTCGCGCATATGACCAACCTGAGCAAGTCATTGCGGGAAAAGCTCACGCAGATTGCCTGCATCAAACCCCCGGTAGTGGTTACAGAACAGGTCTCCGGTGATGGAACCCGTAAATGGCTGCTGCGCGTGGATGCACAAAATTGCATAGAAACCGTTTTCATACCCGAGAAGGATCGCGGCACCCTGTGCGTTTCATCCCAGGTTGGTTGTGCGCTGGATTGCAGTTTTTGCTCGACCGGTAAACAGGGATTTAACCGCAACCTGTCGGTTGGCGAGATCATCGGCCAGGTCTGGATTGCGAATCATGCGCTGGAGGGTTACCGGAACCGTGACAGGATTATATCAAATGTTGTAATGATGGGCATGGGTGAACCGCTGCTGAATTTCGATAATGTACTGAAAGCCATGAACCTGATGATGGATGACCTGGCCTTCGGACTGGCCCACCGGCGGGTCACACTCAGCACCGCCGGGATCATCCCGGGGATCGACAAGCTCGCTGAAATCAGCAATGTCAGCCTGGCCATCTCCCTGCACGCAGTCAATAATCCGCTGCGGGACATTCTGGTCCCCATAAACAGAAAGTATCCCGTTGAAGCATTGATCGATGCCAGCAGGCGCTATTCACAATCGCAGGATGGCGACCCTATCACCTTTGAATATGTCATGCTGGATGGAGTAAACGACACTGAATCCGATGCGATCGGGTTGTGCAGATTGCTGCGTGGACTGCCCGCAAAGGTCAACCTGATCCCCTTTAATCCCTTTCCCGGAGCCGAATATAATCGTTCCAAAGCAGAGACAATAAATCGTTTTAGGGAAATTTTAATGAATGCTGGCATAATAACTCTCACGCGCAAAACCCGGGGTGAAGATATAGACGCTGCCTGTGGTCAACTGGTGGGACAGGTACTTTCCCGTGCCAGGCGGCACCAGGTGCAACACGTCGAAAAAAGCATATGAAAATATTTCAACTGATTTGTCTGCTAATGCTGGTTCCCGCTCTCAGCAATTGCGCGCAGACCATGGGGCCGGGTGGGACCCTGAGTGCCTCCGAGCGCAGTAATGAAGTGGCAGAAGCCAACCTCAATCTGGGGGTTGCCTATATGCAGCGCGGGGATTACGAAAAAGCTCTGGATAAACTGAACAAGGCCTTGTCAGCCGATCCGGGCTATACGCCCACATTAAATGCCCTGGGTCTGCTCTACCAAAGACTGGGTAAACCAGTTGAGGCGGAAGATTATTTCAAAAGGGCCCTGAGCAGAACCCCGAATGACGCATCATCACTGAACAATTACGGCCAGTTTCTCTGTACGAATGATCGCTATGATGAGGCGCAAACAACCTTCCTTAAATCGGCCAGTAATCCACTTTATGATACACCGGAAATTTCCATTACCAACGCTGGCACCTGCGCACTGAGAAATGGTCATCCGGATCAGGCAGAACAACACTTCAGAAATGCACTGGATAAAAATCCAAGAGTGCCCATCGCACTGATACAAATGTGCCAGTTGTCCTATGATCAGGAAAATTATCTGTCTGCCCGGGGTTACCTGCAGCGTTATCTTGAAGTTGCCAAACATACTGCCCACAGCCTGTGGTTGGGCATCCAGATTGAACAACAGCTAGGTGATAAAAATACTTTATCCAGCTACGCGTTATTACTTAAAAATAATTTCCCTGATTCAAGAGAAGCAGGACTGCTGCGTGAATCCGGTATTAAATAATCATGTCTGATAAAACACAACATGCAGTTAATGAATCACCGCAACAGACGCCCGGCCAGATATTAAAGCTGGCAAGGGAAAGACTGGGACTGGAACAAAAAGACATCTCATCCAAACTAAACCTGCAAGTTGATACCATCGATGCTGTTGAAAATGATGCTGCTGAAAAACTGCCTGCGCCAACCTATGTACGTGGGTATATACGCAGTTACGCGCGCATGGTTCAACTTAACGGAGACGAACTTATCAAGCTTTATGAAAATGATGCCGCCGCCGCCCCTGAAATCATTCCCGATATCAGGCAACATCACCAGGCAAGCAGTACTGACAAACCGGTCAAGGCCGTAACTTACCTGATTACCTTTGGACTGGCGCTGTTATTGATTGCCTGGCTGCAAAGCCATTATGTCGTTGAAAAATCCGGCCATGCCAGCGATACCGTTGCAGATAAAATCACCAACGATACCAACCAAGCATATTCCCCGAGCACTGTACTGCCCGCTTATGACCTGCCGGCTACCGAACTGCTGCCATTATCCACATCGAATTTATCTGTGGAATTAATATCGCCGGGAATTGAAACACAGAGTGATATCAGATCAAAAGTCCCGGACTTGGCTGAGGAGACCACCATAAATACTGCCATTGACCTTGCCATCGGTGCTGCAGGCCCTGAGATTACCGGAACGACTGTCACACCGGAAGATCGGATCATATTCACAATCAACAGGGCATCGTGGATAGAAGTGCATGATTCAGGGAAAAACAGCTTATACCTCGGGATGGGGAAACCCGGTGAAGAGATCAATATTACCGGTGCGGCTCCTTTCAATGTCCTGCTGGGTTATTCACCCGGTGTGATGGTTACCTTTAACGGGAATAAATTCAATACAGAACCTTTTACCAAGGGCAGCATTGCCAGATTTACACTCAGTAAACCGGAATCTCAGGATATTACTGAATAACAGGCCCGGTGTCAGTCACCACCCGATTTGTTAAAATACCACTTCCATAAATTCAGGAGATAACCTTGCCCGGCAAGATCCAGGCCATTCGAGGGATGCACGACATCCTGCCCGATCAGACGCATGTTTGGCGTCATATCGAAAACACGGTTATCGCGGTCATCAATAGTTACAACTATCGGGAAATCCGGATCCCGGTCGTTGAAAAAACTGATCTGTTTGCCCGTTCCATCGGCGAACACTCCGATATTGTTGCCAAGGAAATGTATACGTTCACGGACCGAAACGATGAGTCAATGACCTTACGTCCCGAAGGGACTGCCGGGTGCGTCAGGGCGGGCCTGGAACATGGATTATTTCATAACCAGATCCAGAAACTCTGGTATATCGGGCCGATGTTCCGGCATGAACGTCCGCAAAAAGGAAGACAACGGCAATTTCACCAGGTCGGGCTGGAGGCATTTGGTTTGCCTGGCCCTGATATTGATGCCGAACTCATCATGCTGTGCACACGCATCTGGCAAACCCTGGCACTGGACAATATCACACTGCAACTCAATACACTGGGCACAGCCGCGGCACGCAATCATTACCGGGAATTACTCATAGAATATTTTTCCGGCTACCGGGATCAACTGGATGAAGACAGTCAGCGCCGGTTACATACCAATCCACTGCGCATTCTGGACAGTAAAAACCCGGACATGCAAAAAATTATCACGGGTGCGCCCAGCATCCATGATCACCTGGATGCAGAATCACTGGATCACTTTGCCGGTGTCAGGGCAATTCTGGATGCCGCCGGCATAGCTTACACAATCAATCCGTACCTGGTCCGTGGTCTGGATTATTACGGCAAAACAGTATTTGAATGGACGACCGATCTGCTCGGCGCTCAGGGTACCGTGTGCGCCGGCGGCCGATATGATGGCCTGGTTGAGCACTTCGGCGGCAAACCTTCACCGGCCATCGGCTGTGCCATGGGGCTTGAGCGGCTGATTGAACTGGTGCAACTTAACCATACGCTGGATGACTCAGCCGGCGCACCCCAGGTTTACCTGATACTGGCGGATGAGGCCATCCAGACAGGACTGAAGCTGGCCGAAGATCTGCGCAATGCAGTTCCGGGATTGCGCCTGATGAGTAATAATGGCGGTGGCAGCTTCAAGTCCCAGTTCAAAAAAGCTGACAAATCCGGGGCCCTGCTTGCTCTCATCCTGGGCCAGGAAGAACTGATAAATCAGGCTGTTGGAGTTAAATTACTACGCGATAATTCGGAGCAAACCAGCATACCGTTTGTCAATCTTGCAGAATTTGTAAAAAAGCAACTGGCCTGAAATTTGAACTTAGGCTGATGCATCATTATGATCGCACGCTTTATCGATTCATACTGAACCTATCCCCAGACGGGAATTCCATACACAAACCAGGAGATGGACTTGGACGTAACCAGAACAGAAGAAGAACAACTTGAGGCCATTAAAAAGTGGTGGGTCGAAAATGGATGGTCCATTGTCGGCGGGATAGTGATCGGGCTGGGTGCAATTTTTGGCTGGCGTGGTTGGGAAGCATATCAGCTGACCCAGGCCGAAGCTGCATCCGACATCTATACCGGTTTGATCGGTGAAGTGCGCCAAAACAAAAATGATGAGGCAAGAGCATCAGCTAATAAATTACTGGATGATTATTCAGCCACCAGTTATGCAATATTTGCTTCACTGATAATGGCCAAACTGGATGTGGAAGCCGGTGATCCGGCCGCGGCCATCCAGCACTTGCAATGGGTCATGGATAAGACAGGGCAGAATGAATTCAAACATCTGGCCCGATTGCGTATGGCACGTATATTACTGGATGACAATAAAGCAGACCAGGCCCTTGCACTTGTATTGAGCGTCAGTGAGCCGGGAGAATTTACCGCCAGTTATGAGGAAATCAAGGGCGATATCTATACCCGGCAAGGTGAAATTGACAAGGCAAAAATAGCATATCAACAGGCCCAGTCCGGCATGGGGGATACACAGAAAGAGAATACATTTCTGCAGATGAAAATTGATGATATCGGGCGCCTGCATAAAGAATGAAACTCATTAGCCTGCGTATTTTCTTTATTCTGACCCTTTGCTCCGGTTGCAGTGGCGTTAAGGACAGCTATACATCATTCATGGGCGGGGAAGATAACACCAAACCCCCGACCCCGCTTGCAGACATAGAACAAAAAATCACTGTCAGCAAACTCTGGGAAAGAGATGTAGGTGACGGTTACGATAAACAATACCTGAAACTTAACCCGGTTTATGCCAATGAAAAAATATTTGTCGCCGAAAACAGTGGCGAAATTCTGGCAATAGATCGGGTAAGCGGTAAACAGATATGGAGTCAGGATACCGATGCCCGTATTACCGGCGGACCCGGCGCCGGGCAAAACCTGGTGACAGTTGGTACCGGTAAGGCCGAAGTCATTACCCTGGCAGCTGATAGCGGTGAAATACTCTGGACATCCAGAGTCACCAGTGAAGTCCTCGCCGCACCGCAGGTTGCAGGCAATATTATTCTGGCAAGGACCATCGATGGCAAAATCCTTGCGCTGAATGCAGAGGATGGCAAACGGCTCTGGGTGTACGAACGCACTGTACCATCCCTGACCCTGCGTGGCACAAGTGCGCCGGTAGTTTCTGGCGATTATATCATCGCCGGTTTTGATGATGGCCGCCTGGCCGCGATTGAACTGCAAACCGGCAAACTGGTCTGGGAAACCCGGATCGCGCTTGGTTCCGGTCGATCTGAACTGGAGCGCATGGTGGACATCAATGCCGAACCTGTGATCATGGATGATGTTATCTATGTAGCGACTTTTCAGGGACGTGTTGCCGCCCTGGATCTGCATAGCGGCCGTATTCTCTGGACACGGGAAGTTTCTTCCTATGCCGGTCTTTGTGTCGACAACAATGCTGTCTATATTACAGATGACGACAGCGCTGTATGGGCGCTCGACAGGAAGTCGGGGGTCTCGATCTGGAAACAGGAGAACCTGATGGATCGCGCGGTAACGGCCCCGGCAATTATCGGTCTAATGGTTGTTGTCGGAGATCTGGAAGGTTACCTGCACTGGCTGGATAAAAGTACGGGTGAATTCATTGCGCGCAACAAGATTTCCAGCAAGAAAATCCTCGCGCCCCCCTTTTCAGTTGATAATGTTTTGTATTCCTATGCGAGTGACGGAACCCTGGGCGCCTACGTCACGAGCCAGGACTCCGTTATAACCACCAAGCCAACAGAAACAAAACCGGAAACTGCAGACACGGCGTCCGCTGTTGAACAGGAAGAAACCGTCCGGACAACCGAAATTACAGAAAAAACAGTACTGCAAACCGATGATCCGGACCAGGTACCGGAAGCGGATGCTGATGGAGTTGAAACAGAAACCGCTGCAGATGAGTTGGAAGTTGACGAAGAAGGCAGCTTCCTGGGCCGGATGCTGGATCGTATGTTCTCCAATGATTAGAATAATAAAAACCTGCCATATTATCCGCCAGTTTCAATCGTATTAATTTTTAATTTAATCTATCCAGGGCCATGAAACCCATCATTGCCATAGTAGGTCGCCCCAATGTCGGCAAATCTACCCTGTTCAACCGCCTTACCAACAGCCGCATAGCCCTGGTTGCGGACGAGCCTGGAGTGACGCGCGATCGCCAGTATGGCAATGCCAGCTTCAACGATCACTCATTTATTCTTATCGACACAGGTGGTCTTGAAAAAAGCGATGCTGAAACCGGAGCAATTGCAGATTTGATCACCCGGCAATCCCTGCTCGCTGCTGGCGAGGCAGATGCCGTTATCTGGCTGGTGGATGGCCGCGATGGCCTGACCGTTGCCGAAGAAAAACTGGCCAGGCAATTACGGGTTGTCAGTAAACGCCTGTTTCTGGCCGTGAACAAGACTGAAGGATTGGATAAAGCGATAATCACTGCAGAATTTCATGCTTTGGGTCTCGGCCAACCCTACGCCATATCCGCCCAGCGCGGCAGTGGTGTATCGAAACTGATGGATGAAATTTTCAAAGGCCTGCCAAAACCGGAAGCACAGCCACAAACAGAACAACCGGGACTAAGGTTAACCGTGATAGGACGGCCCAATGTCGGCAAATCCACGCTGGTCAATCGCATACTGGGTGAAGAACGGGTGCTGACATTTGATAAACCGGGCACAACCCGTGACAGTATTGCCATCCCCTTCAACCGTGCTGGTAAACCCTATGTCCTGATAGATACTGCCGGGGTCAGGCGCCGGGCACGTATTGAAGATCATATTGAAAAAATCAGTGTCATTAAATCGCTGCAAGCCATTGATGAAACCGAGATAGTGATCCTGGTCATTGATGCCCATGACAGTGTCACAGAACAGGACGCCAGCCTGCTGGGCCTGGCAACCCAGAGCGGCAAGGCATTGATGATTGCTGTAAACAAATGGGATGGCCTGGATAAATCAGAGCGCAGTCACATTTGTGATTTGCTGGATCGTAAACTTGGATTTGTCGATTACGCTTGCATACATTACATCTCGGCCCTGCATGGCAGCGGCGTCGGCAAAATGTTCGAATCAATCAACAAGATCGGCAAATCAATTACATTATCACCGGCAACATCACGAATAAATACGATTTTGCAGGAATGTGTTGCACAACATGCACCACCATTGGTCCATGGACGGCGGATAAAACTGCGTTATGCCCATCTGGGAGGCCATAACCCGATACGGATCATTATTCATGGCAACCAGACAGAACATGTCCCGGATGCTTACCGCCGTTACCTTGCCAATTATTTTCGCAAGGCGCTGAAGCTGACCGGCACACCGGTCTTGATTGAATTCAAACAGGGAGAAAACCCGTTCAAAGGGAGGAAAAATATTTTAACTACACGGCAGAAAGCAAAACGGAATCGTTTGATCAAACATACAAAAGACTAGTGTTGCCGGAAAAACAACTATCTGAGTGCGTTATTGTACTGCACCTGGATATAAGTCAGGATTTTTGATGCCTCCTGTCTGTCCGCCCAGTCACCCTTTTTGTCCAGCACGACCAGTTCTGTTTTATCACCAACACCGGTCAGACTAAGCTGGTATTCCTGCGCTTCCACTTCATCATCTTTCCAGAATTTCAACTTGGATAACATGCTCTCTTCTTCCTGATTCTGATCAGAGTAAAGCACATAGTAAATGCCCTTGTTGCGATCGTCATGTTCGATAAACATGCCTGTCTTCAATATGGCCCCTTCAGCTAATGACCAGGCCCGGGTAAAATCATGGGGCAATGACAAATAAACCTTGTCGTCACCGAGGTTCAGCATCTCTGCACGGGGCCTGCTGACAGCGGATGCAGCAGCCACGGCAGCGGATGATCCAACGCCAGCTGTTACCGTCAGACTTGAAGCGCCGGCCGGGACATCACTGCCATAAAAAAACAGGTTTAATTCACTGACCATCTGCTTTTCCAGTTCTACACTATCTTCAATCGTAATCCACTGCCCATCATTTTCACCTGATGCAATTTTTTCCTGCTTTTCACCACTAATAAATATGATGGTTGTGTCCGGGGTCTTTCCTGATTCAGTAAACAGGCTGACCTTGTCGCGCACCACGGAAATTCCGTCGCTGCCGGTCTCCAGCCAGCCAGTCTCCAGCACGCCCAGGTCCGGGTCATCCAGCTCCAGGGCATACCCTTTCTTTTTCCAGAATTCCCTCAGTTCTGGCCAGATTCCTGCGATAGTGCCTTTTACCAGCAACCATTGTTCACCCGACTGTATGTCTACTCCGGCGACATCGACGACTGCAGAACCCTGGCGGTTTTTGCGGCGTTCAAACTCGGACAAGGTCGTCGCCTCTTCATTCGGGATAGCCATAGGATCGTTGAGCGCTTCCGTGGTCAGGTCTGGCGGGACTTCCAGGTCAGGCAGGGCCTCGCTCTTTCGGTATTCCCCGCGCCGGTCCGGGACAACATCATCCAGAGTGGGCATATAGCTGCACGCATTAATCAACAACAACGGGATGACTACAAAAATAATTTTTAACATTATGAACACTCTTCAGATTAAATTGGCTTGTTTCATGGCCTCGAGTAACGGCCCCTCGGCTTGTTCCGCTAGCCAGGTCAATGGCAAGCGTATTCCCGCCTGGATCAGGCCCATTCTGTGTAATACCCATTTGACCGGGATGGGATTAGACTCAATAAACAGGTGTTTGTGCAACCCGGCCAGCATTTTGTCTATTTTCGCGGCCCCTTCTGCATCACCTTTCAGGGCCAGCATACACATGTCATGCATGGCCCTGGGGGCAACATTCGCAGTCACCGAAATCACACCATCACCGCCCTGCAAAATAAATTCCCGGGTGGTGGCATCATCACCACTGACCAGCATGAAATCCGGCCCACACAGATCACGTATTTCAGTTATCCTGCCGAGTTCCCCTGTCGCTTCCTTGACCCCGATAATATTTTTCACTTTGGCCAGCCGGCCTATCGTTTCCGGCAACATATCACAGGCGGTCCGGCCGGGCACATTGTACAGGATCTGGGGGATAGCCACTGCTTCAGCAATCGCTTTGTGATGCAGGTACAGACCCTCCTGCGTTGGTTTATTGTAATAAGGAGTCACCAGCAGGCAGGCATCGGCTCCGACTTCTTTGGCGCAGCGGGTCAGTTGTATGGCCTCGGTTGTGGAATTCGCACCCGTACCTGCAATTACAGGGACCCTGCCTCCCACAATGCCAACCACACGGCGTATCTGATCACAATGTTCTTTTTCGTCCAGTGTGGCCGATTCACCCGTGGTACCTACGGCAACAATGGCATCTGTCCCGTTGCTGATGTGAAATTCAACCAGGCGCTCCATCCCTTCATGGTCCAGCGCCGTATCGGCGGCAACACCGTTTTGCATAGGGGTAGCAATTGCTACCATACTGCCCTTGAACATCAAATAGTGTCCCTAGGTTAAAATTTGCGATTGACTGTCCGGCAATCAGAACATGGATGGGTATCCTGCCTCCGGATTTAGTATCCCGGTCGGGCGGGTAGTATACTACAGCTTCTTCTGATGACTAATACTGACTGATTACTGACCCGGATACTGCCCTGAAAGCTTGTACTTGCAGGCAGCACGGCAAAATATCACAATGCAAAAAACTCCATCAATCTTATACTCGCCACGAAATGGATAATTACCTGGTTGTAACTGCCCTGTGCAAAAACAGGCCTGAAGATCTCGAACAATTCACCCGCGCAATCAAAGAAAGTGGCTGCAATATTGCCGAAAGCCGCATGACCGTGATGGGCAGTGAATTCTGCATCCAGATGATGTTATCCGGCCCCTGGGATTCCATTGCCAAGATCGAAGACCTGCTGCCGAGGCTCGGGGACAAGTTGTCCTTGTCACTCCTGGTCCAGCGCACTGCGCCTGCCCGGATGAGCGAAAACCTCATGCCCTATGCAATCGATGTCGTCGCTATTGACCGCGCCGGTATAGTGCATGATATTGTCAACTTCATTCACGAAAACAAGATAGTCATACAGGAACTGCAAACTAACACCTACAAGGCCGCCACTACCGGGGCAACCATGTTTTCATTGCATCTCGCTATAAACATACCGGCCGATTTTTCAATTGCCGGTATACGGGGCGAATTCATGGAATTCTGTGATCAATTAAATCTTGATGCGATCATGGAACCCGTTAAATAATATGTGGAAGCTGAGTGCTGAGTGCAAATGTAAAATCAACCAGGACATTCCTTATATCAACTGATTAATCAAATGAGCAAAATAAAAATTGGCAAGAAAATCCCGGATTTCAAACTGGCCGCCACTGGCGATAAAAACATCAAGCTGTCAGCGCTTAAGGGCAATAACGTTGTCCTTTATTTCTACCCGAAAGACAGCACGCCCGGTTGCACCATGGAAGGGCAGGACTTCCGGGACAACATAAAAAAATTCAATGCGCAGAATACGATTATATTAGGTGTATCGCGGGATTCTGTGGAATCACATGAAAAATTCAAGAACAAGGAATGTTTTCCATTTGATCTGCTCTCCGACAATAATGAGAAGCTGTGCAAACTGTTTGATGTCATCAAAGAGAAAAATATGTATGGGAAAAAAGTCATGGGTATAGAACGCAGCACTTTTCTGATCGATGCTGAGAATATACTGCGGCAGGAATGGCGCAAGGTGAAAGTCGACGGACACGTTGAAGAAGTCCTCAATGCTGTCAAGAATCTGTAATTATATCTGTTAGATGACAATTAAATCAGGACAGCGATTATTCGTGCTGGACACAAACGTGCTCATGCACGATCCCGGCGCACTGTTCCGTTTCCAGGAACATGACATCTTCCTGCCGATGGTGGTGCTGGAAGAACTGGATGCGGCCAAGAAGGGCCTGTCCGAATTGTCACGCAATGTCCGTCAGGTCAGCCGTTTCCTGGATGAGATCATCGGTGATGCCGACACCGACAAGATTAGCCTGGGCCTGAAACTCAGCGAAGTCACCCACACCAACGGCGGTGTCAAGCCGGATGGCTGCCTGTTCCTGCAGACACAACTCATGGCCAACCTGTTACCGGACAGTCTGCCGGGCAAAAATGCCGATAATTCCATCCTCGCTACTGCGCTTTCCCTGCAGGAAAAATTTTCTGACAAGGTTGTCACGCTGGTTTCCAAGGACATTAATCTCCGCATCAAGGCCCGCGTACTGGGTATACACACGGAAGATTATTACAACGATAAAGTGCTGGACGATGCAGACCTGCTCTATACCGGCATACTCAAGCTGCCTGATGATTTTTGGCAGAAGAATGCCGATAACCTGACTTCATGGCAAAAGAACAAGAACACCTATTACAAAATGGCCAGCAAACCAAACGAAGACTGTTACCCGTACCAGTGCCTGTATACAGATGATGCTGAAAAAAAATTTGAAGCCATCGTCGAATCCATACACGACAGCTTCACGCTCAGGCTGGCGACCAACTACCGCGCCGGTCACCATTCAGTCTGGGGCATCAATGCGCGCAACCTGGAACAGAATTTTGCACTGAACCTGCTGATGGATCCTGATGTTGACCTGGTCACGTTGCTGGGTTCGGCCGGCTCCGGTAAAACATTGCTGGCACTGGCCGCCGGATTACTGCAAACCATGGAAACCAAGCGCTACCGTGAGATCATCATCACACGAGTCACCGTGCCGGTCGGTGAAGACATCGGCTTCCTGCCCGGTACCGAGGAAGAAAAAATGGCGCCGTGGATGGGGGCCTTGCTCGATAATCTTGAAGTCCTGACCAACCATGAAGAAAACAACGATTGGGTGCGTGCGGCAACGGCCGATCTGTTGAACAAACGCATCAAGATCCGTTCACTGAATTTCATGCGCGGCCGCACTTTTCTGAACCGCTACATCATCGTCGATGAAGCCCAGAACCTGACTTCCAAGCAAATGAAAACGCTGATCAGCCGGGTTGGCCCGGACAGCAAGATGGTTTGTCTCGGTAATATCGCGCAGATCGATACACCCTATCTTACGGAAACGACATCCGGACTGACCTACGTGGTGGATCGGTCCAAGACCTGGGCCCATAGCGGGCATGTTACCTTGCGACGGGGTGAACGGTCCCGGCTGGCGGATTTCGCCAGTGATAATCTCTAGAGCTGGCTTTCAGAATTTACCTGTAATGGTTCATCCAGCATCGTTGTCGGCCATATATTAATCAACGCCTTCACCAGTGTGGCCAGCGGGATCGCAAAAAATACGCCCCAGAAACCCCACAACCCGCCAAATACCAGGATCGCCGAGATGATCGCGACCGGATGCAGATTGACGGCATCTGAAAATAAAATGGGGACCAGCACGTTGCCATCCAGAAACTGTATGACCGCATACCAGATCATGAGCCAGACAAAGTCAGGTGTGATGCCCCACTGGACATAGGCAACGAAGGCAATTGGCACGGTGACAACCGCTGCGCCGACATAAGGAATGATGACAGACAAACCGACCAGCAAGGCCAGCAACGGTGCATAGTGCAGGCTCATCAACTGGAACACCAGATACGAAAAACCGCCAACTATGATGATTTCATAAACCTTGCCGCGCACGTAATTGCCGATCTGGGCATCCATTTCCTGCCAGATCTCTGTGACCAGGCGTCTTTCTGCCGGAAGGAACCGGCTCAACCAGACAAGGATAAGTTTTTTGTCCTTGAGGAAAAAAAAGATCAGCAAGGGAACCAGTATCAGATACACCAGCACGGTAATGATGGCCGGAATCGATGCGACTGAGATTGACAGGACATTATGGCCAAGCTGGCTGATGCCGCTCCGGATGGCATTTATAAATTCCCAGATCGCTGCTTCCGAAACAAACTCCGGGTATTGCTGTGGCAGTCGCAGTAATAACTCCTGCCCGTTGTTGATCATCTGCGGCACTTCCTGGAAAAACTGGCTCACCTGGCGTGAGAGTATCGGGAACAGACCGAGCAATAAAAACACGATGAATGCAATAAACAGCAAAAACACAATATTGACTGACCACAGCCTGGCGATATTGCGTCTTTCGAGTTTCTGCACGCCCCCCTCCAGCAGGTAAGCGATAATGATAGCTGCAAACAATGGCACCAGCATACTGCCCATCAGGTAAATGATAAGCAGGGCAACTACCAGCAATATCACCAGCAGGGTGGCCTGCGGATCGGTGAAATAGCGCCGGTACCAGGCGCGGAGAAAATCAAACATGGGGATCAAAATCCAGGTTCGGCATCGGGATGAAATGATAACTTCTCCATGCCGGTGAAGCGAGCCATTTACCGGGCATCACGTACGACAACGGCAAAATAAAAAAAGGGGCCCGGCGGAAGGGCCCCCAAAGTCAACTCCGATGGCGAGGAAAATCCAACGCTTAAAAGAGGAAGTACTGATTATTAAATAGCATCAAGCATGCCAATAGCTCAAATCTTTCTGAAACAACAAGTTACAAAATATACCAGGGTTTAATTTGCTGGCATGACGCACCAATATTGCATTATCAGCACATAAACTGTGCAATGAATCCCTATTTACATCCGGTAACCGCCCAATGCCCACACCCGTCCGGCCCTTCAACATGGATTACGACATGCTCGCCCGTGACATTAAAAACTGGGGCCAGGCACTGGGCTTCCAGCAGACCGGTATCACGGCAGTTGATCTTTCAGAAGATGAAACGCACCTCATTAACTGGCTGCATGCAGGCAAACATGGCGATATGCATTACATGGAACAGCATGGCACCAAACGCAGCCGGCCGCCGGAACTGGTGCCCGGCACCTTGCGGGTCATCTCGGTGCGTATGGATTACCTGCCGCCGGATGCAGCACTGCCCAGCCAGGTGTTAAATAATCCCGCTCTGGCCTATGTATCACGCTATGCCACCGGTCGTGATTATCACAAAGTGATCCGCACCCGCTTGCAGAAACTCGCGGACCGGATCGAGTCCATTACCGGCACATTCGGTTACCGCGCCTTCGTGGACAGTGCACCGGTACTGGAAAAAGCACTGGCACGTAACGCTGGCCTCGGCTGGATCGGCAAGCACAGTAACCTGATCAATCCACAGGCGGGCTCGTGGTTTTTTATCGGTGAACTCTACACAGATTTACCGCTGCCTACAGACGAACCCTTTACCAAAAATCACTGCGGCACCTGCAATGCCTGCATCGATATCTGTCCGACGCAGGCGATTACCGGGCCCTACCAGGTCGATGCGCGCCGCTGCATTTCCTATCTCACGATAGAATTACGTGGATCAATTCCGGAAGAATTCCGCAAACCGATCGGTAATCGCATATTTGGTTGTGATGACTGCCAGCTCGTCTGCCCCTGGAACGGGTTTGCCCATCACACGGAAGAACCGGATTTCAGAATAAGACATGGACTGGACAGTCTGCGACTGGTGGAATTGTTCATGTGGAGCGAAGAAGAATTCAAACGCAAGACAGAAGGCTCGGCGATCCGCCGTATCGGTTACGAAGGCTGGCTGCGTAATATCGCAATCGCCCTCGGCAATGCACCGGCCAGTGAGGCCGTGATTAAATCATTAACTGCCCGCAAGGATCATCCATCCGAACTGGTGCGTGAACATGTAGCGTGGGCGTTAGAGCAGCATAGTATGTGATTTCAAAAATCATATGCAATTATTCTACTTTTTATCCTTGGCGAAAAATTTTACATTCTGGATATCCTTGAACTCCGCATCCTGAGTCCAGATGACCGCTTCATACGCTCGTGCCGTTGCCAGAATAATGGCATCTGCCATAGGCAGTTTGTATTCGATACTGTTTTTGGCAGCTCTCAACGCAATATCAGCATCCATATCGACAACCTTTCCCTGCTGCATCAGCGCAACTGCCCGCAATGCGGTATGTTCATCCCGCTGTTGCATCACCCGTTTGAACACTTCATAAAGACATATTACGGGCACCAGCAGATCGTTTGTTTTTGTGATGGCCGCTTCAAATGAGCCGGCACCCGGACCATCTGCCAGATATTCCAGCCAGGCGGACGAATCCACCAGATTCACAACCGGTCCTTGTCGCGCGGCACACTGGTATTGATCCCGCGCAACATACCACGGGCCTTTTTTATCTTTTCCTGCGGAATGTATTCAATCCGGTTTTCATACTGGACCACCTGTACTTTCATGCCGGGTTTGAGATTCAATGCCTCCCGGATATGGCGGGGAATAACGACCTGATATTTGGGAGATACTGTTACTGTAGTCATGAAATACACCATCGATGATAAAAACGTATTACGATATTATTATCGATAAAAACCATGGTTGCAAGTTCATAGCCTGATGTAAAATGGCTACGACCCCTTATTAAGCAAAATCTATAACAATCGACATAGATTCCCCCGGCTAAAGCCGGGGTGCTTACCGTTACAGCTCCATACGGAGCTGATCTGAATCCTTTCGTCCTTGATATTCCACATAACGGCGGATCTTGTTTTCATCCATGCCTACGCTGCT